>MAAB01030469.1_pt1 | contig 13458 bp, 12 predicted proteins | sample 1115991 | NCBI WGS metagenome assembly MAAB01 (sample SAMN04961124, study PRJNA320927) | seawater metagenome | isolation source: sample BD02T18 sea water enriched with oil for 18 days | place: USA:Gulf of Mexico | collected 2013-07-27
TAACAATTGCTTTTATTTAGGGTAAATTATCTACAATAAAATAAAATAAGGTCCCTCCTTCTATGAGCCCATCGGTGCTTATTTGTGATGATTCAAACATGGCCAGAAAGCAAGTACTTCGAAGCCTTCCTCAAGAATGGAAAGACTCCGTTCAAATTGCCTGTAATGGCGCAGAAGCGCTAACAATCCTGCGTGATAATAGTATTGAAATTCTTTTTCTTGATCTGACGATGCCTGGTATTGATGGTATTGGTGTTTTACAAGGCATACAAAAATTAAACCTTGATTGTAGCGTTTTTGTTATTTCAGCAGATATTCAACCTGAAATGCAAAGCAAGGTAAAAGCACTAGGAGCAAAAGAGTTTATGCGTAAGCCTGTACAATCAGACGCATTACTTAATAATTTGCAGCAACATGGTCTTATATGAATGAATTTCACCTAACTGAAGACCAGCAAGATTGCTTACAAGAGCTTATTAATATTGCTATGGGACAAGCAAGTGATCAGCTTGCCCGTTATCTTGATACTTTTGTTTATTTGAAAGTTCCGAGTATTGAAAGTGTAGAAGCTTCTGAACTGATGATCACTTTGAGCCAGCGAAAGAATACTATAGCGGTTGTAAGCCAAGGCTTTTTTGGTTATGAAGGTATTCGTGGTGAGTCTTTATTGATTTACCAAGAAGAAGACTCAGGTCGTATTGCTGATTTATTGGGATATGAACCAGATGAGTTATCTCAGGATGAACAACTAATTGATATTAGTTCAATTCTAACAACAACTTTTCTTAATGTTTTTGCTCAACAAATCGATAATCAATTATCTTATAATGCGCCAAAATTATTGCCTAATGTACAGGAAATTTTATCTGAACATTTACAACAAATGCCATTTACTTGGAATTTAGCATTAAAAGTAAATATTAACTATCAAGTGACTGACTACTCGTTTAATTGCAATATGATTATATTGATCCCAGAAACGGCTATAACAAATATTAAATATGTACTTGATCGTGTTTTGGAAGAATTTTAATGTCTAATAATAAGCCATTTACTACGCCAATAGCTGCCAATGTACCTGCTGTAAATGAGTTGGTATTTGAACAAATTAATAGCCAAATCACTGACCAATTAAATACAGGTGTTTTAGTTCTAGATGCTGATTTCAATATAGTTCTGTGGAATCGATTTTTGCAAGTTCATACCGACAAAGTAACAGATAATATCATCGGAAAATCGATTTTTACTGCGTTTCCAGAGCTTCCACAACGTTGGTTATCTCGTAAACTTAGTTCCGTTTTACAATTAAATACGCCAAGTTTTTGTTCTTGGCAACAGAGGCATCATCTATTCGAGTTACCGCATACTCGCCCTATCACAACTGATAGTGAGTTTATGGCACAAAACTGTACCTTTTTACCTATTGAGAGTAATACTAGAGACAGACATATTTGCATCTTAATTGAAGATGTTACCGATGCTTGTCATTATCAAATGCAATTACAAAAGACCTTAGCTGAGATTGCACAAATAAGTCGTATAGATGGTTTGACACAAATTTATAATCGAAGGCATTGGCAAGACTCATTAGAGCAAGAATACGCAAAAGCACGGCGTCATGATAAAAAGTTATCATTGATAATGCTTGATTTAGACCATTTTAAATTACTCAATGACAATTATGGCCATCAAGGTGGTGACATGGTGTTAATTGAGGTAAGTGCATTAATAAGCGCTTTATTAAGAGTGGAAGACACCTTTGGTCGTTATGGTGGAGAAGAGTTTGCAATTATTTTACCTGAGACTGATTCTGCAGGAGCCATGGAACTAGCGCATCGTATTTGTCGAGTAATTGCTACAACACCGCTAACTTATAATAGCCAAGTGATCAATGTAACGGTTAGTTTAGGCGTTGCTCAACTTAGTAGTAATGAGTCAAATTATGAGGAACTGATCACCCAAGCCGATAGCGCTTTGTATAAAGCAAAATCACAGGGACGGAATCAAGTGTGTAGTGCTCCTGAACTTGTTTCTTGACCTAGAATAAGTATGTGTCTGAGTTAACACGTTATTGTTGCATATTAAATTATTATGCATAAAATATAACTTTTTATTTAGTTTTATTTGTCATTAAAGATTGACAGTTACTGTAACTTAAGGCATTTTAAGGCTATGAAAATAAACACAAGCCACATTACCATTATTACAACCACTACCACCCTAATTAGGATGGCGGTCGCTGGCTAACGTGTAAAAGTAAAAATTTTATCGAAGCCCGTGACCTGAAAAGGTTACGGGCTTTTTTATGCTTATAATGAAGAGTATTAACTCTAATCGCTTGAGTAATTTAAAAAGCAAAGAGTATCTTTATTCATTATTTCTTTATAAAGGAAGAAAACATGCGTGTACTTAAATTTGGTGGCTCTTCACTAGCTTCAGCAGAGCGTTTTCGTCAAGTTGCCGATATTATCCAAAATAAAAGCGAATCATCAAAACTTGCTGTTGTGGTATCAGCTCCGCAAGGCGTAACTAATCACTTAGTTGCTATGGCAGAAAATATTAGCGATGAAGAAAAAGTAATTACAGATTTAGGTCACTTTAAGCGTGCAATTAATACTATTATCGAGGATTTATCCGCAAGTATTAGTCATTTCAACAATCAGCATTGTGAACAAGCATTAGCTAACTATGAACATCAAATTTCTCGCTATATGCAAGGTGCAACATTACTGACTTATTGCCCTGATCATATTCGTGCTCGTATTATCAGTACTGGTGAACGTTTAAGTGTGGCAATTCTAGATGCTGTATTACAAGCATCTAATATACAAGTGTCATTACTATCGCCAGAAAAGTTCTTATACACCAACCAATCCTCTCTTAACGCGGTGGCTGATTTAGTGCTATCGAAAGAGAAATTTGGCAGTGAATATACTGAATTAAATCAAATATCATTAATGCCGGGCTTTATTGGTGTCAATGCAGAAAATGATGATGCAGTACCCCAGGTAACTACATTGGGTCGAAATGGCTCTGATTATTCGGCAGCCGTATTAGCTGTTTGTGCTGAAGCTGAATGTTGCGAAATTTGGACTGATGTGGACGGAGTGTACAACGCTGACCCTCGTTATATTAAAGAGGCCAAGTTACTCGATTATTTATCTTATCAAGAAGCCATGGAGCTATCTTATTTTGGCGCAAGTGTTTTACATCCGAAAACAATTGGCCCTATTGCTCAGTACCATATTCCTTGTTTAATTAAGAATACAAGTAATCCAAGCGCGCCTGGTACTTTAATTTCTAATGAGAATGATCAGCAAAAGCGTGTAAAAGCTATTTCTAACCTTGATGACCTAACCATGGTAAATGTGTCAGGACCAGGTATGAAAGGCATGGTAGGTATGGCGAGTCGCGTATTTGCGACTATGAGCAGAGAAAATATTTCTTTGGTACTTATTAGTCAATCGTCAAGTGAGTATTGCATCAGCTTTTGTATTTATTCAAGTGATTCAGCACGAGCCAAGCAAAGTTTGCATGATGAATTTGAATTAGAATTGCTAAACGGCTTACTTGAGCCTTTAGAACTAAAAAGCGAGTTATCAATTGTCTCACTTGTCGGTGATGGCATGCACCATCAACGAGGCGTGGCAGCTAAATTCTTTAGTTCATTGGCACAAGCTCGAGTTAATGTGGTTGCTATTGCGCAGGATTCATCAGAACGTAGTATTTCAGTTGTTGTGGAACAACGAAAGTGCATGGATGCGATGAAAGTAAGCCATCAAAACTTCTTTTCTCATAAACCAACAATTGACGTTTTCTTAGTTGGCTGTGGTGTTGTTGGTAGTGAGTTGATCGCGCAAATATCTCGTCAACAAGCGAGTTTGAAAAAACAAAACATCGTCTTGAAAGTTTACGGTATTGCTAACTCTAAAGGTATGGTGTTTGACAAAGAAGGTATTGATTTAAATAACTGGCAAGATGTTATGGCAAACGCGAAAGAAGCGTTAGAAGTTAATGTCGATAACCTTAAGACCTTTGTTCGTGATAATCATTTAATTAACCCCGTTTTTGTTGACTCTACATCAAATGAAACATTGGCTATGAGTTATGTTGATTATCTAGCTGAAGGTTTTCATGTTGTTACGCCGAATAAAAAGGCAAATACTGATTCTTGGGAATATTATCAAGAGCTTCGTAGTACAGCTCAAAAAACTAATCGTCGTTTCTTATATGAAACAACGGTCGGTGCGGGTTTACCTGTGATTGATACCTTGCAAAGTTTAATTAAAGCTGGCGATGAATTGCAGCGCTTTGAAGGTGTATTGTCTGGTTCTTTATCTTATATGTTCGGTAAATTAGAAGAGGGCATGACGTTGTCAGAAGCGACAGCAATTGCAAAGGAAAATGGTTTTACAGAACCAGATCCTCGTGATGATTTAAGTGGAATGGATGTTGCGCGTAAACTATTGATCATGGCCCGTGAAGCAGGTATGCAGTTGGAGTTATCAGATATCAATATTGAATCTGTACTGCCGAATGATTTTGATGCGAGTGGCGATGTTAGTCAGTTTATGGGTAACTTAACTAAACTTGATGATGATTTTTCTGAGCGTGTAGCCAATGCAAAGGCTGAAGGGAAAGTACTTCGTTATATCGGCAATATCATTGGTGGAAAATGCCAAGTTTCTATTGAAACTGTCGGTGCAGATCACCCGCTGTATAGTATTAAAGATGGCGAAAATGCTTTGGCTATTCACAGTCGTTATTACCAACCATTACCGTTTGTTTTACGGGGTTATGGTGCTGGTGCGGCGGTAACCGCAGCAGGTGTTTTTGGTGATTTATTAAGAACTTTAGCTTGGGAGCAACAGCACTAATGTCTGTTAGTAACGAATGTGTTTCGGTCTTTGCACCGGCCTCGATAGGTAATGTTAGTGTTGGCTTTGACGTGTTAGGGCTAGCAGTGAAACCAGTTGATGGTACTTTATTAGGTGATGTAGTCACGGTCAATGCAACAAACAGTAATGAGAGTAGTCTAACGGTAATTGGTAACTTTGCTGATAAATTACCAAGTAATAAGGAAGATAATATTGTTTGGTCTTGTTTGTTATTATTTAATGAGCAATTAATCAGTGCCAAGCAATCACCTGTTTTTGTTGCCATAACCTTAGATAAAAAAATGCCTGTCGGCAGTGGTTTGGGCTCGAGTGCCTGTTCTGTCGTGGCTGCACTAGCCGCTTTGAATGCTTTTTATGCTAAGTTTCATAACTTTAGTTTTGATGAAAATATTGTTTTAAAAATGACAGGTCAAATGGAAGCGCAAATCAGTGGTAGTTTGCATTATGACAATGTAGCGCCATGTTATTTAGGTGGTTTGCAGTTAATGGTACCGGACGAAAATGTGATCTCGCGCATTTTACCCAATTTTGATGATTGTTATTATGTGATGGCATACCCTGGCATAGAAGTATCGACAAAAGCAGCAAGAGACGTGTTACCTACAGCGTATAGTCGTAGTGACGCTATCAGCTATGGACAAAATTTAGCAACATTTGTTGATGCATGCCATCGTCAAGATAAAAGCCAAGCATTTTCAGTGCTAACTGATGTGATTGCAGAACCATATCGCACTGATTTGTTACCAAAATATAAGGCCTCGCGAGATTATTTGCGTGCGCAAGGCGCATTAGCTGTTGGAATTTCAGGCTCAGGACCAACACTATTTTGTGTTTGCGATAGTGAAAAACAAGCACAGCAGTTTGCCCAATGGTTACAAGACAACTATTTACAAACATCTTTAGGCTTTGTCCATGTCTGTAAAGTTGATGATGTTGGCGCAACAGAAATTTAATAACTATGTACTTTGATAACATACAAGCACATAGCTAAACAGTATTTGTGAACAGATTATTAGGAACGACAGTGAAATATTATAATTTAAAAGAAAATGATGAGCAGGTTACTTTTGCTCAAGCAGTCAAACAAGGGTTAGGTAAAAATCAGGGGCTATTTTTCCCTACTGAGATGCCAAAGCTTGATAATATTGAAGAGCTTTTAGCAATGCCTTTGGTAGAGCGAAGCGTTAAAATATTACTGCCTTTCGTTGAGGAAGATCTCACAAAAGCTGAGTTAACAGATATCGTTACTGATGCTTTTAACTTTCCTGCGTTGTTACAACCTATTAGCCCAGAACGTGCCATTTTAGAATTATTCCACGGACCCACGTTAGCATTCAAAGATTTTGGTGCCCGCTTTATGGCCAAATGTTTACAAGCCTTTGTTGCTAAAGATGCTAAAGCAACAGGTGAAACTAAACCTTTAACCATATTAACAGCCACTTCAGGTGATACTGGCGCAGCTGTTGCTCATGCTTTTCGCGGTATTGATAACATTCGTGTTGTGATCATGTACCCGAAGGGAAAAATTAGCTTATTGCAAGAAAAAATGTTTACTACGTTAGGTGGGAATATTGAGACATTAGCAATTGATGGCGACTTTGATGATTGTCAATCACTGGTAAAACAGTCTTTTGATGATAAAGAACTAGCAAATACTATCGGTTTAAATTCGGCCAACTCAATTAACATCAGTCGATTATTAGCACAAGTATGTTACTACTTTGAAGCTGTAGCGCAATTATCACGGGCAAAGAGTGATCTAAGTAGTATTGTATTCTCTATACCCAGCGGTAATTTCGGTAATCTAACCGCTGGTTTATTTGCCAAAGCAATGGGCTTGCCAATTAAACGTTTTATTGCTGCAACCAATGCTAATGATACTGTGCCACGTTACTTAGAGACAGGCGAGTGGACACCTAATGAAACCGTTGCTACTATTTCAAATGCAATGGATGTAAGTAATCCAAATAACTGGCCACGTGTTGAGCATATGCTTAAGAACGGTATTGTTGAGCAAGACTGTGTGAGCTCTGTATCTATTGATGAAGAACAAACACAATCAACCGTTATTCAACTTAGTAAGTTAGGTTACATTAGTGAGCCACATGCTGCTGTAGCATATAAAGCATTACAATACAGTGCTGTTGAAGGAGAGTTTGGTGTCTTTTTAGGTACTGCACATCCAGCTAAATTTAAAGAAGTTGTTGAGAGTATTCTTGGCCAGCCGTTAGGTTTACCAAAAGAGCTTGCCGATTGTGCTGGCGAGCCTATCTTATCTAAAGATCTTGCAGCTAACTTCAGTGATTTACGTAGTTACCTTTTACGTTAAGTTATTTCGATAGACACTCTATCACTAGGTTATTACTGACTTAATAATGGTTAACTGCGTTACTTAAGTTAAGATATATACCCAAACTGCCTGAATATGCAGATTTCAGCTGGAATTAGAAATGCCTTTAGGCAAGACATTGATTGAAGAGAATAGTTATTCTATTGTCGAAATCAATAACGCAGCATAAAGCGCTTCTAAACCAGCCCTGCGGGGACGTATGGGCAAACCATGCTCTTCGTTGCCTCCTTTTTTAAGGGAACAACCCTTAATAAAAAGAGGCGCCTTGATCATGAACCGCTCAATCGTCCTGAAACACGCATCTTCAAGTGGCTTGGGTATAAAGTAAAATATAAAAGCTATCACTATTGGTGATGGCTTTTTTGCTATTAGCACAGAGATAACATACCGATAAAGGCAAAGCAGTATGATGATAAAACCCCAATGGCAGCAGTTAATTGCTCGTGAAGCTAAACAGAGCTACTTTAAAAGTTTAATTAAGGAAGTGGCAAAACAAAGATCGTCCGATATTCCAATCTATCCTGCAGAGGATGATGTATTTAATGCTTTTAAACATAATGATATAGCTGAAACCAAAGTGGTTATTCTTGGACAGGATCCTTATCACGGAAAAGATCAAGCTCACGGTTTAGCTTTTTCAGTACAAGAGGGAATTAAAGTACCACCATCACTGGTTAATATTTATAAAGAATTGTCGACCGATATAGCGGGTTTTGAAAGCCCGAAACATGGCTGCTTAACATACTGGGCAGAACAAGGAGTTTTACTGTTAAATACCGTATTAACTGTGCAGCAAGCAAATGCCCATTCTCATGCCAAATTGGGTTGGGAAACTTTTACTGAGCAGGTTATTAAGGTGTTGAATGAACATAATCAAGGATGTGTATTTATATTGTGGGGAGCCCATGCCCAAAAGAAAGGAAAAAACATAAACCAAGATAAACACCTTGTTTTAGCGGGACCACATCCCTCGCCATTGTCGGCTTATCGAGGATTTTTTGGCTGTCAACATTTCTCCAAAACTAATGCTTGGTTAGCTAAGCATGATCTTAAGCAGATTGATTGGCAATTGCCTCAATAAATTACCGTTAAAGGTAATTGTAGGCTTTGCCAATCAAGATAAAAAAGAAAGTAATCCAATCAATTTTTACTGGTTTAGAAAAGTTGTATCAAATCGATAACTTGCGACTGTTTTCAGTCATATTATTAAGTCAGAGTTGATAAATGTACCACGACATATACGTGACACTTAACTGACAGCTGTTAAATATCAAGGTGTTAGGATTTTATATTGTTAAAATAAATAATCATTTCAGCGGCCTCACAGTGACAATCATGACCACATAAAATACAGTTATAGCCTTGTTTGCTCTCTTCGTTCCACTTGTCTGGATGAGACTTTATTAATTTTCCGCCACATTTACTGAAATAGGCTACAGCACTATTATTCGGACTTTGCTTCCATAAATGGCTTATACCCGCTTGAGCGCCTTGTTGTTGTGCTGCTTTAATGGCATGTTGTAAGAGTTGTTTGCCAATGCCTAATCCACGGTACTTCTCATCAACAGTATTACATTTAAAGTAACAACACTTATGGCTATCTACTTGCCATAATTCTGGGCTACACCATTGATCGATTTGCCATTGCTTGGCTGAATAAGTACTACGAAAGCCAACAAGCTGATCATCGAGCAAGGCAACATAGCTACAATTAATATCATTCACTATTCCTTTATTGGTCCACTCAACAACTTTCTTATTATCTAAATAACCATCGCCATGAACTGAATTCGCGAGTTTAATAACTTGTGAAAAGAATTCTGCGGTTAGCGGTAAATATTTAATCGTATCTTTTTTTAGTATCATGCTTTGTTACGCAAATGGTTTATCCCAAGATTAAGATAACAAAGCTGTAAGTAACTTGCAGTGAAATTTACTTACTCCTTTGTTGGGGGAGTTAATTTACGCTAAGCGATTTAATCTTTTTCCTTGGGAAAAAGCCAAAATATTTTGGCTGAGCAACTCAATCAAACGCTGTTGAGCTTCATGGCTAGCCCAAGCGATATGCGCAGTTACTTTTAGGTTGCTTAACTGGTTATGAAGTAATATGTGATCCGCAGAAGGTGGCTCTTGTGTCAATACATCTAAAATTGCATAGGCAATTTCCTTCGTTTTTAATGCTGTCAAAAGTGCTGGCTCATCAATCAAGGCACCGCGAGCTGTATTGACTAATACGGCGGTATTTTTCATGCAAGAAAATACGCTTTCATTAATCAAGTTTTGAGTATCAGGTGTTTGAGGGCAATGTAAACTGATAATATCGGCTTCTTTTATAACGTGTTCAAAAGCAACTCGATCTGGACGAATAGTGCAGGCTTTAGGGCGTTCACTAATGAGCACTTTCATATTGAAAGCTTGTGCGATATTAGCAACTGCTTTGCCTAAACTCCCGTAACCGATAATACCGAGAGTTTTTCCTGCTAATTCGCTAATGCTATTGCCGTGGTAGCAAAAGGTATCATTCCTTGACCATAAACCTTGTTCCGTATTGCTATTATGATGACTTGTTTGTTGATAATATTCGAGTAATTGAGCAAAAACATATTGCGCAACAGATAAGCCTGCATAACCACTTACATTGGTTACGGCGATATTTAAATGACTTGCTGCATCAATATCGACATTGTTATAACCCGTTGCACTGATACAAATGAGCTTTACATGTGGCAAGGCTGATAACATTTCTGCTGTTAACTGTACTTTATTGGTAATAATTATATCTGCATTGTGGCAGCGTGATATTACCTCGGTAGGCGATGTATTCGCATAACAAACTAACTGAGTAACTTGCCGTTCAATCGCTGTAAAATCGATGGTAGAACTGAAGGTTTGTTTATCTAAAAAAACAGCGTTCATAGTGTTGACCTTTTTATGTAATGAGTTGCTTTATCACTTCTTTCGCTAGTTAAAAAAAAGCTAGGGAGTTATATGAAACTTCCTAGCTTTTTTATCTCTATTTGTACGATCAAGAAGACCTAGTTTAAGATACTCTATCCAGGTCGACCATCTTTTCTTGCCTTTATTAACATAGGCCCGTAACCGGCAATAAAGATTACAAAAGCGATAATCCAAAACCCACCACTGATATCAATGAATAATAATGTTTTTTCAGGAACAGCCCAAGGGCCAAAAGCACGTACCAGTGCAGCTAAATTTATTAATACAAAGGCAATTGACATTGATTTTGGTGGCGTTAATGGGCGACCAGTATGACCTAAGGAAACACGTGAAATCATGGCTAAAATTAATCCACCGATACCGCCAATAGTTAGTAAGTGCCAGACATGATTACTTGGTACTTCTGGAATTAAATAACTTGCGCCAAGCACAAATAAACCAAAACAGATAAACTTCATTGCTCCGTGAAGTGACCATAAAAGAGGTACATGCAAAGTGATCCAAGGACGCCATCTAACCCAACGCATTGTTTGAAAGATACTGGCAACGATAAGTAGTACGCCAAAGAATGTCGCCGAAAAGCCAACTATAGGCTGTAATAACAGGCTAAACATGGCAATAGCTAAACTGCCATTGGCCGCTTTATCTAACCAAGGAAGTGGTGCTGCTTTTGCGGTTTTAGTGCCATTGGCTGTAAACATAGGAGCAACTCGACCAGCCATTACAGACATTAAAAAGGTCACTAACATAACCCCAGCATAACCCGAATAAACGCTGTTAAAGGTTTCTGGGTAGTGTATTGCTAAATTCATTTCTAAATTAGCGATAGTGAATAAAGCGAGTAGTGGCACGAAGAACAAATTACGGTATTGCTTCATCGCAATAATAGGTTTTGCTAAGACATAGGCAACCGCAGGCAAAAAAAGTAAGTCAATCAGGCTCGTTAGTGTTGAGCCAAGCAAATCAGGTACTATTAGCAAAAGTCGACCCGCTAGCCAAAGTATGAATAAAGCGAGCAATGTAGTGCCTTGAGCGCCTCTTACCCCCGTCCAATTTTGCACGGCAGTTAATAAGAACCCTGCAATGATTGCGCCGCCAAAGCCAAATACCATTTCATGGATATGCCACCAATAACCGCCGCCTAATGGAGATAAGCCTATTGTTCCTTTATATAATAAAAGCCAAAGGGTAATAGCTAAAACACTAAATAAGGCTCCACTTAGAAAGAAGGGTCTAAAACCTAAGCGTAATAGCGGTGGGATCTTTTGTTCTGTTTTTAAATCGGTGATTTGCATCATTTTCGTGCCTTGTATACATCTAAGATAATTACGACATCATTGTTAAGAATGATTGTAATAAATAGTCACTAGTGATGTCCGAAATAGATCAAGGTATGGTAAAAAATATTGTCGAGTAAACGAAAATAGTTAGGCTAACAGCTGTTGATAGCCTAACTAATAAACCGGGAAGTCATTATTGTTGAACAAAAGTCTTAACTTGGCTGACAGAAGCGGCGCCAACTTGCGTAGCCATTAACTCGCCATTATTCATTAACAATAATGTTGGGATACCACGAATACCAAACTTAGCCATTAATTCCTGACTATTATCTGCGTTGATTTTAACGACTTTAATATCTTGATGTTCGTGTGCTATTTGCTCTACAACAGGTGCGAGCATTTTACATGGTGCGCACCACGGCGCATAAAAATCTATTAATACCTTACCTGTAGATTGCTCTACTTCTTGTGGAAATTGCGCCGCTAAGATTTCTTTAACCTTAATCAATGCTTCAGTGCTCATGATGTTCTCCATCTAGTTGTTTGATGAGTTAATGTTGATCGAATACTTTGTAAAAGATCGTTGATTACTTGCTAACTAAATTGTATTCACAAGAGGTTCTAGTAGGTGATTAGTTAGAAACTGCAGTGTACTGAAGTTGCAATTGCATTATTAGACGTGTTTAATGAGATTCATTGTTCTAAAAATGAAACAATCAAAAGGGAATAGCAAATTGAGTAATTTAGATGACTTGCATTTGTTTGTTAGCTTAGTGGAAGCGGGGTCTTTTACCGCAGCTGCAAAAGATCTAGGTATAGCAAAGTCAAAGTTAAGCCGACGCTTAGTATTATTAGAAAAAAAGCTTGGCTGTGAACTTCTTTTACGTACAACCCGTAAGCAAGAGCTTACTGATAGCGGTCGATTACTTTTTTGTGCTAGTAAAGAGCACATAGATGCACTGGCTAAGGTAGAAGAGGAGCTTTCCTCATCACTGCATCAACCACAAGGTAAGTTGAATATATTATTACCTCTTGAGTTTTTTAATCAAATTATAAGTACGTTAATTGGCGACTTTTTAACTCGCTACCCTAAAATTCACTTACATTGTCAGCATTACTCAGGATCAGTACCTGAATTTGATCCCAAGTTTGATCTTTGTTTTGTTTTACACGAACAAACGTTACCAACAACAAACTGGATCGCTAAAGAATTACTGAGTTTTCCACAGTCGATTTATTATTCACCGAGCAAGTTGTCGGAAATAGAACGCAACTTGCTTCAAGAGCAAGCTTTCAAGCCAGAGCATCTGAATCAACACGACTGCATACAAGATGAGGAAGGTCAGCCATGGCACTTTCGCCATGGCGATAACATTGAGCAAGTTAATGTTAACGGCAGAGTGGTCTTGTCTAGTCCAGAAATGCGTCTTCGTGCGGCTGAACAGGGCTTAGGGCTATGTAAGTTACCTGATTATGTGTTAAAAAACAGTGTTTTAAAAAGTACTTCACAAGTGCAATCCCTTCAACGACTATCTTTAAGTCATGAGAGTGTTGCTCAGCGCTTAAGTGTGCTTTACCAAAGCCGTCATGTTGCCAGTAAAACCAGAACATTTTTAGATTATTTTCAAAGTAATGTTGGACAATTACTATGATGCTGAATGTTTATAAATGCAATTTTGCCACAGACACTAACGATTGCTATGATGTGGCATCTTTTTATTAACGAATAAATATTGAACTTTATGTCAGTACCATCACTTGAACGAATTACCGTAGAGCCTGAAAATCCAGCAACTTCCTGTGTTATTTGGTTGCATGGTTTGGGAGACTCGGGTGCAGGCTTTGCACCTATTGTACCTATATTTTCTTTACCAGAAAATCACGGTATACGCTTTATCTTCCCTCATGCACCTGAGCAGGCGGTAACCATTAACCAAGGTTATGTTATGCGGTCTTGGTATGATATCAAAAG
>MAAB01007641.1_pt1 | contig 13452 bp, 10 predicted proteins | sample 1115991 | NCBI WGS metagenome assembly MAAB01 (sample SAMN04961124, study PRJNA320927) | seawater metagenome | isolation source: sample BD02T18 sea water enriched with oil for 18 days | place: USA:Gulf of Mexico | collected 2013-07-27
GGTACAACACTATTCTTTAATAGAAAAACACTTACTCGCCATGTTAAGACTTAAAAAACAGGTGGAATTTGAGACATCTCCGAGATTTGAACTTCTTGATGCTTTATTAAGTGAGTTGCAAAGAGTGTTGGAAGCTTGGCTAAAAACAATTATTAACCCTAAGAAATCTAATTCAGAATGGGAGATTTTTGTCAAAGGTTGGAATGGCCAAAAGGCCATTTATCAGTTGAATAAAAAGTTCATAGCAGAAGTATTCTTAAGAGTTAATGGGGTTAGCAATGAAGTTGCGTACCAATTATCAACAGTCTCACCAGGAATGGTTCGAAGTGCTTTAACCCATGGCAACCAATCTTTAAAGCCATTAGTAGCTGGTTTGTTATTGAAGCACCCAAGGATTGTTGAAGGTATCAATGACCAATACCCCACATGGTTGGATTTAATAATTCCATTGGCAAATGACAGAAACCAGTTCGCATCTCATGCTGGAGGTCAAAGCATATCAAAAGATGACGTTATGAAACACTTAAGTTCTGTTGATGATTTATTAGTAGTTTTAGAAAAATTCATAGGAAACAAATAATGGCAAATCGTAATAAAGCAAAGAAGGCACAAAAAGCCACACCGGGTTCATCGAAGCCTACATCTGTCGACAATATTGGTAGGGCATTAGCATCGGTTGATAATTTAGTGGAGGGAGACAACACCTCTTTGTTTGGTGGGATAGCTGAAAAGTTGAAACTCGCCAAAAGCTCATATGAAGCTGCTGATCAAGAGAAAAGGATAAGAGAGGCTGCTTCATTAGACATTGATATCCAATCGCTTATCGGGGAGTTGAGAAGAAGTATAGAGAATAGCAAACAGCTAGAGTCGGATAATAGTCAAAGTTTATCTAGATCTAAACAATTAGAAGTTAATGTAGAACAGTTAAAAACGAAAATTGAATCAGAAAAGAAAGAACTAGATAAGAACTTAAAAGCGCAGGCTATAGATGTAAATAAAGTTGCTACTGACAAAGCCGATATTGCTCAACGTTTATCAAATATTAAAGAGCAAGAACTGGACGCTGAAAATGGGTTCGCTATGAAGCATTTGGAAATGCTCGAAAAATTTGAAACCGATAAAGAAAAGTTGTTAGTTACGCAACAGAATAAAAAATTGAAACTTGAATTACAGATTAAGGACCTAACAACTTCGAGAGACTCTCTTTCGGAAGAAGAGACCTCTCTTCTGGATTTAAGATTAAGCGAATTATCAATAAAGGAAGATGATTTAACCGATCGAGAATTCAAACTAACCCAAAAGAGCACCTTAATAGAGCGGAAGTTAATACAATCCCAATTATCCAATGATGAAGCCAGTAGATACAAAACCTCCTTAAGGGAAGAAGTCAAAACTGAATACTTACATCAAATGTCCTCTTTAGAAACTATAAAGAACAACCTTGAGCAACAAATAACAAAGTATCAAGGATCTGAAAATCAATACTTAGCTCAGTTAAGTGCGTTTAACGATATTTCGCGACAGTTTGGTGATTCTACTGCACAGCAAGTTTTGGAGCAGTTGAGCAGCTATAAAGCAAAAATTACTGATTTGAAGTTGCAACTTGAGGATAAACCAAGTGATCAATTAGATGCTCAGTATAAGGAGCTAAGAAAAACCAATGAGGCTTTAGAGCAAGAATACAAAAATGCTCAGGCAGAACTCCAAAAAAACAAGATATTGCTCAGTAAAAATTTAATGTCCGTTATTGAGTTGGAGCAAGTAGAAAAGCAAAAACAAGCGTACATTAAGCATAATGAACTCTTAAAAGGTGCTTTAGACCAATTAAGGGCCGATGTCGATGATTTGGTTGATAAGCAGCAGAGTAAAACAGCATTCCCCGCATTACTTGAGCTTGATAGTAAACTGCGAGCAAACGGAGTGACTGAGGATATACCATCCTTAGACATATTTGCTCAGGGCCTTCAGCAGCGCATCGCATGGGATGCCAAAGAAAATAAATCATTGTATTACAGACTAGAAGATATTCACTTGTTTATTGCTGGTTTGTCGATGAGTCGGTTGCATATTTTGCAAGGCATTAGTGGCACAGGTAAAACCAGCTTAGCTAAAGCCTTTGCTAGGGCTGTAGGAGGGGGTTGTAAGACGATATCAGTTCAAGCTGGTTGGCGAGATAAAGGTGATTTAGTTGGGCATTTCAATGCTTTTGAGAAGAAATTTTATGAGCAGGAAACTTTGCAAGGTTTATATGAAGCCCAGTGTCCATTATTTTCAGATCGACCCTATATTATTTTGTTAGATGAAATGAACCTGTCCAGACCAGAACAATATTTTGCTGAATTCTTATCGGCACTTGAATTAGATCCAAAAGACCGTGTTTTAACCCTTATGACTACCGGTAATTCTAATGGCCCAGAATTACTCATTGATGGTAGAAAAATAAAAATCCCAGAAAATGTTTGGTTTATCGGCACTGCCAATCATGATGAAACAACTTTTGAGTTCGCTGATAAAACATATGATCGTGCTCATGTTATGGAGTTACCTAGGCATAAGAACTCCTTTGTGTTGAACAAAAATTTGGATCCCATCACTTATAGTTTTTCTTCGTTAGAAGCTGCCTTTGAATCAGCCTCAAGAAAACATCTAGATAAAGTTAGTCAACTTGTCAAAGCAATAGATAATTCAATGTTCTCTGAATATTTAGAGCAAGATTTTAACGTCAGTTGGGGGAATAGATTCGAACGGCACTTAAATAGATTCATCCCCGTTATGCTTGAGTGCGGAAGTGATTTAGGTTTTGCTTTGGATCACATGTTAGCAACTAAAGTATTGAGAGCAGGCAAAGCTACTGGGCGCTATGATACCGAAGCTGAGGACATTTCTAACCTTATTGATGCTTTAAAAGATTTTTGGAAAGATCAAAAGTTCATAAAAGCCCCAACAGCATGTTTGAAGTTGTTGGAAAATGAACTAAAGAAAAAGAGTAATAATTAATGAAGCTGTGGTACGACAGGGTTAAAGGGGAGCTTGTTAAAGAGCTTCCAGATACCGTCGTTGCAGGGAGATTTTTGACAAATGCTGCCTCCGATTTTAATGGCCATACAACCTTAGAAAAAGATGATTTTCTTCTAAATGATGGTACATACAAGTTTCATATAAATAATCAGGTTGGCAGTTTTTCAGGACATGATAAAACAGATGACGACACAATTGAATTTGGCATTATAGAAAGTGCTATTCTTGAGTATCAAGAGGCTATTGATACTGGAAATGTTAGCTCATTTTTAATTCCAGATAAATTGCTGGCTCGTTTCGAGTTGTTGAAGTTTGAACAGTTGATTTTTGATGTTCTTAAAAAAGGTCACTTGCAAGAGATTGCAAGACGCCCAAGAATGGAGCTTATTTATGAAGAGCACTTAGTTCCAGTCTCTAGAGCTAAAAAAATTGCTACGTCAGCAAACATACATTTGGCATCACACTCGGAATGTTGGCAAACCAGAACGCTTACAGGTGTCATACCTAAAAAAATATTAGCGTTAGAAAGCCAAGAACAACTGAATATTTATGAAAATAGAGTCTACGTTAAGTTATTAGGATTTATCGAATATTACCTAGTAAAACGAATTTCAGAAGTAAAGAAGCTCGAAGACCTGTTTAACAAAGCAAGGAATTTTCAAGAGGCCAAAAATATATATTTTGAGTTAAGAGAGTGTATTTATAGGCTGTGGGGCGAAGGATTCTCCAAAAATAATGAGGCGGATGCTGCTGCTGCGAATGGAATGACTACCCTTAATGTACTAACAAACATGCTCAAGAAGGTTAAAACGTTACAAAATAGCAAGTTATATAGGGTATTAAGTCTTAATTTGCATGTACCACTTAAATTAAACATGACAAATGTCTTATCCCATGACCAGCATTACCGTCATGTTGCGAGACTTTGGAATACCTGGCTAGAAACACAACAGGTTAATAAAGTGGGGCCTGAATATATATACAGCCGAAATAAACATATCGCAACTTCATATTCACGCTATTGCACCGATTTAATAAAAAGGACTCTATTAGAGTTAGGCTTTAAAGAGGAAACTCCAAATTATTTCCAGAGGAATGGATGTAATCCACTTGAAGTTTCTATTAATAGAAACTCAGAAATTATTGTAAGTAGAGATAATCGAGCGTTATGTTTTATACCATGTTTTACTGACAGTATTATTACGGAAAATATTGAAGAAAACGAACAAAATCAAAGGATAATAATGTCTTTGTGTCGTAGAAACAACGCGATCGATAAAATGATTTGCTCTTCTCCGACCAATTTTTACTCTTTGGAACTGTTAGCGGCATTAATATCTGAGTGGTTAGCAAAAGAAACGTTTAAAACATTAGGCTCTGAACTTAGTCAAATTCCAACATCTTTCCTTGATGAGTTGCATGTAATAAATGAGGAACATTGGACGATTAAAAATAATGGCATATTGATATCTAAACCATTTTTGTCACTACAACCGAAAATTTCTGATTTTTTGCATAAAAATAATAGCGATATCTCTATTCAAAGATCAGGTGAAGAAATAAAAATAATTGCAGAAAGTTTTGATAGTCTACTTTGTTGCCCTTGTTGTGGGGTTAAAGTGGATGAAAACCAGTGGATTACAAGGGATCATAGTTGTTTTACTATTAATCGTTCAAACTGTGAGCATACCTGGGAAGTAAATCGCCTAACCGATGGTAGTAGGGTGCTATTAATAAAACCAAATAAAATACCAGACAACTGTTTAGAGAATACATTTGAATTATTGGGACGTTATTGGATAACTATAGCTTTGACAAACCCTATAAATATTAAAAATTCTCAATAATTTCAGAAATATAGAAGTACTCATGAAAATCAGGGGGGTGTAAGTTTTTTTTGAGCCTTAAAATAAGCTTCCTTAAATAATACTCTTTGGAGTGGACTTAGCTGAGTGTTTTTTCAACTATATTTCCCCTAGACAAGGATTTGTATGAAAACTTATATTGCCACCGACCAACACGGAAATACCGTTCACGTATCAGCTTATACAGAGAGCGACGCCAGGCAGAAGGCAGAGGAAGCTCTTGGTTTTGGGAACGTTATAAACTTTAGAGAGATTTGAGCAAAGGCGGCGAACTAATTTTCCATTTGAACTGGTAGAGGATTGATCAAGGTGCGTCGCTTCGCCTTACTCACAATAAGGTCAATACATTAGTCATTTGAGAGGTAATCGCATCTAAAATTGTTGTGACTGTCAATGATCGAAGACTTGAGTCTTGGACTAGTTATTCTATAGGTCAGAGCATTGAACCATCAATTCGAAGTGCATCAATAGCAAATATCGCCGCAGGACACAATCCGATGGAGTGATATATGTGAAAAAGGCGCTCTTGGATTGATATTCTAATAATGTAGAATGATGGATTAATCTATATCCCCATATATAGACAGACACTAAATGAGCGGAATCTATTACACTGTTTTTCTAGTAAAAAGTCTTTAAAATGTGGCTCTTAGATTCGTTTTCCCTACAGAAGATTTTTATATGAAAAGCATTGAAGTAGTAGCAGCCATCATTCAACACAAAGGTCAAACATTGTGTGTTCAGCGTGGACCGGCAAAGTTTGATTACATTCACCATAAATTTGAGTTCCCAGGCGGTAAAGTGGAAGTGGGTGAAACAGGTGAGCAAGCTATCATGCGTGAACTGCAAGAAGAGCTACACCTAGACATCTTGCACGCTGATTACTTTATGACAGTCGATCATACTTACCCTGATTTTCATATAACAATGCATGCGTATATTTGCCCTGTAGAAAACAGAGATATCGTACTTACGGAACACATTGATGCTAAATGGTTATCAACAGATGAGTTATCGAAATTAGACTGGGCTGCTGCCGATATACCATTTGTTGAAAAATTGATGACTAAGTAAAGACGAAAAAGGACTCTTTTGTGGCTCGTGTAATGTCTGTTGTGAGTGTTGTCGCTCAACAAAACAACCTGGTTTTAAATAATGAGCATGATAATTTCTATAATGAATTACGTCGTTCATTTCATGGCTGTAAGCGTTTTTATATTAATGTGGCATTTGTTTCGTACAGTGGTCTTCAGATTCTGCTCGATATCCTAAAAGAGGCTGCCGAAAAGGGAATTACCGGTAAAGTCATTACCTCTACATATCTTAGTTTCACCGACCCTAAAGCTTTAGTAAAACTCCTTACTTTTAGTAATATTGAGCTTAGATTATTTATTGCAAAACCAAACCTAGGCTTCCATCCAAAAGGTTATATCTTCGAATATGAAGCTGAAACTAAAGTAATAATTGGTTCATCGAACATTACTCAAAGTGCGCTAAAGAGTAATGTTGAATGGAATGTAGCAACAATTGCTAGTGCGGAAGATGTCTTTGTTACTTCAGCAATGGATGAGTTTAAAATTATTTGGTCAAAATCTGTACAAGTAACAGATGAAGTATTGGATCAATACCGTTCATTTTTAAAAGAGTCAGCTCAGGAAAAAGGTACCTCAAAGCAATTTGTATTAGGTGATACCAAGATTGAACCTAATGTCATGCAATCTGAAGCGTTGAAAAATCTTCATAGGTTTCGTTCACACGGTGAAACCAGAGCTTTAGCAATAGCGGCTACGGGTAGTGGTAAAACCTATATGGCTGCTTTTGATGTTCGCCAAGTAGCGCCAAAACGAATGCTGTTTGTTGTTCATCGCGAAGAGATCTTACTTGCAGCTAGGGACTCGTTTGCTCGTGTAATGGGAGTAGACCCGGAAAAATTTGGTATTTTAAGTGGTAATCAAAAAGATTGGGGATGTGATTATCTCTTTGCGACTAACTTGTCATTATCGAATAACCTGGACCGTTTCGATCCCAAGCACTTTGAATACATTGTTATTGATGAAGCTCATCACGTTAGTAGTAGTACTTATCAGAAAGCATTAGTCCATTTTAAACCTGTGTTTTTATTAGGTATGACCGCGACACCAGAACGTGGCGATGCTCAGTCTATTTATGAAAATTTCGATAACAATATAGCGGTTGAAATCCGCTTACGTGACGCCCTGGACGCAGATTTAGTCACTCCGTTTCATTACTTCGGTATTACAGAGGTTGAAAGTATTGATTATAAAGGGGTTAATCTTAATAATATTGATGCCCTGGCTAAGTTACTCCAAACCAACCGCCGCGTAGACCATATCGTAAGTAATATGAACTTTTATGGGTACGATGGTGATACCTGTAGAGCAATTGGATTCTGCGTGAATGTAGAGCATGCTCGATACATGGCTTTGGAGTTTAACAAGGTGGGTATTAAGGCATGCTACCTGTATAGCGGAAGCTCTCGTGATGAACGCCAGCAAGTCATAGCGCGTTTATCCAGTGATACGGACCCGTTACAAATTATTTTCACCGTTGACTTGTTTAATGAAGGCATTGATATCCCGGCAATAAACCTTGTATTGATGCTTCGGCCTACATCCTCGCCTATTGTATTTATACAGCAGTTGGGTCGAGGTTTACGTAAGCATGAGAGCAAAACCTTCTTAACGGTATTGGATTTCATTGGTAACCATAATAAAGCGTTTCTGATGGCGATTGCACTGTGTGGCAGCCGGTTTTATGACAAAGATAGCTTGAAGGTTGCGGTGAAAAAGGATTTCTCTTCTATCCCTGGTTGTACCCATATCCAGTTAGATCAAATCAGTAAAGAGCATATATTACGTCAGATTGAAGATGAAAACTTTAATTCAATGAAATACCTTAAAGAAGAATATCTTAACTTTAAGCCAGTTTTGGGTAACAGGATTCCTAAATTATTGGATTTCAATGTAGTTGACGGGGCACCTAACCCAATTCGCTACATTAAAAAGGAACGCTCTTACCTCAATTTCTTATCAAAGGTAGAAAAGGGAGAATTATCAATATTGTCGCTTATTGCAGATGAGGTTCACGATAACTACCAAAGATACTTAGATGGTTGTTTACCTATACAAAGACCGCATGAATTCATCATTCTGACCTATTTAATTGATAACGAATCCATTACTTTGGCACAAGCAAAGCATGAGGTTAAACGGTATCTTGACTATGTTGAGCCTGAAACTTTAAGACATGCATTCGAGCATATTAATGGTGATTTTTTCGATTCACGTGAAAAGCAATCTTGGCCTAAATTTGCGGGGTTGGACGAAAGTAATAACGACTTGGCATTAGTGCGCTCTAGTAAGTTCACTGAGCTGGTAGCTAAACCATTATCAAAGCAATGGTTAGTTACAACTTTAGAGTATGGGCTAGAGTGCTATGCTCACAATTTCGGACCTGACTTCTTTGGAACACCCAGCTTAAAGCTATATCAGCAATACAATATGCGAGACATAGCGCTAGTATCTAATGTTCGTAGAACACATAGTTCATATCGTGGTACTGGGGTGTTGCGTGAAAGGCAGGATTTCTTCTTCTTTATCGATTTACACAAAGAAGAAGGGGCCATTGAATACAACGACAAATTTATTAGCTCTGGGAAATTCCAGTGGGATAGTCCATCGAGTTGTTCACCGGCAAGTAAACAAGGTCGGGAGATTATTAACCATAAAGAACTAGGTTTTAGACTGCACTTGTTTGTGCGGAAGTTTAAGAAGCTGGACAGTATGACAGAACCGTATGTGTATATCGGTAAAGCTACTGTAATGAGTTATGAAGGCGAGAAACCAATTAGTTTTCAGCTTGATTTAGATGACCAGGTACCTCAGGCTATCTATGATGAGTTTGTCACTGATACGGCGACTATTGCTGGGTTGTAATGGATAGCTTTTCCGAACAAGCGTAAGTCATTAACTTAACAGACTAGTATTCCATCAGGTTAAGTTTATTAAAGAATGTTGATACTCTGACTAGCTCAGTATTTAGGCCATAATGACAAGGATTCGAAATGACCAACCCTAAAGCAATAATTATCGCGGCTATAGTAGTCGCTATCTCGATTGTCGTATCTCCTTTAATTTTGCAAAAATACAAAATGTATCAATGTGTATCTGCTTTCAGTGTTGTTAACAAAGGAGGCAGCACTCTTGAGCTGTCGTGTATGAAATACCTACAGTGAACCAAAATAACAAGGAGCGTGTTATACATGTGTGATTATTGCAATGGGTGGAAAGACGATGAAGATATAATTGAAGAAATTCAATATGACGATGTATCTGAAGAGGTTTTTCAATGCAAAGAAGGTTGGGCTATGGCTAGTCGTATATGGAATAAATATGGGAATGGACAGAAGATAATATCTGTTGATGAATGGACCGCTGTTTGTAGGTCTCGTGGCTATTTTTTATATGGCAGGTAAAAATGTCAAATAATTTGAACCAAAATAACAAGGGAGTAGAATTGCAGCATTTATTAGACGCAGCTAAGAGAGTAAAGGATTCCAGTGGAGACCAGCAAGAGCTAACTGGTGAGCAAGCAAAACTTCAAGCAGCTTGCACAATCAGTGTAACTAACTCAATAAACAAGCTTTCTGGGCATACTGAAAAAGCGGCGGCAGCAACACAAAAGCTTGTCATTGCAGTAGATAAGTTTAGTGCTTCTTCGGATGTTCTTAGCAAGAGGCTGTATTTTTTAAATGGTGCTTTAGTTGTCATTACTGCTATAGCTACGGTTATTTCATTAGTGGCGCTGTGGCATAAATGGTGAACAAAAATAACAAGGAGGGTGTTTTCAATATGGATGATACAAACAAACAAGAAGACAGCGAAAATTACTACCATAACTTACAGGGGAGCAGTGATCTAACTAACAGTGAACAATATTTATTAGAACAGGAAAGGCTAGAAAATCTCACACAAACAGAGATAAACATAGAGCAGGGTTTGGATATAGCAGCCCAAGTAGCCAATCACACGCCTCTTGTAGTTTCTTATGTAATAACTATAGGAGTGATGATTGGCGTGCCTGCATTCATTATATACGTATTCTGTGGTCGAAAAATTAAAGATAAATTGATTGAGCTTCTATCTAGACCTTAATTTTTACTGAAACAAAATAACAATGGAATTGGAATATATTATTTTGAGATCCGAAGAAACCGATGACTTAATGCGAATGGTAAATAATTATATCCATAAAGTGTACTAGCTCAGACCCGATCTGACAGTGATAAGTCCCTGGTTTTCTAGACAAATATTTGGTTCTAAAAACACCTTTAATCGTGTCTGTCAAAACGGCAGCAATATGCCATTTCCAGACCTTGTCTATCATCACTTTCTAACAAATCTGAAGGGGACAGGTTTTCTATGTCCAATACTATGAAGTATTGGACATTAAAAGTACCCTTTACGGTATATAGTCGCTAGTGAAGTTTACACGTTACTTCCCCAAATCTGGTGGTCCAAGGCATTAAGAGCTCTGTTATATAGAGACTTATAGTATCAATTGTAAGACACAAAATGTTAACCTTTGACGGTCTAAATTATTGTAAATAGTGACTGTATATAATGAGTAACTCCTGTCTACCCGGGTTTAAACAATCCTTTATCGACGTTGATGGAATCCGCCTAAGCGTACATATTCATGGCCAAGGAGCTCCATTACTGTTACTACATGGCTATCCTCAGACACATGCTACTTGGCGCAAAGTAGCACCAGAACTTTCCCAACATTTCACCTGTATAGTTCCCGACCTTCCTGGTTATGGTGAAAGTGCGACTCCAAGTTCAGATAAAGATCACATGCCATATTCCAAACGTCAAATGGCACAAAATATGATTGGGCTGATGCGAAAGCTTGGTCATGATAAATTTTCTGTACTGGGACACGATCGTGGTGCTCGGGTAACCTATCGCATGGCATTGGACCACCCGGAACGCATTAAACGGGTTGGCATTATCGAGGTGGTTCCAACAGGTGATATGTGGGATCGTTTCAATGCTGAAATGGCTATGAAGGCCTATCATTGGACGTTTTTAGCACAGCCTCACCCTTTACCCGAAAATATGATCTCAGGTGACCCTGTGGCTTATCTAGATTGGACCCTCAAAAGCTGGACCAAAACTAAGTCCTTAGATGCCATCGATCCAATTTCTTTGGAAAGCTACCGTGCTCAATTTAGAGATCCAAAACGCATCCACGCCATGTGTGAAGATTATCGTGCCGGTGCAACGATAGATCGCCAACATGATATGGCGGATCGCGTGAATGGTCATAAAATAGATGCGCCTTTGTTTTTTGTCTGGGCTAAAAATGGTTTTCCGGCACAAACTGGGGATCCCCTAGGATTGTGGCGCGATTGGGCTCATCATGTCGAAGGCCAAGTCATTGATTGCGGTCATTTCGCGCCCGAAGAAAACCCCGAAGCCATACTCAAATGCCTTATTCCATTTTTTAATCAGGAGTAGTTTCGAATAGGCTATTTGAGCGATTAAGTAGCCTTTTCACATGCAGTTCGACGGAAATATCCTTAATATCAGCTTGTTACTTATTTAGTAATAACTAACTGCAATAGCCTACCCGAGGGAACCCGTCTGATTAATGCGTAGTCTATTGAATCTCATGCTTAATTGACCGTTATTTAACAGTAACAGTGAACAAAATCATTCATGAATGATTTTCTATTTATCTGAAAGAGAGATAATTTGCAGAGCAGAGGCCCCCACTTCCATTTCATTACCATCATCAAATCTAATCCATATCCGCCCTTGAACACTGGGGAATTTGTTCAACATAATGGAAGCTCTTTTGTCATCGTACTTAACCAGTAACAACGGATTGTGAATCCCTTTCGCGTTCTCTACTTGTATTTTATTGGCCGCAACATATTTCCTGTGTTCGAATTCCTTTGCCGTAATTTCTCTTCTCGCGACCTTATCACTATCATGATGAACTTCAGGTTGTTGTACGTAACTTTCTTGTTTTATAACGCGTTTTGCTAAAGGGGCAACATTAACAGTTTCACGGGCTCTTGCTGGTTCTAAAAGCCTTTTTCTGATTGCCTGGACATTCCCTCTAGTAATGAAATCAACATTGCCAATCCATTCTGAAACAGCCACTGGATCTAACTTATAGATTTTTTTTAATTCGTTGATCGTTTTTGCGGTTCTTACCCGACCAGTTCGATAAGCACCTGCTATTGGGTCAGGCATATCTATCATCGCCAGATGGTCGGTAATAACATTCTGCGTGCGACTAAGATATTTAGCAATGAGAAGCTTAGGAGTACCCTCTTTACTCTTTTTATCAATAAAGAGCGCTAATTCCATAGCCGTTAGATTTTCCCGTTGTTCATTCTCAATGATTTGATCGTAGTCTTCAAATGTTTCATCAATAAACGCGGGGATTGTAGATTTGCCTGCCAGTATAGATGCTCTGAATCGACGCTCGCCGGCGTTGATTAAATAGCGGCCTTCTCTGGCAGGATTTAGACGAATGGATATAGGCTGTTTAACATTACGTAACTTGATGCTGTCGGCAAGTTCTTTTAGGGTTTCTTTCTTAATGTCCTTACGGGGTTGGTTAGGATCTGCATCAATTTTATTGAGATCGACCTCTAGAGGCTTACCATAGGGTTTCTCTCCTTTTTCTTCTAAATCAGACACATTATTAGCCACAAGTTAACTCCATAGAAATCGAGAACACGTTGAAAGAGTTTTTTTCAATTCTCTCGTGAAATTCTTAGGTTTTGTCCAGAGTCTCAGCCCATCCTCTTGCTTAAACTATAGTGGTTGTTTCTTGTTTTTGCACAAGGTCCATTTCATACTAAAAGTTGATATTAACATAAGCCAAAGACCCAAGTCGCAATAAAGAGACGGTTGCTCCCATGTTTTACTGTGTATTATTAATGATTCATTTTATCTAATCTTGAGTTAGTATTCGGCAGGCAATCCCCACGAAATTTAAAAAATCCCATTAATACCTTTCTTCTGTCTAATGTATTAACCTACCACCCTACTCTTAAAGCTTTTACATTCATTATCTTGGCACCTATTTGTTAGAATTTAAGTTTCAACCTTCTGTGCTAGACTGCCCAAGCAATCGAGCTAGATTAATACGGTGTCTATCGGACTCTGTGCTGTATTGCTGATGCTTTGACACTGATAAGGAAAAAAACAAATCGGAGAAAAACCTAATGAAAGTGCTACTGTCATTTATATTATCAGTGTGTCTGTGCGGCTCACTTCAAGCAGCGAATCTGAGGATAGCCACATGGAATATCTACTGGTTAGGGGATCAGAAAAACAATCGAACTGACGCTGATTACATAGAACTCCAATCTTATGCAAAAACACTAAACGCTGATGTTATTGCCCTTTGTAGTGGTCAAGTAAAACTGGCCACGGATTTGTATTCAAGCCAGTATCTTTTCTCTGACTCATTCGGTGCCAAAGCACCGTTATGGCTGTGAGGCCTGACCTGGCAGTAATAACCA
>MAAB01007642.1_pt1 | contig 13440 bp, 10 predicted proteins | sample 1115991 | NCBI WGS metagenome assembly MAAB01 (sample SAMN04961124, study PRJNA320927) | seawater metagenome | isolation source: sample BD02T18 sea water enriched with oil for 18 days | place: USA:Gulf of Mexico | collected 2013-07-27
GAGTAATTGCAGAGGGTATGGAAGAGGTAAAGAAGGTTATAACTGCATTTTGCCAATAAAGTTCTCGACATCAAAATCGCTCTATTATTACGATAATTTTGGCGCTTACGTCTAACGTAAGTCGCGATCGAATGTACCGCCAGCTTCATGAAGTACCATGTAAAGCTTTAACTCTAGCCGTGTTCACGGGTATCATGGCGTATACTTGATCTAATGTTTTCGAGAGTCTGTTCATGACCAAGCTACTTCGCGCCTTTGCTATTAAGCCTGTTTTATTAACCCTAATGGTGACTTTAGGGTCTGTCCTCTTTATTGGCGGGGGTAGAGTAGTGGCTAACGAACCCGTTGATGTGGCGGTTAATATAGCGCTAGAAGCCGCTAAAACTCATACTCCTGGCAAGGTGGTCGCTCATGAAAAGGCTGATGAAATGGTCGGTAACGTTATTAGCGCAACAGAGATTAAAACTCTTCAGCCGGTATATCGTATAAAAATTCTCAGTCCACAAGGGGTTATGAAAACCCTACTGGTGCATCGCCAAACCGGTAAGGTTGTCGAATAACCATGCGGGTATTGGTAGTCGAAGACGATAACAGCATCGCCGAGCAATTAGTTCAAGCCTTGGAGCATTCTGGTTATGCGGTTGATTGTGCCCCCGACGGAGAAGAAGGCCTGTATATGGGCACCCATTTTCCTATTGATATGGCGATTGTAGACGTTGGCCTACCTAAGATTAATGGCATCGAACTGGTGCGTCAGCTGCGCTTGCAGAATAAAAACTTTCCAATTTTAATCTTAACTGCCCGTGATAACTGGGAAGATAAGGTCGAAGGTTTGGAAGCCGGGGCCGATGATTATTTGGTAAAACCTTATCATCTTGCCGAGTTACTCGCGCGCTTAAACGCCTTGCAGCGCCGTGCATCTGGTATGTCTCACCCTAAGGTAGCTTTTGGCCCTTTATCGCTAGATACCAGTTTGAAACGTGTTTTTTTACACGACAAGGCCATCGACTTAACCGCCTATGAATATCGCTTGGTTGAGTATCTAATGTTGAATCCGGGCAAGATTTTATCTAAGAGTGAGCTCACCGATCATATTTATGATGACGATACCGAGCACGATAGTAATGTGATTGAAGTATTTGTTCGCCGCTTACGTAAGAAGCTAGACCCCCAGTCGACCCTAAAACCCATAGCCAATATTCGTGGCCAGGGTTATCGCTTTGAACTATTGTCTTAGCGGATGTTAGCTATTCATTATGCAGAATAAACCTCCTTATTCCCTACGTCGGCGCATGCTCATTAGTGCCAGTCTGGTTTTAATACTCTTTATTGTTATTACTGCTTTAATTCTTGATCAAGCCTTTAAGAGCAGTCTGCAAACCGACCTACAAGATCGTCTGCAAACTCAATTGTATTTGGTATTAGGCGCTGCTGAGTTTGAGCAAGAGCAGCTATACTTACCTGAAGCTTTAAACTTTCCTAAGCTGAATCAATTGGACTCGGGCAGCATCGCCATGATCATTAACGATCAAGGGGAAGAGGTTTGGCGTTCGGGCTCGGCTCAGGGGTATTCGAAAGAGTTTGTGATCCAAGCTTTTTCGACTCAGTCCTTTAAATCTTCCTTTAAGCAATCTTTAAAACAGTCGCCGGGTCAGCAGGGGCAGGGCGAATTAGAAATGGCTGGGCAGTCTTTTTTCTATACCAGTTTAGGCGTCGCCTGGGAGATAAAAGCCAGCCAGAATAAAACAAGTCGGCTTAAAAGCTATACCCTTGCAATAGCCGAACACTCTGGCCGATTTGGAAATAGCATTAGTCAGTATCGTATGTATTTATGGCTTGGTTTAGGTCTATTAGCTCTGATCTTATTGGCTGTATTTACCTTGACCCTATATTGGGGTTTATCACCGCTTAAACAGTTAGCGCATGATTTAAATCAGATCGAAACCGGTAAGGCATCGCAGTTGAGTGGCCATTACCCAAAAGAATTAACCGGGGTGGCGGAAAACCTGAACCGTTTATTGCAGCACGAGAAACGCCAGCATACTCGTTATCGTAATACCTTATCTAACCTCGCCCACAGTTTAAAAACACCGCTGGCAGTATTGCGCGGCTTGGTCGATAAGCATTACCTTGTGCAAATCAGCGAAGTTGTGCCCAATACTCATATCGATTCATTGGCTCAACAAGTCTCTCGCATGGACGATATTGTGCAGCATCAATTGCAACGCGCTTCTCATGTGGGCCCACAATCTGTGCAGCAAACCCTCAAGGTTTTACCTCTGCTAGAAAGCCTCGCCAGTGTAATAGAAAAAATTTATCAGGAAAGCTTACAGTGTATTGATATTGATACCGACCCTGGGGTTGTTTTTAAAGGCGCCAAGGGAGATCTGATGGAAATCATCGGTAATCTATTGGATAACGCGGCTAAATACGGCGGTGGCTTGATACGCTTAACCTTGATCAATGAGAATGCGCAAGAAGGTTATGTAGAAGGTGATCACGTTTATTGTCGTATCTTGGTAGAAGATAATGGCTTAGGAATAGCCGAAAGTGACATCGCCGATATCTTACGCCGAGGCGTGCGAGCTGACCAAAAGCAGCAAGGGCAGGGTATTGGTTTGGCTATGGTGGTCGATATCGTCGATCAATATCAGGGTAAACTGCATTTAGGCCGGTCGAGTTTGGGCGGGTTAAAAGTCGAAATATTAATATAATCTCAATTAATATATCGGTTCAGTTTCGGTTCATTTTACGTTCAGTTTCAGTACATAGCGTGTTGTTAATCTAATTCCAGTCGAAACAAACAACGATTTGTTTTACTTAAATGGAATGAAACAGGATAACAATATTATGAAGAACTTAACCTTAGTATCAGCTCTTACCGCGTCTCTATTTGCTTTTTCTGCTCACGCCGATTTGAATAATGTTTATGTTGAAGGCGCGCTCGGTCAAGCCAAAATTGAAAATAGTAATGACAGCACATCAGACACCAGTATTAGCCTGTTAGGCGGTTATCAAGTATTTGCAAAGGGCCCATTATCTGTGGGTACTGAATTAGGTTATAACCAATATTTATCTGAGGATACCGAAACTCCTTTTGGCACCGCAACCAGCACCATTAGCAGCTTGTCGCTAGGAGGCAAGGTCGGTTATGAAGTGATTCCTAAGCTGCAGGTCTTTGGCCGTATCGCTTATGAGTCGATGAAACAAGAAGTAGAGTTCTTAGGTGCAAGCGCCAGTGAAACATCCGATGAGTTTACTTATGGTATTGGTGCTTCTTATGAAGTGGCCAAGCAATTAACCGTAGGGACTCAATATAAGTATGCCCAGCTAGATAGTAAAACTGATCTAAGCAATATGAGTGTGTCTGTAGGTTATCAGTTTTAAATAGGTATTGATTGCAGTCCTTGTATTGACTTAACAAAATGGAATACCCATTAGTCGAACAAGTCATGAGGATTATCTAACGATTAATTTTATGATCTGCCGTAATAATTGTTTATTGCGGCGGATTTACATGGTTTATCGAACAAAATATCTCACAAGACACTCATTTCCCTCCAGCAACTTGGTCACTAGCAAGGGCTCTGTTCTAGCGATTAGCCTCGTACTTTTGACCGCTATCACTCTCGTTGCAGTATTTTCAATGCAGCGCTCTGGAATACAAACCAAGATAGTCGCCAATATTCAGCACGTTGAAATGCTGTTTAATACCGCGATGAACGATCAAGAGTACTGGTTTATGCAGCTGAAAATGGCAGAGTCAGGAGACTCATTATTATCTGAACCGTTAGCGAATTTTGTCTTGGATGAAAATAATCAGCGTAGTTATCATCCTGTTGATTTAATGCCGGCTATTGAAGAGCCCAGCGTTATTACGCTAGCCAGTAATTTATTACACATCCCTGCTAAAGAAGGCCAACTGTCGTTATCAGAGGGTAACGAGGTGAATAGTCGGATTGATTACAACTTTGAACTCGCGACTCATGCCGAGCTTGATGTGCGTAATATGGTTGCCCGACAAAAGACCGGTTTGAGTTTTCCTGGGTTAAACAATCAGCAGCATTCAATTTATTAAATATGTGTTTTAGTCAAAGGGGCCTTATGATGACTCAAGTATTTACTCAGCCTAACTTTATTAGAAATTTAATACTCGTCGTGCTGACTGGTGTGGCTATGTGTAATATCAGTCTTGCCGAAGATATTGAAGTTTATCGTGGGCAGTCAGTAGGTATTCGTCAAAACTCACTCTTCGTAATGGATACTTCCGGCAGTATGGGCTGGTATGAAGAAGCGGAAGCGCCAAATTATGATCCCAATACCCTCTACCCCAATCAAGGTTTTGATCCTGTTTTATATTATTTCTCTAATAAGTACGAAGGTAATGGCAAGAAAGACCTGGATTTAAAAGAGTTACAGAAAAAATTTTTTACACCGTACGCTCTAGTATGTGAGAGGGCAGCACAAGCATTAGAAGAAACCGGTTTTTATAACGGTCGCTTTAAACGCTGGGATGTCAGTAAAAAAGATTGGTTACCCAATAAAAGCAGCAAGTCAGTGCCGAATGGCAGTCGTGATGTATCGGCCTTAATTGAGTGTAAAGCGGATGAAGGTGAACACCCAGAAAATAGTTATGTTGATACCCGTGGTCGAGATTCGAATGAGCAGTACATAGTAACCAATAATAGTTGGAAATTACCTAGAGATTACAGCAAACAATGGAAAACCCACATTGAGCATCTATATACGGGTAATTTTATTAACTTCCAAATTGAATTGGAAAGTTTAGAAAAAGGTCTTATTAAATCTCGAATGCAAATTGTGCGAGAAGCGGCGGTCGCTGTGGTGAAAAGCACTAGCGGTATTCGTTTGGGTCTTATGCGTTTTGATTCAGAAATGGATGGAGGTTTTGTTGATATCGCGGTAGACGATGTTGAAAATATAAGTAATGAATTTGAAGAGAAAGTAAGTGAATATATACCCTGGAATGGAACGCCATTAAGTGAAAGTTATTATGAGGCAGCGTTGTATTTTCGCGGTGATGCTATTACCTTTGGCCGTGATTCGTATTCACAAATATTAAAGCCCGGTGAAACTTTAATTCGTGATAAAGATGGTTATATCGATAAAGGAAAAAATAAATACACCACTAAAATAATTGATACACCCAGTGTGGCTTTGTCACGCGCAGGCAATCAATATATTTCTCCTCTCGATAGTGCTTGTCAAACCTCCAGTACCATTATTTTATTTACCGATGGGGCACCGTCTTATGACGACCAAGCCAATAGCAAGATTAAAAAAATGATTGCGGGGATTAATTTTCCTGCGGGGTCTGGGCTAACTCATAGCTGTTCTGGCAGTGGTGGCTGTGCCGATGAATTGGCTTATTACTTAAACAACTTCGACCAAAATTTAGCACTTGCGGGTAAGCAAGTTATCCGGACCTTTGTCATTGGCGGCTTCTTTGATGGTAGTGGTGATAATGGCGATATTCGTTATATGGAATCTATCGCTCATCATGGTGGGGGGAAGTATTATTCGGCCAGTGATTACCAAAGTATTGTTGATGCCCTAGAGCGCACCTTGCAAGAAACGTCGGATGTACCAGTAACATTTGTTGCACCGTCAGTAGCGGCCAATTCCTACAATAGTTTGGAACATCTTGATCAACTCTATTACGCCATGTTTGTGCCACAGCCAGGAAATAACTGGAACGGAAATCTAAAGTCATATCGATTGAATTCGGCTGGAGAGGTGATTGATGCCAAAGGAGATCCTGCCATTCTTGATAGTGGGATATTCGCGAAAGAATCTCGTAGCTACTGGACCGATGACGATATCGATGATGGTGAAGATGTTGTCATCGGTGGTGCGGCTAGTCGCTTAACTGCAAGTTATAAAATTTACACTCATCTTGATGAAAGTAAAACCCAGTTAAAGACAGCAATATCAAACACTACGGTGAGTAAGGCGTTATTAGGTTTAAATGACAATGCATCCGCAGAACTCCATCAGCAGATGGTCGATTGGGCAAATAGAGTATCCCTAACTTCGGATGATGGTATACGCCGTGAGATGGAAGATCCTATTCATAGTCGTCCTATGGTGGTGAGTTATAATTCTACCAATTCCAATGGGGAGAAGGTTCAAGAAGGGGTCGTTTTTGTCGGGACGAACAGTGGTTATTTGCATGCCTTTAAAGCGGATAAAAAAGAATTTAAAGAACACTTCTCCTATATCCCGAAAGAATTACTAAAAAACATTCCAAGCTATGTCGATGGCGAAGATCTGTTAGACAAAACCTATGGCATTGATGGGGCGATTAATTATTGGCATATGGACAAAAACTTTAATGGCGAAGTAGATGCTCAAAGTGATGAAAAGGTTTTATTGTTTTTCGGTCTGCGTCGCGGCGGCCGTCATTATTACGCGTTGGATATTACGGATCCGGATAAGCCAAAATTTGCTTGGCAAATAAATGGTGGCGAAGGAGATTTTGAGCAGTTAGGACAAACTTGGTCGAATCTGGTATTGGCCAAGGTGAAATGGAAAGGGCAATCTAAAGTGGTTTTACTTGTGGGTGGTGGTTATGACCCCAGTGAAGATGATCAAGTACGTCGCACAAAGCACACAATGGGAAATGCGGTTTATATGATAGACCCAGAAACCGGTAAACGTTTATGGCATGCCAGTAATGCCTATAGCAGTTTAAATCTGGATGCAATGTCCAGCGCAATTACCAGTGATGTGACAATATTAGATTTTGATGGCGATATGATCACAGATTATTTCTTTGTGAGTGATGTAGGCGGAAGAATTTGGCGCTTTGATATTAATAAAAGCAATCAAGGTAAAGGTGATTTTGCTAAGGCTGGAGTGATTTTTGATGCCAATCCAAATGCTGAGAATTCCATTGGCCAGTCATATCAACGTTTTTATTATGCGCCGAGCATTTCTTATTTTCGTGACCAAAAGAATAATGATGAATACTTGTCGCTCGCTATTGGCAGCGGTTTTCGTGCCCATCCATTAGTACCCAACGGACAAGATAGCTTTTACGTGATTAAAGATAGAAACCTAGTTAAAGCGCCTGCTCGCTATGAGACTCTTATACCAGAGGATTTAATTGACCTGCAAACCAGTAGTTTTTCAAACCGCTCAACTTCAACCAGCGCAAGTTGGGCCGATGTGAGTTTGACTAATAGCCAGCTGGATTATGGTTGGAAAATCGAATTGGAAGTAGGAGAAAAGGTTCTATCGAAGGCCTTGACCTCGCAGGGTGATGTGTATTTCACCACTTTCTCCCCCACAGTGAAAGAAAGTAATCCCGGTTCATGTATTGCAGATGTGGGGAACTCATCTGCGTATACCCTAGATATCAAGGCCGATAACGATGCCAATAATAATGGCACACTGCCAGTGGTGACTAAAACTCCGATGGGGAATATCGGTATTCCCGCCGAACCGATTGAAGTACGCACCACGTCGAAGGGGGATGAGGAGTTTTGTGCGGAAAACCCCGGCCATGAATCTTGTATCCCCTGCGAAGGTGATGACTGTGCCATCGATAGTTGTGAGACTAATGGTTCGGTAATTTTAAGCGGAACGCAAAATCTAGGGGGAGAGATAAGTCGTTGTGATTTGATGCGAAAAAAATATTGGTTGCAGCACTAATCGTTTTTCAGGAGTAGGGCATGGAGTATGCTGGAGTTGAGCAAGGTATATAACGATATCCGCGACCATAAGAAGAGTGAATGATGTCTTGACCATCGAGCATGGGGGAGATTTTTAGTCGTAATTTTTTAATATGGCTATCAATTGTTCTAGCACTTACCACACGATTGTCTTCATATACAGATTCAATCATTTGCTGACGACTAACGATATCTCCTGCTTGAGCCATCAGCAATTTCAATATCTTAAATTCAACCTGAGTTAAATTAATCTGTTGCTCTAAATAGCTCACTTGTAGTCGTGAAGGGATGAGTGAGAGTTGATCATTAATTATTTGATCTGGTCTACTTACTTGTTGAGTTTTGTCATTGTTCGCTATGCGATTAGAGATGGCTTTGATTTTAGCGACAAGTTCTCGGTTGGAAAAAGTATTGAGCATAAAGTCGTCGGCGCCACATTCATAGGCAATGAGTCGATCGACTTCGTCATCATGACTCGTCGTAAAAAGAATGGGGGCATCCGTTTTTTGTCGAATGTTCTTACATAGTTCAAGGCCAGATATTTCTGGATGTTGAAACTCAGAAACTATGATATCCGCAGGGAAGTTCGTCATTGTTGTTAATAGCTGTGCCACCCGTGCAAATAGGTGGCACTCGATATTATGAAGAGACAATAGTTTAGTGACTTCTTTCGCCAATGTTTGGTTGCTATCAAGTAAATAAACCAATGTCATCATGCAAACCTCTAAGGCGCTAGCCCACCCGTATTAACACTTAGATTAAAGCTACCACTCTTGCCGCTACTATAAGTTGCAGCCACTACCGTGTAAGCCCCTGCCGACAAACTTTTAGTCAGGCGTGAGTTGTAGCCAGTGCCACCGTCGTCGTTGCTGGCAATCACATTGCCGTTCGCATCCTTCAGGTAGAAGTAGGTATCTACGCTTGAGGTCAGGTTAAAGGTTACCGTCTGATTGTTATCCAGTTCAAAACCGTAGCTTGGGTTGTCCGAGTGGTTGGCGTTGCGACCACCTGAGTTACTCCAGCTGCCGCTCAGGCTTTTGGTTTTGTTGGCATACAATGGATAAGTGCCGACATTACTCAGGCTGTAGTTACTGCCGTTGCTGCTATCGACCTGCTTTACGATCAACTGATTGTCTTTGAACTGCGCTAACAAATAGTCGTTATACACAACCGAACCACTGCGAAATACTGGCAAGTGTTTGCCTGGGCCGTGTAGATCGGTATATTGCGATACCTTGCCAATGGTGGAGTGAATGTGACCGGCAAAAATGGCCGATACATTGTAGTCCTTGAGTATCTGCATAAACTCGCTGTTGTAGGCGCTGGCATTCCAGTCGTGGAAATTCAGAATGATCTTTTTTCCTTCGTTAGCGGCATCATTCAAATCGCTGCGCAACCAGCTCAGAGCAGAGCTGATATTAAAATAATCACGTAAAGCACTGCCAAAGTTCCAGCCGTCCCAGCTAGTCGTGTAAGTAGGGTGGTTGTTCAATTGTACAAAGTGCACATCTCCCACATCCCAGGAGTAGGCCATGCTGCCGTTATGGTCTTTGCGATAAGCAGGGAACTTGTAATAGCTGTTACTTACGCTGTAATCAAAACGTTTTACATTAAGGCTTTTTACCTGACCTTCAAGATAATTAGCCATGCGCGTAGCACAGTTATTTTCCCAGCAATCGTTAACGTTATTTTCAATGTCGTGATTACCTAGGCCTGCGTAGTTATTGATTTTTAAATCGTCTTCGTAAAACTCGCGGTATTTATCAAACTGCCAGTCGTGACCAAAGGCGGTTAAATCGCCGTTAATGATCGAGCCAGCCACTCGATCTTTACCGTAGTTGCTTAGAATCGCATTCATACTCGCGACTTGTCGTTCGTTATCGCGATCGGCAATACTGGTATCGTCACAGCTACCACCACCGGCTCCACAAGACCAAGGATACTGAGGATCGGAAGAAACCGTCATCATGAAATCGTCATAGTTAAAACGAATTACTCTAATGCGCGAAAACTCATCATTGAATTTACTACCAATGTAGCTGGATGAAGTGAAGTAGGTGCGGCACTGACCACTGCCATCGGAATGTTCACAACCCTCTACGGCTAAACCTCTAGGGATGGATATGGATGAAATGCTGTCGTTGGAAAAAGACGACATACTAAAGCCGGTGACCTTGCTAGATCCCGGACATAGGGTATTGACATCACCTCGGTAGTTACTGTGTTCATAGACTTTTACGCAGGACTCGGCCTGAGCTGTTTGCGGCAAGGTGATGGTTGCCAGTAAGGCACTCGCCATTGCAAACAGGGTTTTTCTAGTGATAGATGTTTTAGACATGGGGTTTACTCCGCTTTTTATAATTATTTATACGGTTGATCGCTGTCTTATGTTTGACGTAGCAGTATTAGAGCATTAATCATTCAATAAGACGTTATCCTTATAGCTACAAAAATTATCTTTCTAGCTATGCTTGGTGATTTCGTCCCTTGTATTAGCAAACGCCAAATATTCAGCAGTGGTCAGAAAACATTCTATTGAGTACAGAATGCCTTAAAACGACACCATTAGTATGAAGCCTCCTTCTCTCCAAATAGCTGCTGACAGGCGCTGACATTTGCCAAATCTGTCTGACAAGTCATAGACGGTAACCTCGATTGACCTCATTTATGATTTGCATACTTTATTAGGCAGCAGGAAAGATAGAATGTTAAAGACAAATAAAACGCTCTTTGCAACCACGATAGTAGCAAGCGCTCTGCTTACCGCTTGTGGTGGTTCCACTAGCAAAAATGATACGACTAAAAATACAGGCAAAAATACAGAGGCTGCCACATCGGAGCAGACAGTTGCTTGTACCGATATGTTGCCGGCGAATGTGGCAGGGTTGTTAACACCAGGATCCAGTTGTGGGTACTTGACGGTACCGGAGAAACACGCGGTATATGGTCAGCCCGCTTCCGATAAAACAATTCAAATTGCCGTCGTTAAATTAGCTTCTACCTCCGCAGATAAAAAAACCGATCCGGTTGTATTTTTGCAAGGGGGCCCTGGAGGTAATGCGACCGCGAGTATCGGGGATGTACTATCAAGCGGAACCTTTATTAAACAGCGGGATGTTTATTTTGTTGACCAACGAGGTACCGGTTATTCAAAACCCGCACTGTATTGTACCGAATATAACGGCGAAGCAGGTACACCGGCACAGGTGAAATCTTGTAAAGAAAGATTGGAAAAATCCGGCGTTAACTTGGATGCTTATCATAGCCTTCACAATGCAAAGGATTTTATTATGTTGTTTGAAACTTTTGATGTAGACCAATGGAATCTTTTTGGAACTTCTTATGGCACCCGTCTTGCGACAACGATCATGCGAGAAAACAGTGCTGGTATTCGTAGTGTCATATTAGACGGTATGTTTCCGATTGAAGTAAACGGCATGTCTGATACGCCCTGGGCAAATTATGAAACCCTGAATCAGATTGTAAAAAACTGCGAAAATTCAACTAACTGTACTGCTGATGATTTAAAAGCGACGGTCGAAGACATTATTTCTCGTATGCACAATGCCAACATGATTGCAGAAAGCCGATTCTTCATCCAGAACTTACTTGGACTGGCCATGAGTCCGGCAATACTCGACTATATTTCAACTGTTAATAACGATATCAACCAATTCGCTACGGCACTGGAAAAGTTGATGGATGAAGGTGATGAAAACGAGGGGGCAGAAGGCGGAGAAGGTGCAGTAGCTGAGGGTGAAGAAGGTATTTTTTATAACGCTATGGGGCTATCAACCGTTTGTGCAGAAGAATATCCGTTCCTCAATACAACGGCATTAACTGATCTTAATGATCAGGGTTGGTCAGCGGCCACCAGAATAGCTGTCGGTGGTATGCACCACATGGGTTTTGATAAAGCGTCATGTGAAGCTTGGGATGTTGCGCCAGCAAATGAGGTTGAAGTACAGGCTATCACCAGTAATCTGCCGGTATTAATACTTAATGGCCAAAATGACTCACAAACACCTGCTGCATGGGGTGAGCTAGTGGCTGAAAATATGTCGATGGCGCAAAACGTGACTAACCCGCAGGGTGGACATGGGCAGTTATTATTGGGTAATACCTGTTTTGAAAATATTACCCGTGCATTTTTGGTTGAGCCAAACCAGGATGTTGATACAAGCTGTGTAGCGGAAATCCCTGATGTAACATTTGTTGGTAATAATACCGGGGCTAAATAAAGTCTGCCAGCCCACTCAATTATACGATATGGGGTATTTTATGAGAGCTAATGTCTTTCATGAAGTATCCCTTGATCGGAGGGGAAATATACAGCAATTATCAGAGGTTTTATGCAGAATGTAGCGTGTTAATTTTCGGGCATACTTGTACTTATTTTTTAATAAAATATTAGTAGTGCTGAGGGCATGACTTATGGCTTTTGCTTTAGTGTTGCTGCTTCTTGTATTCCAGTGGCGTACAGCCTGACCAGCGTTTGAAAGCCCGGGTGAAATTACTCACATAAGCAAAGCCCAGCCGCTCGGCAATCACCGACACCGATAACGAATCATCCTGCAGCAGACTTGCGGCTTTTTCCATACGCACTTCATTAAGTATTTTTTTGAACCCCGTGTCTTCGACACTGAGTTGTTTTTTCAATGTAGAGACACTGATGTTTAAATGTTTTGCCGCCGCCTCTTGCGTAGGGGCTTCTTTTTCAATATGCGATAAGATAAAACTTTTAATACGGCGGCTGGTATTCAGCCCCTGATTATAGGCTTCGTTGTTCGCCACACCTTTGGCGAGAATATTATAGACATCCGGATTGGGGTTGTAGGTTTCTATTGCCAGTAAGTCCGGATCAAATACCAAGCGATTATGCTGGCAGCCAAATAATACCTTGGCTTCTAAAAAGTGTTCATAGTCTTTTATCGGAGCGGCTGGTTGATGTTTGAACTCCACTCGCCATAAATGTTCTTGGGCAATGGTCTGGCGGGTTAGGAATTTTGCCATGCCGATGGTAAATGCCATGTCCATTTCTATCATCGGACGTAATAACTCATCATCGTGCAGGGTTAAACACTCCACCTGATTAATTCCCTCGCCATTGAGTATGAATACTTTAGACAAAAAATTGGGGTTGATCATGGCTTCGAGTTTGTTGGCGGTTTCCAGTGCCTGACCTAGGGTGCTGCTGTGCATGATCAGCGAGCCGAGTACGCCGAAGTCGGTAGGGTGGGCGTTAGCCTCGGTGGTTAAACTCAATAACGGGTTATCGGTTATGTCCATAGCGGTGTACCAGGTCTTTAGTAATCGCGTAAGGGGGATTTGCGCTGACTGGGTATATTCCTCGGGCACCTTGAGTTTAGTCAATAAACCTTCTGCTGGCATTCCCTGCGCCTTCAATAGGGCTGTAAGAATGTCTAAGTAATGTTTAGAAATAGTAGGGCGGCTGGAGTGGTCGGGCATGTGAGTACTTAAAAATATTGTCGATTTTCAGTGTAATAAATCTATTTCAAAGACGAAAGATAATTCTTTCTAGGAACTCATTTTGGCTTAAAAGGCCGCGGCTGCGGCCTTCACTCACACATTTTAAATCTTAATCAATCCATACCCATTGCTGGGTTTTACCACCGTGGTAATCCCAAAGGTGTGCATCTTTACCCTGATAAGAGTTATTGCCACCACTGATATCAAAGGCTTTATGGCTTGCATGTCCCGGACGTAAGCTATTAGACGTACT
>MAAB01034845.1_pt1 | contig 13439 bp, 15 predicted proteins | sample 1115991 | NCBI WGS metagenome assembly MAAB01 (sample SAMN04961124, study PRJNA320927) | seawater metagenome | isolation source: sample BD02T18 sea water enriched with oil for 18 days | place: USA:Gulf of Mexico | collected 2013-07-27
TCACTACGCGCTATTAATAAGGGACACTGAATGTCCAGCGAAGAAGCTTTTGTATCAATTCGAGGGATGTCGTTTAGTCGCGGTAATCGCTTGATTTATAACAATATCGACCTTGATATCCCTCGTGGCAAAGTCACTGCCATCATGGGGCCGAGTGGAACCGGCAAAACCACGTTATTACGTTTAATTGGCGGTCAGCTATTACCTGATAGTGGCACGATTAAAGTGGATGGCCACAATGTTCCGACGTTGAAACGTAGTCAGTTGTTTGAACTGCGTAAGCAAACCATGGGTATGTTATTTCAGTCGGGGGCTTTGTTTACCGATTTATCGGTTTTCGATAACGTCGCTTTTCCCATACGAGTGCATACTGATTTACCTGAATCGATGATTCGAGACCTGGTCTTGATGAAGTTGGAAGCGGTGGGGTTACGTGGTGCTCGCCGTTTGATGCCAGCAGAATTATCCGGTGGAATGGCGCGACGGGTCGCTTTAGCGCGAACCATTGCTCTGGACCCAGAAATGATGCTTTACGATGAGCCTTTCACTGGCCTCGATCCTATTTCGTTGAGTGTCACGGTTAAGCTTATTAAAAGTTTGAATGACGCCTTAGGCTTGACCAGTATCTTAGTAACTCATGACGTTGAGGAAGCTTGCTCTATAGCCGATTATGTTTGCCTTTTATCTGACGGTAAGGTGATCGGCTTTGATACCCCGGAAAACCTTATCCACAGCGGATCGGAGCAGGTACGCCAATTTATGCAGGGTAAGCCCGATGGTCCAGTGCCTTTTCACTTTCCCGCTGATGATTTCAGTGCAGACCTATTTAAGAAGGTGAAATAGTATGGAGGGATTCATTGATAAAATACTGGATCAAATTCAAAATTTAGGGCGGTTTGGCCTAGAAAGATTACAAGCCTTAGGTCGAGCGGGTGTGTTTCTGGTTGCCTCGATTCCTTGGGGTGGGCCAGGAAGCGCAGGTTTTAAAGATCTAATTAAGCAAATATATTCCATCGGAGTACGCTCCCTTTCGATTATTTTAGTGGCTGGCTTTTTCGTTGGTATGGTATTGGGTTTACAGGGTTATACGATATTATCGGACTTTGGCTCAGAAGCCGCTTTAGGCACAATGGTATCCCTCACCTTATTACGAGAGTTAGGGCCCGTTGTTACTGCGTTATTATTTGCCGGTCGCGCAGGATCTGCATTGACTGCTGAGATTGGTTTGATGAAGGCTACCGAGCAAATCTCCGCCATGGAAATGATGGGGGTTGATCCTCTTAAACGAATTATTACCCCGCGCTTATGGGCGGGCTTTATTGCTATGCCTATTCTGGCGTTATTATTCAGCCTAGTGGGTATTTGGGGTGGAGCGTATGTCGGCATTAATATGCTGGGGGTAGATGAGGGGGCTTATTGGGGCAATATGCAGGCTTCGGTAGAATTCTATGATGATGTGATTAAAGGTCTGATTAAGTCAGTGGTATTTGGCTTAGTCGTTACCTGGATTGCGGTTTACCAAGGCTTTGATTCCACGCCGACATCAGAAGGAATCAGTAAGGCGACTACACAAACAGTGGTGGTCGGGTCACTAGCGGTATTGGGTCTAGACTTTGTTTTAACTGTCTTAATGTTGGGGAGTATTTAAAAATGCGTACACGTTTAATGGAATTAGCTGTTGGTGCCTTTATGGTAATGGGCATTATTGCTCTTGTTTTAATGGCATTACGAGTCAGTGGTATCTCTACTTCAGAGGTTGGAGATAAATATACAATCAAGGCGTACTTTGAGAATTTAGGCGGTTTAACCGAGCGCGCTAAGGTCTCTATGTCAGGAGTAACCATTGGTCGAGTGACCCGTGTCTATCTTGATGCAGAAGACTATGTGGCGGTGGTTGAAATGGAGATCACTAAAGGCATGTCGACACTGACTACCGATACTTCAGCGGCAATTTTAACTGCGGGTTTATTGGGTGAAAAATACATTGGCCTTACGGTAGGGGCAAATGATGAGTACCTAGAAGAAGGCGGCATTATTGAAGATACTCAATCGGCTCTGGTATTAGAAGAATTGATTGGTCAGTTCCTATTTAGTAAAGCAGAAGAATAGGCGCTGTATTATGGCTACGAATATAACAATGTCGCATGCAAAATTGATTGCCATTAATCCTCAGCAAGCCCAGCTTTCCGGTCGCTTAGATCGGCTAACGGGGAAAGAGTTGCTTGAGCAAGGGCGTCGTTTGATTGCAAAGTCGGGCAGTCAGTGGCAGGTAGATCTAGCGGAAGTTAATCATTCGAGTAGTGTCGGCATTGCGCTGTTATTGGATTGGTTACGCTATAGTCAGCGTAAAGAGGTAAAACTAGAACTTTTAAATGTGCCGCAAAAAATGCGTCATGTGATTGAATTTAGTGGCCTAACAGGGTTATTTAATTTGAACTAGGTCAAATTACCTAGAAATCCTGTCATCTCAGTGAAGAGCAGACTTCGCCTTAACCCATAAATCCGCTATCATTACGCCTTTTGTGATAGCGGCCACATCTATGGCCCCTGCAATACACGTATTAGATAGGTGAGTTATGTCTTCAGCTGAAATCCAAGTATTATTAGAGAAAGAATTTCCAGGAAGTGAAATCACCATTCAGGAAGGCTACCACAATGAAATTGAAGTTGTGAGTGAAGCATTTGAAGGTAAGTCAGCAGTGAAGCGACAGCAAATGGTATATAAGCCGTTAACCGAATTAATTACTGGTGGCACCGTACATGCGGTGAAAATCAGTGCGCTGACGCCTGCTGAAAAAAACTAGTTAAGCGGATCAATAATAAGCAGCCATTTTAGATAAGCTGCACTTATAAAAGAACAATAGATATCTATGGATAAATTATTAATTGAAGGCGGCGCTGTTATTGATGGCGAAATCCGTATTTCAGGCGCTAAAAATTCAGCGTTACCGATTATTGCATCAACCTTGTTAGCTCATGGTGTGATGCGCGTTGGCAACTTGCCACACTTACACGATATCACCACCATGATTGAGCTATTAGGCTGCATGGGTGTATCGGTTGTAATCAATGAAGACATGAGTGTTGAGACTGATTGCTCCACCATGACAAGCCGTATTGCTCCTTACGAGCTAGTACGTACCATGCGTGCCTCTATTTTAGTATTGGGCCCATTGCTAGCGCGCTACGGCGAAGCGGTTGTTTCACTACCAGGTGGCTGCGCCATTGGTAGCCGTCCGGTAGACCTGCACTTACGTGGAATGGAAGCACTTGGCGCGAAAGTAGAAGTGATTGATGGCTATGTTCATGCTAGCTCAGATGGTCGTTTGAAAGGCGCCAATATCTTTTTAGACATGGTAACGGTTACCGGTACTGAAAATATCTTAATGGCCGCGGTATTAGCCGAAGGTACAACCACTATCGGAAACGCGGCTCGCGACCCTGAAGTGGTTGATCTAATCAATTGCTTAAATGCGATGGGCGCTAAGATTACCGGTGGTGGTACAGACACATTAACCATCGAAGGTGTTGAGCAACTGAATGGCTGTTCCTTTGATGTATTACCAGATCGTATTGAAACCGGTACTTATTTAGTTGCCGCGGCGGTTACTGGTGGAAAAATCAAAGTTAAAGATACCGATCCTAAATTGATGGACGCGGTGCTAGCCAAGCTTGAAGAAGCTGGCGCTAAAGTAGAGTGTGGAGACGATTGGATCTCTCTCGATATGGAAGGTAAGCGTCCTAAAGCAGTTAATGTTCGCACAGCTCCACATCCAGCTTTCCCGACCGATATGCAAGCTCAGTTCATGGTAATGAATTGTGTGGCTGAAGGTACAGGGACTGTGCAAGAAACTGTATTTGAAAATCGTTTTATGCACGTTGATGAATTGGTTCGTATGGGCGCAAACATTCATGTTGAAGGTAATGTTGCGACGGTTACGGGTAAAGATATTTTAAGCTCTGCTCAAGTAATGGCAACCGACTTACGTGCTTCGGCATCGTTAGTGATTGCGGCCTTAGTTGCGACCGGCGATACCTTGGTTGATCGTATTTATCACATTGACCGTGGTTATGAGTGCATTGAAGAAAAGCTGCAAATCTTAGGTGTTAAGATTCGTCGCGTACCAGGAAATAAGTAATCGCTTATTTCCTGATTTAGAAAGTTTATAGATAGAAACCACTATTGGTTTTTCACAGAAAAGCTATTCGTTAATGGAGTAGCTTTTCTTATTTGAATATTTCAGAGAAGATTGAAAACGTTATGACACAGCCTCTCACGATTGCCTTATCAAAAGGACGTATTTTGGATGACACCTTGCCTTTACTTGCCGAGGCAAACATCCATCCAGCAGAGGATATTAGTAAAAGTCGTAAACTGATTTTTGATACCAATCATGACCATATCAAGCTACTTGTCATTCGTGCTGCGGATGTACCGACTTATGTTGAATACGGTGCCGCTGACTTAGGAATCTCAGGTAAAGATGTACTGATGGAGTTCAATAGTGAAAACCTATATGAACCTCTTGATCTTAAAATTGCCACTTGCCGCTTAATGACTGCCACACTAAAAGGCGCAGTATTGCCTGAAGGGCGCTTAAAAGTTGCGACCAAGTTTGTTGATGTTACTAAGCGTTATTTTGCTGAGCAAGGCCGTCAGATCGATATCATCAAGTTATACGGTGGTATGGAATTAGCCCCAATTGTTGGCTTAGCCGATGTGATTGTCGATATTGTTGATACCGGTAAGACCTTGGTGGCGAATGGTTTAGAGCCTCGTGACCACATGGCATATATCAGCTCTCGTTTAGTTGTGGGTAAAGCCGCAATGAAAGTTAAGCATGCGCAGATTCAGCCGATTATTGACCAGATGTCAGCCGCTGTCGATCGTCAAGAAGAGAAACGCCAGGAAGCTGAAAAGCAAGGCTGAACTCTTGCTAATAAAGATAGAGAGAGATAGAGAGAGATAAAAATGACTATTGAAATTCGTCGTTTAGATACCAGTGATAATAATTTTTCTTCTGAGCTAGAAACACTACTAGCTTGGGAATCCGTTTCCGATAATCAAGTGCAGAAAATTGTTACTGATATTCTTGCCGATGTGAAAGCTCGTGGTGATGCGGCCGTTATTGAATACAGCAATCGTTTTGACCACCTGCATGCCGAGAGAATGGATCAGTTAGAACTGACCCAAGAACAGCTTGAAGATGCACTCAATACTCTGCCAACTGATCAGCGTTCAGCGCTATTAGCGGCCGCCGATCGTGTACGCAAATATCACGATAAGCAAAAACAAGACTCTTGGTCGTATACCGAAGAAGATGGCACCTTATTGGGCCAGAAAGTGACTCCGCTTGATCGCGTTGGGATTTATGTTCCGGGCGGTAAAGCAGCATACCCTTCTTCTGTATTGATGAACGCCATTCCTGCACACGTTGCCGGCGTTAAAGAAATCATCATGGTTGTTCCTACCCCTGGTGGTGAATTAAACCAGTTGGTATTAGCAGCCGCAGCCGTTGCTGGGGTCACTAAGATATTTACTATCGGCGGTGCGCAAGCCGTAGCTGCATTAGCATATGGTACGGCAACCGTTCCTAAAGTAGATAAGATCGTTGGCCCAGGTAACATCTTTGTCGCCACGGCTAAGCGCCAAGTATTTGGTGCGGTTGGCATCGATATGATTGCTGGACCTTCTGAAATTCTAGTAGTTTGTGATGGCCAGACAGATCCTGACTGGATCGCGATGGACTTGTTCTCACAAGCAGAGCACGACGAAGACGCACAAGCGATTTTAATCAGCCCAGATCAAAACTTTTTAGATCAGGTACAGGCTTCTATCGAAAAGCTATTACCGACCATGGCGCGTAAAGATATTATTCGCGCGTCACTGAATGCCCGTGCTGCTTTGATCAAAGTAAAAGATATGAATGAAGCGTGTGAAGTGAGCAATACCATTGCTCCTGAACACTTGGAGTTATCGGTTGCAGATCCGCAGGCTTTATTACCGCAGATTCGCCACGCTGGCGCGATCTTTATGGGTCGCCATACTTCGGAAGCCCTAGGTGATTATTGCGCCGGTCCAAATCACGTATTGCCAACATCGGGTACTGCACGTTTCTCATCACCATTAGGTGTGTATGATTTCCAGAAGCGTTCGTCTTTGATTATGTGTTCCCCAGAAGGCGCTTCAGAGCTTGGCAAGATTGCCTCAGTGCTAGCCCGTGGTGAGCAACTTGAAGGTCACGCCCGCTCGGCTGAGTATCGCATTAAAAAGCAGTAACCAATGGTGATTGCTAATAAGGCCTAGAATTGTTGATCTACTTAATTACTATTTAAGTAACCGACATTCTCGGCCTTTTTTGTTTGTAAAACGGTTTAAATAAAACCAATAATCAGAATGTTCTTTAGAGAGTTTCCATGACATCAATTTCCAAAATGGTTGAAAACCTAGTTCGCCCAGAAATCCGTGCACTATCAGCTTACCCTGTAGGTGATGCCAGTGGCATGGTGAAACTTGATGCCATGGAAAATCCACACCAGTGGTCAGAAGAACTTAAACAAGCTTGGGCAGAAAAATTACAGCAAGCCGATATTAATCGTTACCCACATCCGCAAGCACCAAAAGTGAAAGCGGGCTTGCGCAAAGCGATGAATGTACCTGAGCAGTTCGACTGTTTACTGGGTAACGGTTCAGATGAAATCATTCAGCTATTAGCCATGCTGGTGGCAAAGCCAGGGGCTAAAATCATGGCGCCAGAGCCTGGTTTCGTGATGTATAAAATGATCGCAATTTTCTGCGGCGTTGACTATGTCGGTGTGCCGCTAACTGCAGATTTTGAACTTGATATGCCCGCTATGCTAAAGTGTATTAATGAGCAGCAGCCAGAACTTATATTCTTAGCTCAGCCGAATAATCCAACCGCCAATCTTTATTCAGAATCACAGCTGCGTGAGCTTATACAAGCCAGCGAAGGTTTGGTTATTATGGATGAAGCATACCTGCCTTTTTCCAGCCGTAACCACCTGCACTTTTTAGCAGAGTTCGATAACGTATTAGTCATGCGCACACTTTCTAAAGTTGGTTTAGCGGGTTTACGTTTAGGTATGATCTTTGGTCGTAGCGAATGGCTAAACGAACTCGATAAAATACGTATGCCGTACAATATCAACGTGCTTACACAAATCAGCGCTGAGTTTGCACTAGAGCATTATGATATTTTATTAGGGCAGTGTGAGCTGATTAAACAACAGCGTAGCAGGCTGCAAGTTGAGTTGGCTAATTTAGGTTTTACTTGTTATCAAAGTGAAGCGAACTTTATCCTAGCTCGTGCTGATATGGAGTTTGATGGTCAGGCTCGTGAAATATTTGAACAGCTAAAGCAGCACAACGTTTTAATTAAGTGTTTGGCGGGTGGTCATCCATTATTAGAAAACTGTTTGCGATTTACGGTCGGTACAGAACAAGAAAATACGATTTTGCTAGAAGCGTTAGCCGATATTTTGTAACAGGTTAAATAAAAATAACATTCAGAAAAAAGCCGCACTCATTAATCAATTTTTAGATTAATGAGTGCGGCTTTTTTAATCGCTATTTTTCAAGCGAAATCGTCCTGAAAAATGAAACTAACGCTTTTTAAGGCTCGATCCGCGATTATCTAAGCGCGCCATAATATCGCGCATTTCTTGTGCTTCAGCAGACGCTTTCATTAGCTTCTGCGTTTCGCGTTCGGCTTTCTCTTCCGAGATAGCTTCTTTAATCGCACGTTCTTTCGCGGCATTGTTTGTGCGACCCGAAGAAATTTTTGGTTTAGCCAATATTGTGGTAACCGGTCCGTGAGCGTTACGCGCTTTGGATGCCGCTTTTTTCTTAGGAGCTACTTTTTTAGGAGCTGCAACTTTCACAGGCTTAGGTGCGATCGTTTTAACCCCCACGAGGCTTATGCCCGAGTGTTGGTCCATAGCTTCTTCGAATAAGTCCCTTAAATCTTCTCTATCAAAAGCAACAGCATATTCTGCTGGGCTAAAATTCTTAGCCCCAAAATCGCGTATGTCTTTAAATAAACGAGCGGCTGTATGGTCAAGTACTGCCGCTTCTAAATATTGCTGCCAGCGCTCTTCTACACTGTCTTTCGTGGTGCCAACATATACTTCGTCGGTAACATCATTGGTAATTGTAAAAACGATCAAAATATTTCTCAAATCTTGGATAGAAAAAAGGTTGAGCATTCTAATCGACCTTGAGAAAAAGGCTAGGTCATATTTGTAATTTTTAACGAACTTTTGATGTTTTAATAAATAAATATTATTTATAGCGAGGAATTGAGTTAAATACTTTTTTGCAAGTACTTATTGGCTAGGTTTTTCTCTTTTTCCTGCAATAGCGACGGTACTTTGTAAACGCCCTGAGCGCATAAATTCGATACTAATGTTTTCACGAGGTCTTAATGCCGCAATTTGGTTCATAGCCGATTTGGCGTTTTCGCTGGATTTTCCATTTAGAGAGGTGATGATGTCACCGATCATTAACCCAGATTGTTGTGCAGGGCCATTAAGAGTCAGTCCGGTGACAATTAATCCCTTTAGAGCGGTCGGCAAGTTAATACTGGTTAGCAGTGCAGGTGTTGCTTCTTGTACCTCTATTCCCATCCAGCCTCGAATGGTTTGGCCAAATTGAGTGATGTCCGCTAATACTTGTGCTGCACTATTGGCGGGTATAGCAAATCCAATACCTTGTGAACCTCCAGATTTTGAATATATCGCTGAGTTTATTCCGACCAGCTCACCGAAAGCATTGATGAGCGCACCGCCTGAATTACCAGGATTAATAGCGGCATCTGTCTGAATATAATCTTCGTAGGTATTTAGCCCCAGTTGATTGCGACCTAAAGCACTTATGATTCCCATTGTGACTGTTTGTCCAACACCAAAAGGGTTGCCAATTGCTAAAACAACATCACCGATATTAACGGGTGTTTTGTCTGCAATGCGAATAAAAGGTAGATTCATAAGATTAACTTTCAGAACTGCTAAGTCTACTTCAGCATCACTGCCAATTAATTGCGCGGGCATTTCTCGGCCATCATGCATAGAAACAAGGATTTCAGTGGCGCCAGCAATCACATGATGATTGGTTAATATGTATCCTGCTTCATTCATTATAACGCCAGACCCTAGGCTGGATTGCATTCGTTCGCTTGGCTGGTCATTAAAAAAACGACGTAAGAATGGACTATTTAATAGAGGATGTTGTTGCTGTTTTACAATTCGCTGAGTGAAAATATTGACGACTGCAGGCGCGGCTTTAATGACGGCTTGTGAATAGCTAACAGGTCCCATGATCCCTTGTAATGGTTGAGCTTGTTCAATGTTCGAGTGTGATCGAGTAGCGGTATTCAATTGCGGAAACCAAACAGGATTGATCAATATTATTAATAAGGCAATAATTAGCCCAAGCAATATCGGAATTAAATAAACAGCTAACCAATTTTGTGATTGTCGCATTACATCTCTACCGCATTAAGTGTGCTTTATTGGGAGTGTACTTTATTTATGGCTGCTATACAGACTAGGATTTTTTATGAGTATAAAACGTAACGATTTAATGCAGTACCTTAATACACTCATGCAGCCAGAAAAATGTAAGGATTATTGTCCTAATGGTTTGCAGATTGAAGGTAAATTAGATATTAATAAAATTGTTACTGGTGTAACGGCAAGTCAGGCGCTAATTGATCGAGCGATAGCTGAAAAGGCAGATGCAATTCTAGTGCACCATGGTTATTTTTGGCGCGGGGAAAACGAATGTCTAACGGGTATTAAGAAAAAGAGAATTCAGACATTGTTAGTGCATGACATTAGTCTAATTGCTTATCACTTACCTCTCGATAATCATAAAGAGCTAGGCAACAACGTACAGCTAGCGGAAGTGCTTGGGTTAACGATCGAGTCAGGATTAAGCCCAACCGACTCATCGATCCCAGGGTTGATTGGACGTTTGCCTAAGCCGATGCCTGCGCGAGCTTTTTCAGCTTGGCTAGGAGAGTGCTTGCAGCGAGAACCTCTGCACCTTGGGCCTAATGAAGAGGGTATTATTGAAACCATCGCTTGGTGCACTGGAGGGGCTCAGGGGTATCTACAGTATGCAGTGGATGCAGGGGTTGATGCCTATTTGACAGGGGAGGTATCAGAACCGAGTCATCACCTTGCGGTTGAAACACAAACCCACTTTTTTGCGGCAGGACATCATGCAACCGAACGCTATGGCGCTCGTGCTCTAGGGCAGCATTTGATGGATAAATTTGACGTTGAAGTGAGCTTTATCGATATCGATAACCCCGTGTAACAAACAATAAATAAGGCTACATTTATCAACAAAATCAGCCATTGATTCGGCAGCTAAATAAGCAGGGCCTGCTAAACTTTTTCTATCCCCCGTCATTTCTGACGTTTATGGCTAGGAAAAGTGGATACTGATCATGCCAATTAAGAAATATTTAGAAGTCTTAGCAAAGCACGATGGATCTGACTTGTACTTGAGTACGGGCGCGCCGCCAAGCGGTAAGTTTCAAGGAGTATTGAAACCTCTGAGTAAAGATCCTCTCAAGCCTGGCCAGATTGCTGAAATGATTAAAGAGGTGCTGGATGAGGATCAGCTGTATGAGTTTGAGCATGAGCTAGAACTTAACATGGCGATCAGCCTGCCAGGGGTTGGTCGATTTAGACTGAATATCTTCCGGCAGCGTAATGAAGTCTCTGTGGTCGCGCGTAATATTGTTACTGATATCCCTAAATTTGATGACCTTGGGCTACCTGAGATTTTGAAAAAGGTGATTACCTCTAAGCGGGGCTTGATCCTTTTTGTGGGTGGTACGGGGTCCGGTAAATCAACATCGCTCGCCTCGTTAATTGATCATAGAAATGAGACGTCTGCAGGACACATCATCACGATTGAAGACCCGGTAGAGTTTGTTCATAACCATAAAAAATCAATTATTAACCAGCGAGAAGTTGGGGTTGATACTAAGTCCTTTCAGGCAGCCTTAAAGAACACCCTGCGCCAAGCACCCGATGTAATCTTAATTGGTGAAATTCGAGATGCCGAAACCATGGAGCATGCGCTGGCATTTGCCGAAACAGGGCACCTAGCTATCTCTACTCTGCATGCGAATAACGCAAACCAAGCTTTAGATCGGATCATCAACTTTTTCCCTTCAGAGCGCCATGCGCAGGTTTTACAAGATATTGGTTTAAACATGCAAGCGATTGTTTCGCAGCGTTTAGTTCCGACAATAGACAACAAGCGAGTTGCCGCAGTTGAAGTGCTTTTAGGGACAAAAACAATTCAGGACTTGATCTATAAGGGAGATATTGACTCGATCAAAGAGATCATGAACAAATCAGAAAATCTGGGGATGCAAACCTTTGATGCCGCGTTGTTTAAATTGCAGCAGGGTGGAAAAATTAGCCTCGAGGAGGCCTTAAAAAATGCAGATTCTGAGAATAACTTACGTTTACGTATCAAATTAGCAGAGAGTGAGGAAGGTTCCGAAGAAGCGGGGCAGGTGGAATCAAGTACTAAAGCGCCTTCTGCTTTTGATGGCCTTTCGTTAGAAAAAACGGATGAAGAGAAAGAAGCGGATGAGAAACGAGCGATAGAAGATGCGGAACTCGAGAACTTCAAGAACAGCAGAAAGACATAATATGGTTAGCGGTTTTCTAATAAAAATCTACTAGATCACATTTTCCGGATAATAGGGTGAATCTAGGTGATTATTATAATTAACGAGTGATAAACTAGCATTAATTATAATAAATCCTGGATCCCCATGCCGATACGAAAATATTTAGAAGTCCTAGCAAAGCACGATGGCTCAGATCTTTACTTGAGTACAGGAGCTCCTCCTAGCGCTAAATTTCAAGGCACGTTAAAGCAGCTCAGCAAAGAGGCTTTACAGCCTGGCCAGATTGCAAAAATGGTCGAGCATGTAATGGATGCTGACCAAAAGAAAGAATTCGAGCAAGAAATGGAACTCAACATGGCGATTAGCCTACCTTCGGGCGGACGCTTTCGTATAAATATGTTTCGTCAGCGTAATGAAGTCTCTGTTGTTGCCCGTAATATTGTTACCGACATACCTAAATTTGATGATTTAGGGTTGCCTGCGATTTTGAAAAAGGTAATTACGGCTAAACGCGGCTTGATTCTTTTTGTAGGCGGGACCGGTTCTGGTAAATCAACCTCATTAGCTTCATTAATCGATCATAGAAATGAAACCTCCGCGGGTCATATCATAACGATTGAAGATCCCGTCGAGTTTGTACATACCCATAAAAAGTCGATTATCAACCAGCGTGAAGTAGGCGTGGATACTAAGTCTTTTCAGGCGGCCCTTAAAAATACTCTGCGCCAAGCCCCTGATGTTATCTTGATTGGTGAAATTCGTGACCGTGAAACAATGGAACATGCATTAGCCTTTGCTGAAACCGGCCACTTAGCAATCTCAACGTTACACGCCAATAACGCCAACCAAGCATTAGATCGAATCATCAATTTCTTTCCGCAAGAACGCCATGCCCAGTTATTACAAGACATGGGACTAAATATGCAGGCCATTATTTCTCAGCGTTTGATTCCAACAGTTGATGGAAAGCGTGTAGCGGCTGTTGAAGTCTTGTTAGGGAATAAAACGACTCAAGACCTTATTTACAAAGGTGATACCGATTCATTGAAAGAAATTATGGTGCGCTCAGAAAATTTGGGTATGCAAACTTTTGATGCTGCGTTATTTAAACTACAGCAAGCAGGAAGAATTTCTATGGAAGAGGCATTGAAGAATGCAGATTCGGAAAATAATTTACGCTTGCGAATCAAGTTGGCAGAAACAGAAGATGAACAGGTAGCCTCGTTGGGGTCAGTAAGTTTTTCTCTTGAAAATACACATGAAAAAGAATCCGAAAATACAGCCGAAGAGAAGCGGGTCGCAAAAGAACTAGCGGAATTAGCAGAATTGATGGGTAGTTAACATAAGCCGCTAAGGTTGCTTTCTCGTGATAGAAGGCAACCTTAAACGCTTTTTGAAATTTAAGCTTAAACGTTAAAACGGTAGTGCATTACGTCGCCATCTTTAATCAGGTAGTCTTCTCTTTCTAAGTTCCCTTCTCTATAACTTGAAAATTTTAGTAGGCCACCATCAGGCGCTATTGCAGCAGGGGAAAAACTTAGCTTGGTACTTTGGCAATCTTCAATTACATATGAACCAGCATTATCTGCGGTTAACTTTTTATCTAGGCGATGAAGTCCACTCGTTTTAATCCCGCCCCACAGGGCTCTTGAGTCGCAAGTGGTTGATCGATAGATATTGCCCATGGCATCAACTATGCTCACGTGAAAGTCTAGATCGAAGAGAGTATTTCCATTTGTATTAATGCCTATGGTTTTT
>MAAB01007678.1_pt1 | contig 13438 bp, 15 predicted proteins | sample 1115991 | NCBI WGS metagenome assembly MAAB01 (sample SAMN04961124, study PRJNA320927) | seawater metagenome | isolation source: sample BD02T18 sea water enriched with oil for 18 days | place: USA:Gulf of Mexico | collected 2013-07-27
CTTACCTTGGTTTTTTAATCGCCACACTGCCGACAACGGTCGTGTTAAATCAATTTCCACTGCCGAGTAAACTTAACAACAACCTGCAAATTTCAGGGGTTAGCGGTAGCGTTTGGGATGCCACTATCGCGCAGGTGGTTGTCGGCGGCACGCGTATAGAAAAAGTAGAAGCTGATTTGAGCTTTTGGTCTTTATTTACCCTAACCCCTACATTAGGGATTACGTTTGGTGACGCGTTTATCGCCGGGCCTGAAGGTGAGATTGAACTCGTCCTATCAACAGATAAAGTAGAAATCAATGATCTTAAATTACGGGTTAACGCGAATGAAATAGCACAACAGCTTACCCTGCCTTTACCCATATCAGCCCAAGGTGATGTAGAATTAACGCTATTCAATGCACAAATTTCGCTAAATAAGAATAATCAATGTATTGCAGCAACGGGCACGGTTAATTGGTCAAAAGCGGGTGTCATCGCGTTAGAGCAGAACATCAAGTTAGGCACGTTACAGGCAGATATTGACTGTGAAGATGGCGCGTTGGCCTTAATTATTTCACCGAAAAATGACTTAGGGTTAACCTTTAATGCCTATGTACGCCAAGGTGGCAACATTTCGGGTAATGGGTATTTAAAGCCCGGTGCTAAATTTCCACAGGCGCTTAACGACGCACTACCTTTTTTAGGAAGAAAAGGCAGCAAAGGCCGTTATCGCCTTTCTTTTTAATAAATAGGGTTTTAGGTTTTAATCAAAACTTTAAGATATTGGATCTTAAACAAAAGAAGTCGAAGATGACGTTATCAATGCACTCTTGAGTAAAATGCATAGGCACGTTAATGTATCGAATACAGCGTATAGGTTGTATTCTCTCTTTACAACCTATACATTGTAACTTATATTTACAAGGTATAAGTTGTTTTCATTGAAAATGAGAGAGTCTGATATGAACTATGTTGTTAACACTCCAGCACAACTAAAGCCTATTCTAGTGGGATACCGAAAATCAAACGGTATGTCGCAAAAAGACATGGCTGAAAAATTAAATGTATCACAGCAAGCTTACCAAGCGCTTGAATCAAATCCCCAAGCAGCCACGCTTGATAGGTTAATGAAAGTTTTAAACATACTAGGTGTAAAACTTTTCCTATCAGACGGTGAGCAACAATCCTCAAGAGAGAATAAAAAAAGTCATAAAGTCAACGGAGAAGCTGTTCGTGTAATAGTTACACCTCAAAATCGCCCTACTATTATTCAAGAAACAACCCAAAATTCGCCTTCTAGCCAAATAACCAAAAAACCAAAGAAGGATAGTTGGTAATGGCCAAAAGAAAAGTTACTCATTTGAATATATGGATGAATGGCGTTCTTGTTGGCAAATGGAGGATAAATTCAGGTGTTGAAGAATTAACTTATGCACAAAGTTGGCTGGATAATGATCGAGGAAGACCTTTATCCTTATCTCTTCCATTTACACCTGGTAATCAAAAGATCCGAGGAGATGAAGTAAAATTTTATTTTGATAATCTTTTACCAGACAGTGAGGGTATTCGAAATAGGTTAGCAGTTAGATTTGGTACAGGCAGCACATCCCCTTTTGATTTATTAGTTGAACTAGGCAGAGATTGTGTAGGGGCAATTCAATTGCTTAAACCCGATGAAGAACCAACCGGTATTCAGCAAATTTTGTCAAAGCCTGTTAATGAAGCCGAAATAGCGGAGATTTTGCGCAATGCTGTATTGTCAGATGGATTGCTTAATAAAGATGAAGATAACTTTAGAATTTCATTAGCTGGTGCTCAAGAAAAAACAGCCTTACTTTGGCATGATGAACAATGGTGCGTGCCATTAGGTGCCACCCCAACAACACATATTTTTAAATTGCCTTTAGGCTTAGCTGGAAATATCAGCGCAAACTTAAACTCTGTTGAAAACGAGTGGTTATGTTCAAAAATTCTAGATGGATTCGGTATTCCTATTGCCCATTGCGATTTAGGAAAATTTGAAGATCAAAAAGTGTTAATTGTTGAACGATTTGATCGTACATATTCAGATGACAAAACTTGGATTATTAGATTACCACAAGAAGATTTTTGTCAAACGAGTGCCATTTCACCTTTACAGAAATATCAAAGTGATGGTGGTTTAAGTATTAGTGATATTATGAAAATACTTGATGGTTCCAGTGAACCCATAAGAGATAAGCATACATTTTTTGCTGTACAAGTTATCTTTTGGTTACTCTTTGCTACGGATGGTCATGCTAAAAACTTTAGTATCAAACATACCTCACGTGACACCTATGAAATGACTCCTATTTATGATGTTTTGTCTTTTTTCCCTATTTTAGGGCCAAAACAAGATCAAATTGCAAGAAGGAAAGCTAAACTCGCGATGGCAATACGTGGAAGCAAGAATTATTATGAAATAGGCAAGGTAATGAAACGTCACTTTATTACACAAGCGTCTAGTGTTGGGATCACTAAAGAAGAAGCAATACAGTTAATTGATGCCATTGTGGAAGCTACACCTGTTGTTATTAAGCATGTTTATACCTTATTGCCAGAAGGCTTTAACAAATCGCTAGCGGATTCTATTCTGCAAGGAGTACATAAACAAGCCATGAAGTTAGCAAGAATGCCAACAGAAATGTTATAGATTTTATAGCCTAACTAATACAGCACTGAGCTGGAAATAAATTTGTTATAACGGCGTTAGGTCTAATTAATTGATATTGATTATGGTAGCTGTATAATTATTAATAAATACAAAGCATTGATAAATGCTTACAATCTAAAACAAAATTAAACGATAATAACTATAAATATAACTAGGATTCCAATGCGTAACATATACTACATCTTTTTAATTCTTCTTTTAACTGCGTGTAACTCTGATGATAAAAAAGATCCAGCACCAATACCTGAAGAACCGGTAAATAGCTTAGATATAACACTCAACGATCTTATTGAAACCAATGGATTAACAGGTAATCATTTTACTGGGCGTGATATTCCAGACGTAAATAGTAATATTGTACAGTTAGGCAAACATTTATTTTTCTCTAAATCTTTAGGTGGTGATAGAGATTCAGCCTGTGTTTCATGTCATCATCCAATGCTTGGTGGAGGCGATAATTTAAGTTTGCCGATTGGCGTTGAAGCTGAATTAGCTGACTTGTTAGGTGAAGGGAGATTTCATGACGTCAACTCACCAACCTATGATGGTGGACCTACGGTGCCAAGAAATGCACCAACAACATTTAATATTGGCGGATGGGATCAAGTTATTTTTCATGATGGCCGTTTAGAGAGCATGGGAAAAACGGCAGGTAAAAATGGTAATGATGGCCTTGGTATAAGAACACCAGATAGTAGTTTTGGTATAGCAGATCCTAACGCTGGTAGCACGTTAACCCATGCACAAGCCCGTTTTCCCGTTACATCAAATGAAGAAATGAAAGGGTTCAACCACCTTGCTAAAAGTAATCAACAAATAAGAGATTATTTAGCTGAACGTGTAGGTGGCTACGGTGAAGCAGAGACAGAATTAAACGACCATTCTTTTTGGTTAGACAAATTCAAAGAAGCTTTTCATCAACCTAACGCAAGCGCAGAGCAGCTTATCACTGAGCAGAATATTTCGTTTGCGATTGGGCAGTATGAATTGTCTCAAGTGTTTATTAATACCCCATGGTTAGCTTATGTTGAAGGAGATACTTCAGCATTAACTGACTCAGCTAAGCGTGGTGCAATTCTTTTTTATCAAGATAAAGATCAAGGCGGAGCAGATTGTGTTTCTTGCCATTCTGGAGACTTTTTTACCGATGAAAAGTTTCATAACATCGCCACACCACAAATAGGTCACGGTAAAGGCGATGGCGATTCAGGTCATGAAGACTTTGGTCGCTTTAGAGAAACAAAACTAGACAGTGATAAATTCGCTTTTAGAACACCTACCTTATTAAATGTTGCTCAAACTGGGCCATGGATGCACGCAGGTGCTTTTGATGAACTAATAGATGCTGTTAAGCATTCTGTTCATGCGAGCCAATCAATAGCGTTGTACCACAACATAACACTTAAACAACAAGGCATTCAAAACTTAGAAATGGTTCCTGCTTTTGCTCAAAAAGCCATTGATAGTGAAAACTTTGAAGGTGGAACGTTGGATTTTGATGAGCAAAACATTGATGACTTAGTTGAGTTTCTCAATGCCCTATCTGACCCTTGTGTAACAGATAGAGAATGTATGATGCCATGGATGTTGGCTGACGATGAAAGCCAAGATCCTAATGGTGACCAAATTATCGCCATTGACCAACATGGTGAAGTGCTTTAATTAACTAAAGAGTATCTATTCAACTACTGTCATCCTCAATTAAAATACCACGAGGATGACGGTAGTAATGTACTACTATGGCTGAGTAAAATACACACCACATCCTTTATAAGTTTCAGACATATTCCCAATATTTTTCAATTTAGCACTTTAGTTTTTAATATTTATTTCTAAATTTTTCTGCCATAACATCAAGTTTGAACATAATATCCCTCGACTTGGCTTGCTGATGAGCATCTGGCGATAATATTGTCATTAACAAAAAACAATTTTCATTTAGTGCACCTTGGCAATAAACTAGATGAATGTCACTTGTTCGATGAAATAGAATTTTTGTTAGAGACAATGGTTTATCTTCATTGCCTAAATGAATATGTTGAATCTGTTCAGCTAATACAATTGGCAAATTATTAGGATGGTCATATGGTACATCACGCCCAAAATGATCTGGTGCGTTACCTGTAAGTTTATAACTCTTGAAATCATTAACTAACGAATCTAATTCTTCATTAGTTAATATATGACGAATAATACTACTTTTAAATAGGCGTATCACTCTACAAAATCACCCAACTCATCTTCTGATGCAACAAGCAACCGCTCAGTAGCATGCACTGCAATTTGAGTCAGTCGCGTATGTGAAGGCCTAAAACGAGATGTTTTAGAATGTAACTCAATAAGCGCTACCATTTGCTCATACAGCTCAGCACTAACCATATAACCCGCAGTTTTATTATTAGATAACACGGCAACAGGTTCATCCATGAAATAATCGCACGGCTTTTTCCTCAATTCCGTTACTGAAACTGTTTTTTCAGCCAATATAGATTGAACTGCCATAAATCACCTTATATTCACATAATTAATAGTGTACTCAATTAAGTACACTATTAATTATACGCGTCGTATTTCTAAAATCAAACAATACGAATAAGTCGTTAATAAACGTTATTGATAATCTGTATTTATTATCAATAACGCCATCAACATAGAGAGGGTCTCCTCATTTATTTAGAGCAACTAAGCCACAATAATTGCGCCTTGATTGAGTCATTTTTAGTCTCAACACGGGCATATTTGGACGATAAACAGCCCCTACTCCCGGGATGTTAATTTGAAGATTGTTTTGCCTCGTTTAATTGTCTCAACAACCTTGATGTCTTTAATATCTTGCGGTGCAACCGTTAATGGATTCTGTGATAGGATCACCAGATCGGCTAACTTTCCTGCTTGCAACGAACCCTTGCTATTTTCTTCTCTGTACTGATAGGCCGAATTAATTGTAATTGCCTTTAACGCTTGCCATATATTGATTCTTTCATCGGCGCCCAGTATTTGACCGGATCGGGTTTTTCTTTCAACCGCTGTAGTGACGCTAAGCAGGTGATTAATTGGCGTGATAGGGAAATCAGTATGATTAGTAAAGATAATTCCTTTTTTCAGCGATGTTGCCATTGGGCTTAAGAATTCGGCACGTTTTTGACCGAGGTTTTTAATATGAACATCGCCCCAGAAAAACGCATGATTGCTGAAATAGGAAGGAATAAATCCATATTCAGAATAACGATCTAGCTGCTCATGCCGCATAAATTGTGAATGAACCACCACGGTTCGTCGTTCGCTGTTAGCATGCCCCATGACAATATCTGCTTGTTTATGCCCTTCAAGCACCATATCGACTGCGCCATCGCCGTTAGCATGGACATAGGCTTGTACATTGTTTTGATAGGCTTTAAGCAGCACGTCATTGAAAGTTTGTTGATTAACTGTGACTGTTCCATGATTATGGCTATTTAAATAGGGCTCGCTGAAATAAGCAGTTTTACCCTGTGGAGAGCCATCTAAACCTATTTTTATTCCGCCAAATTTCAGATGGTTGCTGTAGCTATTGGCGAAGTTGTAGCTATCAAAAATGCTGGTGTCACCACCTGTACCCACCAAGACGGAGAGATCGATATAGAGTTTTTTTGAATATGCTGCGGCCTGCAATAAGGAGATCAACCCTTTATCGCTAAAACCGTCTTGCGCTGTCGTAATACCCTGGCTGGCATAAAGTTGTTGAGCGGCTTTTATATTCCTGTTCAACAAGTCTGCAATCGCCGGTCGAGGCAAAGATAACAACGCTTTGGAATGCGACTTCTCTAACAGTAATCCACTAGGATTGTTGCTGCGTGGCATTCTGACAATGCTGCCGCCTTCGGGAGCCACCGACTGCTCCGTAATATTCAGCAGTTCTAATCCCTTAGAGTTAACTACCCCCATATGCATGGAAACATGGTTTATAAAAATAGGGGTGTTTGGAAACATTTGATCGAGATCTAATTTATTTAAGTGCCTTTTTTCATCCAACAAATCTGAATCATAACCGTACCCGATTATCCACTGGCCTTTTTTAATCCCTTTCGCTTTAATATGCTGTTGTAGCTTGCCGCGAATATCAGAAATATTCGTGACATCGCCAAAAGGGGGGCTCAATAAGCTGACCCAGTCTGACATAAAAATAGCCGTAGAAAAGTGGCTATGAGGGTCAATAAAACCCGGCATTAGCGTTTTGCCAGCCAGATCAACAATGCTGGTATTTTCCCCCTGATATTTAAGTAATGTCTCTTTATCTCCTAGCGCATAAATAAGGCCATCTTTAATCGCAATAGCTTCGGCTTTTCGTTGGTTGTCTACCATCGTTATGATGTTGCCATTAATATAGAGTGAATCTACGGCTACCAAGGGTTCAATATCGCGTGATTGACAGCCGCTAAGCATAATGAACAAGCCGGCAACCAATAAAGATGTTTTCATCTAGCCCCCCTCATATTAGGATTAATTTTCGCTTATTTTTCTGTTCGCTATTTGGCTTCTATATTTCAGGTTGCTTTAAGTTACTGATTAACCGAAACCTAAATACGGACACGAATAATAACACGAACACTAGCTCGCATTAAGAGTTAGTATATTAATAGTCTTTGATAAAAGTCAAGAACAAGCGGATATCCCCTTCACTCTGAACGCGAAGCCGTTTCCTCTGAGCGCGAAGCCGTTTCCTCTGAGCGCGAAGCCGTTTCCTCTGAGCGCGAAGCAGTCGAAGAGTCGAAGAGTTCACTCCCGTTCGTACTTCCTTCGACCCTTCGACAAGCTCAGGGCAAGCGGCTCAGGACAAACGGTGAAGTGGGGTGCGAAGCAGTCGAAGAGTTTACTCCCGTTCGTACTGAGCGTGAGGAACGAACAGTCGAAGTACGACAGGCTCAGGATAAACGGAGTCGTGAGGATCGAACAGTCGAAGTACAAGCTTCTATCCGTTCGTGCTGAGCGTGAGGAACGAACAGTCGAAGTACGACAGGCTCAGGACAAACGGTGAAGTGGGGTGCGAAGCAGTCGAAGAGTTTACTCCCGTTCGTACTGAGCGTGAGGAACGAACTGACCAGGTCAAAACAACGCTTGCAGGGCGTAGTTATTTGAAGTTAATAAAAAGACTGCAATTAGCTAATTGGGAAATAAAACTAATTTATTTGGCTTTATCAAATGTAGAAATGTCTAAAAAACGGGTGGAAGAACGAGTACTTCATGGAGGGCATAATATCCCTAATAAAGATATTGAAAGACGTTACCCTCGTAGCTTAAATAATTGTAACTATTCACCTACTCTAATTCCGTTCGCCCTGAGCGCGAAGCAGTCGAAGGGAAATCCGTTCATACTTCGACTGACGGTTCGTTCCTCTCCTGCTCAGCACAAACGGCAATGCCTCAAATAACCAGCTGAATAGATAAAAATAATTTACTTAATAAATTTAGCCATAAAGTTGACAGTTGCATCTGTTTTATGAATTTAGGAAAAAAACCTGAGTTGATATTTCAACAGCATAGTAACAACCGCACAATAGTTAATAAACAATATTATAAATTATTAGAAAATGGAGCAAAAAAATGAATATAATTTACAACTCAAAACCATCAAAAGAAGCTGATATTATTTTAAAGTCATTACAAAGTGCAGTTACACATGTATTGGAAAAAAAAGAGCGTTTAGGCCAGTATGCAGTAAAATGGGATGGTGAGAAGCCGATAGAAACAAAGATTTTCTCCTTATAGCCCTTACAAAACGATGCCTTAAATATCTATACCCAAGCCATTTCAAGATGCAGGATTCAGCTGGAATTAGAAACGTCTTTAGGCAAGGCATTGATTGAAGAGAATGGTTATTCCCTTGTCGAAATCAATAACGCAGCATAAAACGTTTCTAAACCAGCCCTTTGGGGATGTCTGAGCAAAAAATGTTCATCGTTACATCTGTTTTTAAGGGAACAACCATTAATAAAAAGATGCGCCTTGCTCATGATTCGCTCAGTCATCCTGAAACTCGCATCTTGAGGTGGTTTGGGTATAATACTCAAATTTGATAAAGTTGCATATCGCCATGAGTAGCACACCATTTTCTATTTGATTGTTGTGCCCATAATGCCATTTTATTACTATGACCCGCTGCACTAATAAAGTGACGATTAAAATCTTTAATTACCGTTAACCAATCCTCTTCGTTTATTGATAAACGCTCAAACAAAGGTTTTATATCCGCTGGAATAAATCCTCGTTTATCATCACGAACACATCGTCCAGTCCAATCAACGAGTGATAGATAATCAAATAATTTAAAAGGTAAACCTTGTTGTGTTTTACTATGGGGATCGTAGCCCATAAACGGCAATAATATAGCAGGCTGAGCGGTTTGCGTATTAGTTGCCTGTTTAAGTGAATAAAGTCGTTGTTGAACACTGGTAAAATCAGAATGTTCAGGCGCAATTCCAGTAGTCGCTTAGGCAGTAATCCAAAATACGTCATTCCAGTAGTGGCTTAGGCTGACGTCACATGGATGTGACTTATTAGAGAATGCAGGATGCACATTCTCCTGAATCCAACGAAAGTAATTCCAGGCTGAAACCAATGGATCCTCGACTAAGAAACCACGAGGATGACGGTAGTAACGGATGACGATGTCAACGAACGTCATTCCAGTAGTCGCTTAGGCAGTAATCCAAAATACGTCATTCCAGTAGTGGCTTAGGCTGGAATCCTCGACTAAGAAACCACGAGGATGACAGCCCCTTCCAAGTAACATGAATAGATACATTGAATATAAGACAGCTCTAGTCGTTTGGATTGACGTCAAGGGCTTTGATATTATTCGTTCTATACGACTTTAAAAAAAGTGCGCTGCTTTCTTATTATCTAGCTTGTAACAAGGTTTCGTCATCTTCGAGGTTTTTGTCGAAGACCCATGCCATTTAGCATGAATTCAAGAGATTAACCCTCAAGTATCATAGAGCTCTTTTACCATTAATAAAGAAGGACTTCCAAGCCTTTATTGGCGACTAAGTTTAATAATTTAAGTGATGTTCCTTTTGGTGATTTTCCTCCTTGCTCCCAAGAGCGAACGGTTGAAGGGCTGGTATTTAAATAAGCCGCAAAGACGCTTTGACTGACATGAACACTTTCACGGATAGCTTTAATGTGCGCAGCATCATAACGCTCAACTTCGGGTAAGCATAACGTATCAAACTTTCGCATGGTTTGAACGTCCATAACTCCTGCATCCGTCATACCTTTTGCTGTGTTGTGCATCACATCTAAAATACTATTACTCATGACTTTTCACCTCAATTAGTTCACTTGCTTTAATGGCTTGTTTAAGCTGTAGATCTGAATAGCTTAATAAATATTTCGCCATTAATTTCAGTGCTTTTAACTCTTTTATACTTATATTAGCTTTTTGATTTTTCGCAAAACCGAATATGAAAAAAGATTTATCCTCAACCTTTAGTGCAACAATTGTTCGCAAGCCACCGCGCTTTCCTTGCCCTAGAATTGCTGCTCGTTTCTTATAAACATGACCACCTAGATCACCATCATTTAGTCCAGCTTCCATTTCAGTTATAGCTTTTATTAAGGCTTTATCCATTATACATTCTTTCTCAGCCCACTTATTGAACCATTTCGACTTGAATATGCGCATTATTAACTATTCCCTTAGCTTGACTATAACACTTAGTATTATAGTTAATATGCATATAATTGTCACCTTTGTATAAACTTTATGATCAATCCAATTGCTTGATCTTTTTTCACAACAGGTGACATTTTCCGTCGTTTTCATCTGGGTATAGGTAATATGAGATGAATGCATTTTGGTTACCATCAGCGCCACGGCAAATAGAATGGGTGTCCGAGTTGCTTGCTGCTCACTCTGGACTCGGAGCAGTCTAGGAGTTCACAGTCGTTCGTGCTTCCTTCGACCCTTCGACAAGCTCAGGGCAAGCGGCTCAGGAAAAACGGAGCAGCTCCCGTTTCCTCTGAGCGTATCCGCTCACCCTGAGCGCGAAGCAGTCGAAGGGCGACAAGCTCAGGATAAACGGAGTAATACAATACAGCGGTTTACTTCCGTGTCCTCTGAGCGTATCCGTTCATCCTGAGCGCGGAGCAGTCGAAGGAAGCAGTCGAAGAGTCGAAGTACAAGCTTCTACCCGCTCCCCCTGAGCGTATCCGTTCATCCTTCCTTCGACAAGCTCAGGACAAACGGAGTAATACAATACAAACTGTTTACTTCCGTGTCCTCTGAGCGTATCCGTTCATCCTGAGCGCGGAGCAGTCGAAGAGTCGAAGTACAAGCCTCCTCTGCCGCTCACCCTGAGCGCGAAGCAGTCGAAGGGAGCAGTCTAAGAGTCGAAGTACAAGCGGATATCCCCGCTCACCATAAGCGCGAACAACTTAATATGGGTGTCTGAGTTATTTACCGAGTTATTTATCTTTGAGTAACTTGTATATGTTTTTGCTAACAATTGATCTACAATGTAATACAAAACAAGCTAAATGGAAACTTAAAAATGAAAACTGAAATGCTCACAACTCGTATTGATCATGATACAAAATTAGCTTTTACACACATTTGTGAAGAGGTAGGTTTAAGCCCTTCCCAAGCCCTTAAACTTTTTGCTCGCGCTGTAATCAATTATGGTGGAATTCCTTTTGAGTTAAAAGCAAAGCAGCCAAATGTTATGACAGTAACAGCCATTCAAGAACTTTCACAAGGGTTAGGCGAAAAGTCTGAAAGTGTTAACAGCCTTATTTCAGATTTAACTGAAGGTAAAGTGGTAAATGCTAATTCTTGATTATTCATCTCAATTTAAAAAAGATTTTAAAAAAATAACTAAATTACCAATACCAGAAATAATTGAAGTTGGTAATGTGATATCAACACTTCAAAAAGGGTTAATACTTGACGCTAGATATGTTGATCATCCTCTAGTAGGAAATTGGCATGGATTCAGAGATTGCCACATAAAGTCTGATTTAGTTTTAATTTATCGTATACATGATACGTACTTACAACTAGCTAGAATTGGCACGCATAATGACATATTTTAAAAACTCTAAGACAATCGTGGTAGAGCGGCCTGTTATCAGACCGACCCCGCACAGATCCGATTAACTCGTCACCTTACGATGTAAAGCCCATGAATAGGAGCCTGCAGGCTTGCTAGGCCTTACCTAGTAGAGAAATTTCACCTCCAACCTTTTACCGATTTATCTCGTCGCACTGGGTGTCTGAGTTAATTGAGGTGTCACGTTCTGCTATTTAAACAGATAAATATAGCTAGTTATTTAATTGGCTTTATAACCATGGGTTGAGAATGTCCAACTTCATATGTTTGAAGTCTTCAACATTTCTGGTGACTAACGTCATGCCATGCACTTTAGCCGTGGCGCCAATCATTGCGTCTCGTTCAGATTTTGGATCTGGTACATGCAACTTTGCACACTGTATAGCAATACTTGTATCAAACGGTAAAACTCTATCAGAAAATGCTTTTAGCACATGAGTATTTAACCAGGTTCTTAAAATAGCAGCTTGTTGAGGGTCTTTGCGTTCTTTTTGAAGAATACCCATCTCTATTTCTAAAATTGAGATAGAGGAGATAAACAAACAGCCTACTGACTGTTTTTTTGCCCATGCTATAACATTTTTATCAGCTTTATTAATAGACACTTTTCTTAATTCTGAAACAACATTGGTATCTAATAAAAACACTAATCAAACTCTACTGCTTTAATTGATGATCCACTTAGCTTTGATGGCTCAAATTCAACGATATCGCTCTCTGGCATTGCCAATAAATCTACAATATTTTCTGAACTATCGGTTAATTTTTGATACTGCTCTATAGATACCAAAACATGAGACACTTTACCCCGCTCTGTAATTTGAACAGGTGAAAATAACGCAGCTCTTTTAACCGCCGTAGGATCTTGGTTGAATACTCTACTTGAGACTGTTTGAATTGACATTTACTCACCCCCTATCAAACAACAATGTACCTACAATACTACAAGGTGTTTTATAAATCAATTTTAACAAATATTTTACAGCCGTTTAATTCATTAACATGGTTATGTAGTTAACTTTGGAGTTCACACCCGTTCGTGCTTCCTTCGACCCTTCGACCGCGGAGCAGTCGAAGGGCGACAGGCTCAGGACAAACGGATTAGTGAGGAACGAACAGTCGAAGTACAGGCTTATACCCGCTCACCCTGAGCGTATCCGTTCATCCTGAGCGCGAAGCAGTCGAAGGGAGCAGTCGAACAGTCGAAGTACAGGCTTCCTTCGACAAGCTCAGGACAAACGGAGTAATACAATACAATACAATACAATACAAACTGTTTACTTCCGTGTCCTCTGAGCGTATCCGCTCATCCTGAGCGCGAAGCAGTCGAAGGGCGACAGGCTCAGGACAAACGGTGAAGGGAGCAGTCGAAGAAATACGCATTATTTATCATATGCCTCAATATGATAATATCGCACCTCATTCTATAAAGCCTTACAACTTTATCCGTCACCAATTTAGAGTGGCTTTCCGAGTTAATTTATTGATCATAATCGTTATTTAGAAAGCTGCCCTCTTAATTACTAGCGTTAATTAATCTAATTCCATAAGCAGAAAAATGTTCATCTTTTGTCAATATCTCCAGTCCTTCCGCTTGAGCCTGTGCTATCAACATTCGGTCAAACGGATCTTTATGATGCAAAGCTAACCGCCCTGCTTGCTGACCATGAAATA
>MAAB01007645.1_pt1 | contig 13411 bp, 11 predicted proteins | sample 1115991 | NCBI WGS metagenome assembly MAAB01 (sample SAMN04961124, study PRJNA320927) | seawater metagenome | isolation source: sample BD02T18 sea water enriched with oil for 18 days | place: USA:Gulf of Mexico | collected 2013-07-27
GCCAGTTTCCCCACAAACAAGCAATCAAGAAAAAGGCGCAGGTCGCGTATTTTGTCTGCTGGTAATGCTTTCTCTATTTTGGCCAGCCCCACATCTGCCAGCCCAGCAAAGGGCACGCCTCCCGTTGCACGCATGGTTGCCACGCTAACAAGCAGCGCAAACACCTCAGTCACGCACAGTCGCACGGTGGTCTGCACCGATCGGGCATCAAGTTGCAGGCCACCCCCGCGCCCAGGTTCCGAATGAATTACAAAACCCTCCTCGCGCAGCGCGCTAATATCACGTAACACGGTACGCTTGGATGCATCTACCTCTTGGGCAAGGGCTGCGACGGTGGAGGTGCCGTTGCGGCGAAGGCTGCGCACAATGGCGTCTTGTCGTAGGCGAACATTCATTGGGTAAGGTTAGCATTCAATGGTGACAGTATTTGTCACCATTATGTCATATAAAGTATTTGTTCAGGTCAGGGGAGGTACCCCTGATCATTTAAAATAGATAAAAGAGACATATAATGTTTAATCCAAGCGACTTTCCCAAACCCACGTTTATTGCAGTTAACGGTGTGGAGCTGGAAGTATTTGAAGCGGGTAAGCAAAATGCCGGAAACCCCATTGTGCTTTGTCATGGCTGGCCCGAACATGCCTTTTCCTGGCGTCACCAAATCCCTGCTCTGGTGGCAGCGGGCTTTCATGTGATTATCCCTAACCAGCGCGGTTTTGGTAACTCGTCTTGCCCTACACCAGTCACTAGCTACGACATTGAGCACTTGGCGGGTGATCTTGTGGCACTGCTTGACCACTATGCTTATCAAGACGCCACCTTTGTGGGGCATGACTGGGGGGCGATGGTGGTTTGGGGGTTGGCCTTATTGCACCCAAGCCGTGTTGGAAAGGTAATTAATTTGAGCTTGCCTTACCAAGAGCGTGGCGATGCACCTTGGTTAGAGTTGATGGAGCAATTTCTGGGCAGTGACTACTATTTTGTTCACTTTAATCAAAAGCCTGGGGTCGCAGACGCTATTCTGGAAGAAAACACAGGCCAGTTCTTTCGCAACCTGTACCGCACACTTGAATCACAAAATGAACCCCTTCAAACGCCGCCCCAACCAGCACAGCCAGGTAATGCCATGATCAATCTGGCCCTAGCCGAAAATCCACTGGGTGAGCCTATAATGAGTGAAAGCGAATTGGCCGTTTTTGTATCCGCTTTTGAAGCATCCGGCTTTACCGGCAGTATAAACTGGTACCGAAACCTTGACCGCAACTGGCACTTATTAGCTGATGTGAACCCAATCATCCAACAGCCTACGCTCATGATTTATGGCGAGCGGGATGTGATTCCAAAGTTTGAAAAACTCACCGATTTTGTGTCCAATGCAGAGGTGGTGAGTTTGGATTGCGGCCATTGGGTTCAGCAAGAAATGCCCCAAGAGGCAAACCAAGTAATTTTAAAGTGGCTAGCAAAACAGGGTGTTGCTTAGCCCCCGCAGAAAAGTGAGGGAGAGGCGCGAGGAAAGCCAACAGTTCTTTTTGAGTTCATCGCGAAGAACCAAGCCCTTTCGCTAAAGCGTTAGGTGTAATCAGTCAACGGGGTCCTCCAAGCGCTGATAACTTTACTAGCTGCGACGATTGAGCTATCGTTATTTATTGTTTGTTTACTATAAAAAATCGCCTTAATGAACAATTAAACAAAGACGTTGTTAGCGTGTTAGAAGCAATCGATCATTAATGATGATTAAAAAGTGGAAGCTTAAAACATGAGTGTTTTTGATGAAGCTTAGTAATTCGTTGCTCTATTCATCGATTTGTTTATGTGTCATTTTTGCCACCTCATTTTTGGTGGCATTAGCAAATCCACAAGAAAAATCCGAACCTCCCGCACTATTCATTCACAGTCCAGTAAATACCCAGGTAAGCTTTACCGCAGAAGAACAAAGGTGGCTTAAAAAAAATCATACGGTCCATGTCCGTACGGGTAAAGCGCCTCCTTATTCATTTTTTAAAGGAGAGTCTCTGGGTATTTCCAGTGATTACCTTAATGCTGTCGCGAAACAGGCAGGTTTTAAACTCAAATACATTCCTGATATTTCCTGGCCTGATGCACTGGAGCATATTAAAAATCGAGAAAAGATAGATTTACTGCCTGCTCTTGCACAAACTAAGCAACGTAAAGATTATATTGTATTCACCAAAGCTTACTTGTCTACGCCGCGCGTTATTTATACCAGTGAAGATAACGGATATGTTTTTTCCTTGGAGGATCTAGCCAATAAAACAGTCTCTGTGGAACGTGGGTACGTTCTGCAACAAAAACTGGCCGATGATTACCCCAGTATTAAATTATTAATAACAGATACAACTGAAAATGCCCTTATATCCCTGGCCTCGGGAAAAGCAGGCGCATACGTAGGTGATTTAATAGCGGGTACTTATATTATTAAGAATAAGGGGCTTAATAATATTAAAATAGCAGCCCCAGCACCATTTTCAGATTTAACCCTCACAATGGGCGTTCGTAGCGATTGGCCTGAGTTGGCAAGTATCATTAGCAAAGCTCTTTCAACCTTTAGCCGTAAGGACCATATGGCCATTCGTGACAAGTGGTTGGCTCCAATTCGTTACGAGTATGGGATAAGTTCAGGTGATATTCTTAAGTGGATTTTGGGATTAATCAGTATTGCGTTTTCAATAATTGTAACAATTTTAATTTGGAACAAAAAATTAAAAATTAGCGAAGAGAAATTGAAACGGGAAGTGTACATCAAGAACAGATTTTTTTCCATTATCGCCCACGATTTAAGAAGCCCCTTCAGTACACTTCTTGGTTTTACACAAATAATGTCCCAGAGTGCACATAAATTCAGTAAAGATGAATTGGTCGAATGCGCTACGAGTTTAAATGAACAAGCAAACAAGGTTTTTGAACTGTTGCAAAACCTGCTTGAATGGTCGCGCCTTCAGATGAAGGGGGAGAAGCAGGTACCTATTATGATTCATTTGGCTGATTTAACACAAGAAATCATAGCTATTCTAAATCTTACTGCTTTGGAAAAGGACATATCCATTGTTAACAATATTAACAATGAATGCGCTTTCGCCGACCAAAACATGATACGTACTGTCATACTTAATCTTATCGCAAATTCCATTAAATTCAGTCAGGCAGGTGGAGCAGTCATAGTATCCGCTAGTAATAACGGCAATAGGGTTCAGGTTAACGTAACCGACACTGGGGTTGGCATGTCAAAGGAGCAAGTAAAAAAGGTATTCTCTCTTGACCATAAAACATCAACTGCTGGTACTGCTGGAGAGGGCGGGACTGGACTTGGACTGCTCCTTTGCAAGGAAATGCTTGAAAGAAACAAGGGCGAGATATGGGTCGAAAGTACAATCGGCGAGGGATCAGTATTCCATTTTACTCTGCCTAATGTAGCAACATAAAATCAGGTATTACAGTTTGCCTTAATGCAAAAGCTGACTGCGTGCCTACGCCCTCTGGCTCCCCTAAATATGTCTCCTTTCTTGGGTAACCATTAAATCTGACAGATAATAGCTAAATACTATCAATGCATTAGATAGGATTAATTTTAACTAAATTAGTAATGGTAATACAGTGGGTACCTCTTTCACCTCTACAGGATGACACCCATGTCATTACAGTCACGCCTGCTTAATAATACCAGTCCATGCCTGCCCACTACACCTATGGACAATACCGCCTTGGTAGCGGAGGGGGGCGGTCAACGAGGTATTTTTACCGCTGGGGTATTGGACAGCTGGTTACATGCTGGGTTTAACCCTTTTGATATATTAATAGGGACGTCTGCCGGCGCGCAAAACCTATCCAGTTATATGACCTGTCAAAAAGGCTTTGCTCGCCATTCCATATTGTCTCTTTCAAAAGACCCACAATTTTTTAAACTGCACAGAGCCTTTATGGGTAAACACGCAGTGGATCTTGATTGGTACTTCGACCAAGTGGAAAAAGCCGAAAACAATCTTAATATTGGCTGCGGCGAAGAGCGTTTAAAAAACAGGAAGCTATTATTTTCTGCAACAAAAGAAGACGATCGCAGCCCCCAGTTTTTTGAGCCTACCAGAGAGAATTGGTTAACCGTTTTAAAAGCATCAAGTGCATTGCCCATGCTGTATAAAAAAGGCGTAAAAATGGGTGATCACTATTATGTTGATGGTGGTTTGTCAGCCCCCATTCCAGTAGAAGAGGCTTATAATCGGGGTGCTAAACGCATTGTTGTTATACGAACTGTGCCCAAAGACTTCGCAGGAAAATCTCCTTGGGCACATAAGCTGAAGTCTTGGCTTTGTAGCGCTAATCGCTGCCCTAAGGTATTAGATTTAATTACGCATCATGAAAATACGTATCAAAAAACGCTGAAGTTTATCGAAAACCCACCCACAGGCGTTGAGATTATTCAGGTGTTTCCTCAACAACCCTTGGCAAGTGGTTTAGTGGGCAGTAGCGATTATTCGCTAAATGACGACTATGAATTAGGAATAAAAGCGGGCTTAGATTTTTTAAGCACCGCGGCTTAAAAGGGCCAAGGATAAATTTTTAATTTTTCCTAACATTAAACAATAGAAAGTTTGGCATACAAAAGGGAGGCTGTTAGTGCAATAAATCCAGCTAAACTCAATAACGTATATTTTTGATACTTCTTTTCTTGAACTTCATTCTCATATCGAAATTCAAGATTATTTATCCTTGTTTTTTTGTCTCTTTGACTAACTATTTTAGACTCTATAACTTTTTCTATTAATAGATCATACTTAGCACGAATTTTTGGATAACAGGGCGTCTCCAACGACGTCACTAGGATTTCATTTTTAACGAGCTCAGCTTCAGGTTTTTGTTTGCTTGCTAATGGTGATGTTTTGTTAGGCGTCATTTCAACGGAAGATTCGTTGGCAGTGCCAGTATCGCCGAATGCAGGTAAACCAGATTTAATACGTTTTTTGGCTGAACGAATCATTTCAGGTGAGCCCCAAGCTAGAGGGTCTTCATTTATCTTTTTTTCTAATATAGATGTTTTCATTTTAGTCATATTGACAGGTACTTAATTCTCACAAGAAGAATTGTTTTTACGTTTAATCGTGTGCCGAAGATTAAACGTAAGTTAACCATGTCAATATCTGGCTCCTAACTCATTAGGTGCACAGCATAGCAGGTCGCTGTGTGGCGATATGTGGCTGTTTTGTGGCTCTATGTAGCTAGCATGTAACTACGCGGTTTAGAGTGAGCATTGAGCGTGGTCTTGGTGCATAGGGTAATGCTGGTTGTTCGCTATGATTTTTTCACGGTATTAACTAATTGCTGCTCAATAGCCGCCAAGCAAACCTTAAGGCTTAAAGGCAGTTGTTTATCATAGGTATACAAGGCATAAACCGGATTAACCGGCAGCTGATAATGGGGGAAAACTTCATGGAGCGCCGGGTTAATAGACGCCAGCTTAAAGTCAGGAATAAGGCCAATGCCCGCACCCGATTTAATGAGCGTAAGGCAGGTATAAAATGAATTTGCGTGGCAGCGTGCCTCGGTTTTATAGTGTAATTCTTGCCCTAATTTATCTTTAAACAAGTGGTCTATATGTTTGCCCTGCCAAGCGTTTGCTATGTAGGCATTGTCTATGTTTTTTTGGCCCTGTTTCAGGGGCCGCTGGCTGCTGCACAGTACATCTTTAAACTCTCCAATACGGCGTTGTTTTATTGAGCTGTCTTTTGATGGGCCTACCCGAATGGCCAGGTCGATATTCTCGCTAATTAAGTCAAGCTGCTGGTCATTGCTGATGAGGTGGGGTTTTAACAACGGGTATTGGCGCATTAATAGGCTGATAGCGGGGGCCACTAAGGTTTCCATTAGTGCGCTGGGCGCCGTAATTCGAATATCCCCTTTGGGCACTTCAAGCACTTCTTGTGCTTGCAGCCAGGCTCTGTCAGCAATGGTATTAAGCTCTTTGCAGTGCTCAAAGAAGTCTTTACCTGCCGCGGTGAGTGTTTGGCGGCGGGTGGTGCGTTTCAATAGTGTTACCCCCAATGCTTGCTCCAGCGCCTTTAAATGCTGACTGACCACTGACTTGGACAGTTGCAAGGTTTCAGCGGCCGCGGTAATGGAGCCGGTTTCAACGATATGCGCAAAAACCGCCATGTGGCGTAGTTGATTCATGGTTTTCAGGTCCGCTATAGAGGCTATTGTACGTAAAAACTAAACAATCAATTCTAGTATGTTTGTTTTTTAGTGGCAATAACCCCTTTACGCTAGCGCTATCAATTCAAACCAATAGAGGAAGTCTCATGTCACAATCAACGTTAGAAACCAGCACCTTAAATGTTTGCCAGCAGGGCATCGCCATTTGGCAAACCGCGTTTAATAAACAGGATGCGGCTGGTTGTGCCGCGCAATATTCCCAAAACGCAGTAATGCATGCTCGACCTTTTGGCACGTTTAAGGGCCGTGAAGAAATTCAAGCCTTCTGGCAGGACATCTTCAATAAGGGTTATCGCCAAGTAGAATATTTTAATGTGAAGTGGCAACCGGCTGAAGGGCAGGGCTTTTTATTAACATCCAGTTGGACCATGAATAAAGCCTTTGGTGTTGTGCATAAAGAACACTGGGTGATTGAAGCAGACGGCAAGGCACGCTTGCTTAATGATGATTTTGAAATACAAGGTGAGCGTTAGATTATTGGTGAATAATTAATGCTGGCGAGGGCCAGCTTTGCGTTTTGCCCGCTGCGAATTTAACTTCAAATTGCACCATTGATGGGTGATAGATGGCGCTCAGCTAACACCCAAAAGTTGCAGTTGTTTTATGCCCTAGAGGAAAGGCCTGGTTTAGCTGCTAGTTCGGGGGATTTCTAACAAATGTATCACGTTTTGTTCACTTTTCTATATGGTGTGCCTCCGTCACTTGTTCTTCCATTATGGCCCTATTAATCTATTGTAAAGGGGCTAATTTCATCTGTCTGAACCCCATACCGAAGACCTTGGAGTAAGCCATGAAACACCACCGTTCTTTCCTCGCCATGACCATGTTGCCGATTATTCTGTCAGCGTGTGGTGGAGGCGTTGAAGGTACACAGAATGATGCCCCCGAGAGTCTGGTAGGGCAATTCATAGATAGCCCAGTACAAGGGCTCAATTACTCCACCCCAAGCGGGCAGGGCGTCACCAATGCTAATGGTGAGTTTAATTACCAGCAAGGTGAAAGTGTCACCTTTTCCATTGGCGACCTTACGCTGCCGCCAGTAGTCGCTGCTACCATTATTACCCCGCTTACCTTAGCCAATACCGGCGATTTTAATCACATTAAAGTCGTTAACATTGCGCGTTTATTGCAAACCCTAGATACAGATGGCGATCCGTCCAATGGCATTACCATTGACGATCAAGCGCATGATGCCGCCCGCGGTTTAAGCCTAAGCTTTGACGAAGCCGATTTTGAAGAAAAGGTAATCAATTTAGTGGCCAATGCCGGCTCCACATATAGCGCGCTGATCTCAAGCAGCGACGCCATCGCTCACTTACAAGACAGTTTGCAGCAAGAAAGCACGTGTACTAAAACTCACCCTTTAGTGGGCTCCAGTGTGGCATTGTCATCCATTGCCCATTCGGTGAGTGGTACTGTGCGCGTAGTAGATGACTGCACCATCGAAATTAACAACTTCAGCTATGATGGTGGGGGATAGATGTGTTTGTTTATGGGGGGATAGATGGTAACTATGACGACGGCTTTGCCATGGGCCAAAACCTGTTTGGCACACGTTTTAACAAGCAAACCCTAACGATTACCTTGGCCGATGAATCGGTGTTGGATCAATTCAATGGCATTAGTATTTGGTGTGTGACGGCAGGTGTTAGCTTTGGTGATGGCATTCTTCAAAGCCCTTGAATTCATTAGCGAAATCTTAGCCTGAGTTTTTTCAGGCTAAGATTTTAAGATAAGGCCATGCTGACTAGCTTGTATGGCGATAGAGCCCTAATTCACCAATATTATGCAAATGCAAATTGTGCATTCATAAGTTTAAGGCGTTTATGTTGCATTTTTAAACTGTATTCCAGCTCTTTATAACGAGTGCGAATCACGGCCTTATCCCACTTTCCTAGTAAATTCTTTTTAGTGCTTTGCATTTTTTCAGTTTGCAACTCACTCCATTGCGCCATGGTGTCTTTAAAGTCAGTGTACTCTTTTTCAAGTAGCAGTTTCCATTGCTCTACATTGTGATGCATATGCGCGGCTAAATTTTCAGTGCAGCCCACTTTAGCCAGCTCTTCATTAGCGCGTTTAAATTGCATGTGGTTTTTGGCACGTTGAATCTTAAAGTTAGAAACGGTTTTTAAATTACTGGTTAATCCAATCCAAGACATTGCATGAATTAGCCACTTGGTTGGGTCCCAATGCCACCAGCGAATGCCGTTACGGTAATCGGTTTGAAAAATATGGTGATAATTGTGGTAACCCTCACCGTGGGTTAATAAGGCAAAAAAACTGTTATCGCGGGCGGTGTTTTCATCTGTGTAAGGCTGTTTACCCCATTTATGCGCAATGGAGTTAATAAAGAAGGTCACATGGTGAGAGACAAATAAACGTAAAAAGCCGGCCAGTAAAATCATGCCCCAGAAGTCGCCGCTTAACACACCCAATAAAACCGGCACGCCTATCATCATGCACAGTGCAATGGGGATGTAGTATTTGTGTTGCCACATGACAATGGCATCGGATTGTAGGTTTTTTACATTTTGAAAGTTAACGTCACCGCTTGGATATTTACGAAGCATCCAGCCCATATGGGAAAACCATAGGCCGCGCTTAGCTGAATAAGGGTCTTTATCTACATCGTCCACATGGCGATGATGCACACGGTGACCAGAGGCCCACGTTAAAATAGAGTTTTGAGCGGCGCAGGCGCCCCATAACGCGAACCACATTCTGGCAATAGGATGGGCTTGGTAAGCATTATGCGACCAAAGGCGGTGATAACCGGCGGTAATGGCTATGCCGCAGAAGAAATTAAGTACGATAAAAGCTATCCAAGCTTGACTGCTGTAACCGTGAGTAAAGCCATACCAGGGAACGGCTACCAATACCCCAAGGGTACTGATAAGAAACATAATGCTTGGCACCCAATTGATAGGAGGCTTGGGTTGCGTGACGGCGCTGTTTTTATTGTTCATATATTAGGCGTTGTTAGTTAAATTGGCAGTATTGTACCAGTAATGTTCAAAGAAATTTACAAATTGCGCGACGGGTTGACCTAGCGCAAGTTAAGAATGCCCTGAGCGAGGACTATTTATCCATAATGACTAAAATTGAATGGATAACGGGCCCATTGTCACTGTGTTATTACCCATCCCATAATACCATTTTCACTTCTTGCTGGGCTTGTATTACCCCGATTAAACAAGCGATGGAACGTACTTGAACTACACTAATAAGACTTATAATCCACGTTCTGCGCATAAAAGGAGTTAATTATTAATGTTGAAAAGATTACTTCTAGCAGTCTTTTTATTAGTTGTAGTTCTACCTCTGTTTGCCAGCGAGACTCAGCAGGACAATATTGATCTAGTGCCCTATATGGAAGTGCTGGACTCAAACAAACAAGATATCACTCTAGAGCAAGCAAGGGCTTCGTCTGATTGGGTCTCCCTTGAAGGGAAGAGCCACCTAGGCAGAAAACAGTATGAGCAATGGGTGAGGGTAGAACTCACAAATAAAGTTACCCAGGGTCATGAGCAGTTACTGGAATTTAGTTTTTATTATCTAGATACCGTAACGGCCTATTTTTATTACAACAATGCCTTCATTAAACAGTACGTTAGTGGAGACAGCATTCCCTTCGCAAGTAAACCCATTAGTAATCGAAAACTGCTATTTCCAGTTCCGCAACCGGGATTAGGAAAAATTAACGTTTACTTTAAAGTAAATACCAAGGGAGTAACCAAAGTTTCATTGTTGTTATGGAATAAAATCGAATTTTTGAAACAGGATGAAATCAACACTATTTGGAATGGTATTGTTTTGGGGGCTTTGATTATTCTAATATTTTATCATTTGTTTCTGTTAGTTAAGATACAAAGGTTAGACATAGTCGCTTTAGTTTTTTTACTTTGTGTCTCGCTTTTTTTTATAGTGGTTAATTGGGGGTACGGTGTTCAATATATTTGGCCGCAGGCTCCAGAGCTTAATAATAAGGCAGTGCCTATATTGGGGTTGCTTTCTAGCTTTGCATTTCTAATGTTTTTTTATACGTTTGTTTCTATAAGTAAAAATAAAATAACTAAATATTATACGCTGGCACTTATTTTGGTTTCATTTATATTAACTATTATGTGCTTTGTACTGCCAGTTTTAATCATGGTTCCAGTGATGATTTTAATGGTTAACTTTAATTATTTATCAGTCGTAATTATGTTGCTCATTTTTTGGCGGTTGGGAGAAAAAAATTCTAAGTATTTTCTTATGGCAACGGCTCCTATATTTTTAAGTGTCTTCCTAAATATGGCGGGTTTCTTTGGCGTTATATTGCCCATGAAGAATGCAGGGGATTCATTGGGTATTGCAATTACATTGTTTTTATCATTTTTGGCATTGGGTGTGGCATATAAAATTCGTGATAAGCAAGATCGCACTGAAAATAAAATTATGAATTTAAATCGCGACCTAGAAGGAAAGGTTGACGAACGAACCCGTGAGTTAAATTTATCACTGGATAAACTGAAGGATACACAGGATAAGTTAATACAATCAAAAAAAATGGCCGCACTCACAGGTCTGGTAGTAGGCGTTGCACACGAAATGAATACACCGCTTGGGGTAGGTATTACGGCTTCGTCTTTTCTTAGGGAACAATATGATTCTCTTGTTAATGATTTTGAACGTAATGATATTACTAAAAATCACTTAGAAATGTATTTACATGCTACGGGTGATTCCTTGGGGTTAATTGAAACTAGTTTAGCTAAAGCCTCAAAGCAAGTAGAGGATTTTAAACTCATTAATGCTAAAAACTCCTACAGCCAAAAAGAAACTATTAATATGTTAGAGTATGTTGATCATGAAATTGAAGAGCTAGATTTAAAGAGTAGGGGTAAAAAAGTAAATGTTCAGTTGAATTGCAGTCATACACTGAAAGTAGAGTGTGTTGGCGAATTTATCTCACAGGTATTTGAAATACTCATTGTAAACTCGGTTGAGCATGCATGTTTTACATCTAATGAGGGTGATATTGTTATCACTATTAAATCCAATGAGAACACTCTGTTGATTGACTACGAAGATGGCGGTGAGGGCTTAACGCAAGAGGATGTAGAAAATATATTTAACCCATTTAATACCAGTAAGCGAGGCGGTGGGCATATTGGTTTAGGTACAACTATTATGTATAACGCCATCACACACACATTTAAGGGGGATGTGTCCTGTGCACTTTCAGCAAACGGTGGGCTTGCATACCATATAGAGATCCCCGTTAAAATATTAGTAAACTGAATACCCTGCGCGCATTTAAAATTATAAATACAGTCTGAGTCGGGCCTTCTTTCGTCGCGACCCATTCGCCTCCTGTTAATCAGTCACTTCTGCTCATCGTTAGCCTTTAAAGATTCCTATTACCCTGTCGATGGCCCCTTTTAATGTGGGTCATTATGACTGCGCGTGGTCTTAATGACCTCTATTTGAGTGTGGTCAATAAGACAACATATTAATTAATATCTATATAAAACAACAGCTTAAGAGGTGGCACGGCTCTTGTAAAAGAACAAGGGTACACACCAATATTGAGATGCCTGTTATGAGTAAGCCCATCGTTTTTTCGCTTATCGCATTGTATGGCGTGGCCATCGTTGGATGTGCACAAGACGTAATGGGCCGAGCCCCCACGGGTAACCCGGTCCCTTTTATGGTAGGGCGATTAACTTAATAGCTTGTTATTAAGCTATTGCTTGTCGCCAGTCATGCATAGCACCGACTTTAAATAGCCGCAGATGGAGAACACCCAACATGATCACCTCACAACAAAGACAAATAATTGATGCCACCCTTCCCGCGGTAGATGCCTGCGCTGTTAAGATAACCAGCTGTTTCTACCCGCTTATGTTCTTGCGATACCCCCAAGTGATAGAATTTTTTAATCAAACCAATCAGAAAAAAGGCAGCCAACGATTGGCTCTGGCCAGTGCGGTGGTGGCGTATGCCAAGCATCTGGACAAGTTGGAGGACATTTCCGACACAGTGCGCTTAATTACCCAAAAGCATTGCTCATTGGGCATTTTGCCCGAGCACTATCCCATCGTAGGGGAGTGCCTGTTAGCGGCTATTGCCCAGGTATTAGGTGAGGCTGCCAGCGAAGAGGTGCTGGCCGCGTGGGGGGCTGCGTACCAACAGTTGGCCGACATATTAATGGGTTCAGAAGACGATATTTACCAGCACTTGGCTCAGCGTCAAGGGGGGTGGAATGGTCAACGCACTTTTGAGCTGATTGAGAAGCGCATAGAAAGCGATGCAATTACTTCGTTTGTGCTTAAACCGGCAGGCTTGGAAGAGCAGATTGATTTTATTCCTGGGCAATACATTACTATAGTGGTCACGCTTGATGGCCATATATTGCGCCGCAACTACAGTTTGTCGGATGCGCCGGGTAAATCGACTCTACAAATCAGTGTGAAACGTGAGGAAGGTGGAATCATATCCAACTACCTGCACAACCAACTAAAGTTGGGTGAAACTGTTAAGTTAACCGCTCCGTGTGGCGACTTCACGCTAGCCGATAATACCAAGCCCATCGTGCTGGTGACGGCCGGGGTGGGTATTACGCCAGCCCTAAGTATGGTGAATGCCATCCTCACCGCAAAAACGGCGAAACGAGATATACACTTTATTCATTGTGCCCGTAATGGCGCCAGTCATGCTTTTGCGCATCACATTAGCCAACTCAGCCAGCAGCATGATCAATTGGCGGCCACTTATATTTACAGTCACCCCAGCCCTGAGGATTTAACAGGTGATACAGGTCATGCCCATGAATTTGGTTTTTTAAATAAAAGTCATGTGCAGCAGCATTTGAATGGTAACTGCGATGTGGAGTTTTATGTGTTGGGACCTAAGCCATTCATGCAGGCTGCTTTGCAATTGGCCAGCGATCTGGGTATTCCTGAGTCACAAACCCATTACGAATTTTTTGGCCCTAAGGAGGATATCTGTATCAGTAAAACACAGCAGGAAGTTGCCGCTTAAATAAAGCGGCCCCTAGGGTTTGTGTTAGCAACAGGCACAGGGCTAGGCTAAAATGCCACAACTTATTATCCTAGGAGTAATCGGTGAACCCTTCCTTATCTAACGTGCTGGCCGATATATTGGGCGACTTGTCCAAACACATGGCCAGCGCCGAGCGTTTTCA
>MAAB01007647.1_pt1 | contig 13341 bp, 8 predicted proteins | sample 1115991 | NCBI WGS metagenome assembly MAAB01 (sample SAMN04961124, study PRJNA320927) | seawater metagenome | isolation source: sample BD02T18 sea water enriched with oil for 18 days | place: USA:Gulf of Mexico | collected 2013-07-27
AATGACCATTCAGATTTACCTAAACGATGTAAACGGGCACTCTCAAGCTCCCAAGCACGCCTAAAAGCACCTGGTACTTCACGCTTTACGAATTTGTAAATACTTTCGCCAAAACGTGATGTAGCTGGATCTTCAGGTGTGGCAACATCTTTATGGTGACCTTTGTTATGTTCAATAAAAAAATGACCATAACCACTACAAGCAAGTACAAGCTTGGCAAAGAACACTTGCACTTTATCATTTACTTTATGACCCATTTCATGACCCGCAACTAAACCAAGTCCATTAGAAATACCTATACTTAAGCCAGCCCCTAAAACATTGAACCAAGAAAAATCGCCAATTGAGACAACATAGCCCATATAAATCAAAGCAGCCCAGTGCATTATCGCGGCACCATACAGAACATAAACGTAATAACGATCGTCCTTTAACTCTGCTATTAATTCTTCACCAGGGTTGGCTGCATCTAATCCTGAAATATGATCTAATAAAGGTAAAACAGCATAGAGAACAACAAACATTGCCCACAACCATAAGCCGCTACCTGTTTGCGAAGCTAAATAAGCGGAAAAAATAGGAACACCGGGCAAAATCATTGAAGTTAAATACCAATATTTTTTACTCTTTATCCAACTACTGTCCGCTTCAATAACAGCTGCTGTTTCATCTTCAATTCCAGAGTTTTGAATACCTGTTTGTATTTTCTTTATATTCCCAGTCATTTTTTGCTCTCTTAGTTTTACAGTTAATTTCATATATTGGTAATACAGGTAATTAAAAATTAAATATATTTAACTTGGAGCACTATGCCTGAATTTTCTTTCGAACAAACCTAACAATAGTTAGGGAATAATAATTATTAGATAATACCTGATATAAAGAGAACAAAATTATACTGAAGAGACTGTTTTATTGTTACAAGCTTATGGCTGGTCTATACTAAATACTAAATACTACTGGCAAATTTTAATACATAATGACTTTAAATAAAAAGTACTTTATTAGTATCAGCCTATTATTAACCAGTCTTTGTCTTGTTTTTGCAATTTATCAATATCTGCACCACAATTTCATCCCCTCAGCCGCTATACTATTTATAGCCTTGCTGAATTCAATAAGCCTCTACAAAAATAGAAATAATATTGAAGCTGGTTCTTTTGTTTTAATCATTTTAGGTTCTTTTTACGTATTAATATTATATTTTACTGTTACTACAGATTACTTAGGCGCTCCTTGGTTATTTCAAATAGTGGTTTATTCATATTCACTTACCGGTTTAAAGAAAGGTATTTTAATTTGTAGCGGTTTTTTCATCAGCCTTATTAGCATTCATTTAGTTTACTTTATATTAGATATATCCTTCCCTTATAACTTATCGTTTACTTTTTCATACGCTTTATCATTAGCAGTATTATCCATAGGTGTTTTTTTCTATGCCTATAATGTTGATCAATTAAAAAAGGAAAAAGATGAAAAACATAAATTATTAACTAATGCATTAAATGAAATAAAGGAAACGCAAAATAAATTGGTTGAAGCAGAGAAAATGGCTGCGCTGGGGCATTTAGTAACAGGTGTAGCTCACCAACTTAATACCCCTATTGGTATTTCCCTTACAGGAGGATCTTTCATTAACGATAAAGCAAAACTCATGCTAGAACAATTAAACATGGAAAAAGTGTCTAAGAAATCACTCGATAAATTTTTAAATAATATAATTGAAATGTCTAAAACTATTTGCGATAGTTTATTTGAAGCCTCAAGCACCATAGAAACATTTAAGCAATTATCTTTAAACGAGCATAATGAACAGAAAAGGTTCTTTGATATAAAAAATTATGTTATTAACCACATCGTGACAACTAGTTTACGTGATCAAAACCCATTAATTGAATTTAAGTGTGACATAGAGGAAAATATACATGTTTTTTCTTATGCTGAAACACTTCGAGATACTCTTTTAAAATTAATAGATAACTCCATAAATCATGCCTTCAATGATGGCGAAAAAGGCACTATCAAAATCACAATAGTTACAGATCAAGCTTTATTAAAAATAAAATATCAAGACAATGGTAAAGGAGTAGAACAAAGTGAGCTAAACAAGATGTTAACTCCATTCTACACCTCAAAAATGGCTAATAACAAAGGGCTAGGCTTAAGCATACTTTATACGTTAATTCACCATAAAATGCATGGTGAATTATCCTATGAAAGTAGCATAGGAAAAGGAATGACAATCAACGTAGCCATTCCACTAAGTGAAGTAGAGTTTCCAGAAAGTACTAGTGTTATTACTAACTATGAAATTTAGTAATAAAATTAACGAATAAATAATTTATAGACTAATTTATGCATCATTCCGCCAAAAGGAGGGAATAATAAGTGAGCAAAGCTAATATGGCCTTTTTCTAAAATTGACTTACCATGAGAAAATGTTTTAAAGCCCTCTTCACCATGATATTGCCCCATACCTGACTCCCCTATTCCACCAAACGGCAAGTCATCATTTGCCACATGAAAAGTGGCTTCGTTTATGCAAACACCACCAGCATGAGTGTTTAACAAAACCTCTTGCTGGAAAGCTTTATCAAAGCTATAAATATATAAGGCTAATGGTCGATCATTTTTATTAATATATTGTATAGCTTCAGTAGTACTTTTATAGGTAAAAATAGGGATGATAGGACCAAAAATTTCTTGCTGCATCACTTTCATATTATCATTTACATCGGTTAATACCGTTAAAGGCATTTTTCTTTGAGATTTATCAACTGACTCTACAGTTAACGGAATTATATTAGCACCATGGTTTCGGGCATCATCTAACAATCCATTTAAACGCTCAAATTGAGCATTATTAATAATACTAGTGCAATCATTATTACCGTTTATTTTAGGGAACATTTTTGAATACACATTACCTAGTTCTTCTACTAATTCAGCTTCTTTACCTTCTGGGCAAAATATATAATCAGGTGCAACACATGTTTGTCCTGAATTAAGCACCTTACCTAAAATAAAACGAGAAACGGCGAGTTTAATATCTATTTTATCATCGATTATAGCTGGAGACTTTCCTCCTAACTCTAAAGTAATAGGAACAAGGTTATTAGCGGCCGCTTTCATCACAATTTTACCAACATTAGTTGATCCAGTAAAAAATAAATGATCAAATGCTAAAGAAGTAAAAGCTGTTGCTATATCAACCTCCCCTCCTATTACAGCAACTTGCTTTTGATTAAAATCTTTCTGTAGTAGGTTAGCTAATAGTTTTGCCGTTTCTGGCGTGAATTCAGACATTTTTAACATAACACAATTGCCTGCGGCTAAAGCAGTAGCTAAAGGGCCAATAGACAAGAAAACGGGGTAATTCCATGGTACAACCACACCAACAACTCCTAAAGGTTGAAATAAAATAGAGGCTTTGGCGGGCTGAAATAACAAACCTACTTTACGCTTTTGAGGCTTCATCCATTTTTTTAAATTTTTAATCGTGTAATTTAAACCTGAAATGGTGGTAATAATATCGCCTATTCTGGTATCATCAGAACTCCTACCGCCAAAATCTTTATTTAGTGCGTCAATAAAGGCTTCTTTGTTATCAAGTAAAAGTTTTTTGAGTTTTTTTAAATCAATTATGCGTTCATCATAACTGCGATAAGGTGCAGATAAAAATTGACCTTGTTGTGATTCGAAACATTGATTTACGTCATTTATGGTTTGGATCAAATTCATGTTATTAACTTATAATGAAAAAATTTGATCTAGTATTGAATTTATTCAACCATCTTTCATTAGCAATTCACGCCAAACAATTATCTCTTAACTAATGAGCTGACTATATAATTGATATTATAATGATTTCCTGAAATGACTAGGAGTCATTCCTGTCCACTGTTTAAAAGCTCTATTGAAATTGGCAGTACAAGAAAACCCAACTAAGTAAGATATTTCAGTATAAGTTAAATGCAATTGCTGTATATAACCAAATGTAAGCTCTTTGCGTGTTTGCTCTAAAATGTACTTATAACTTGTACCTTGCTCATTTAATTTCCGCTGCATATTACGTAAGCTATAACCTAATGATTGGGCAACAACTTTTTGAGAAGGACTGCCCAAAGGTAATAATTCAAATATTTTTGATTTAACAGTGTGCTTCAAATCATCTTTATCAATACGTGACATAAAATTTTCAAGCATTTTTTCATGCATTTGTGTAATCAAAGGATTACTGGTCATAACAATATTTTTAGCTTGGGTAAGATCAAAAATTATTGCGGTATTAAGCGCGTTAAACTCTATATCACATTTAAAAAAGTCAACTATAAGTTCAACATCATATTCAGGTTTAGGAAATGAAAAAAGAACTTTATTAGGATTTAAACTTGAACCCGTTAACTCTCTTGAAAATTTAACGATGGTAGCAATAAATAGTTCAACAGCAATATAAGGCAATACAAGCTCATTTGACTTTTTATAACGACATATATTCATGCTAAAGATCAATTCTTTTTCACATTCAATAAGATTAAGCGTGCAGGTATTAGAAACAACTTTTTTGTATTGTACGATGAAAGTTAACGCACTTTGCAAGCTTTGCGATGACATCATGGCATAACCCAGAGCATGAAAAATATTAGGATGAAATTGCTCAGCAACTACAAGTGCAAAGTCATGTCTATTTAGTTTGTTATTACAATATTCAAGTATTTTAATGGTATTTTTTGCTGTCGTTCTAGATTCTGGGTTATCAAAAGCACTACTATCAATTTTAAGTTCGTTACAAGCTAATTTAAAATCAAGACCAGACAAATCCATCGCCCGCCTAATAGAAATCATCCAACCACTAATTAATGAATAATCGTCTTCCATATCTTTAAAAACCTACTCTTTAGAATTATAAAACTTGAACGCACAACAAAAAATGACATAAAAAAAACTTATTGACGCAAAATACACTATTTAAAAATACTGTTTTATTACATTTTAATTAAGCATTACAAAAATTAACTATTACAACACTTACCTTATTAATACAATATGAGTGAATAACAATGAAAAATAAATCTATTATAAAGAATTCATTGAAAACCGCTATAATATTAGCCCTTAGTGCTCCTGTAGCCCAAGGTGCTGATTTTTATTTTGGCGAAGATAATGAAATACTATTAGCAATTAACTCTCAGCTATCTATAGGCTCTAGCTGGCGTATGACAGATAGAGATCCTAAATTTTACTCATCAAACAATATCATTGATGGCGTACCTGGCACTGGTTTATCTTCTACCACAGACGATGACACATTAAACTTTGGTAAACATGACGCCTTTACTACCATAGTTAAAGGTATTAATGATATTCAGCTAGATAAAGATGGTTTCGGTGCCTTTGTTCGCGTTAAATATTGGTATGACCTTGAACTAAAAGATGGCGACCGTCCACACGGCAATGGTCCTAATGGTTATGCAGCTGGTACACCATTAAGTGACGAAGGTTTTAGTGATACTTCTAAATTTTCAGGCGTTCAAATTTTAGATGCTTACCTTTATGGCAGCTTTGATTTAGGTGAAACACCTTTAGATGTTCGTTTAGGTCGCCAAGTGGTTAGCTGGGGCGAAAGTACTTTCATTCAAGGTGGTATTAACTCAATTAACCCATTAGATGTAAGTGCGTTGCGCCGTCCTGGTGCAATGCTTAAAGAAGGCTTATTACCTGTTGGAATGTTGTTTGCCAATGCAGGCTTAACTGAAAACTTAAGTGTTGAAGCATTTTATCAATATGAATGGGAAAAAACACAAATTGATGGCTGTGGTACTTTCTTTACTACTGTTGATTATGCTGCTGATGGCTGTAATTTTATTACCGCAGCAGGAAGCGATGCACAAGCAGTAGCTGGTGGTCTCTATTCTAAAAGAAAAACAGATCTTGAGCCCGATGACGGTGGTCAATACGGTGTAGCGGTGCGCTATTATTCAGAAGCCTTAAATGATACTGAGTTCGGTTTATATTACATGAACCTTCATGCTCGTTTGCCTATTGCGAGTGTTTATCGTTCAGAATTTACTGATTATGGTTCAACGGATTTAACTCCGCCAGTTGACTTAGTCGATATAACAGGCACATTTATTCCTTGGGCTGCAACAGCAGATCCTGCAACGGCTGGTTTATTAAATGCTTATGGTATTACCGATTTATCAAAAAATAATATTGACTCCCTAAATGCTAATTACGTTATCGAGTTTCCTGAAGATCTTAAAATATATGGCTTAAGCTTTGCGACTAATGTTAGTGGTATCGCCTTATCAGGTGAAATTTCTTATAAACCAGATACACCAACGCAAATCAATGGTAACCATGCCGTAGGTGCCGCACTATCTGAAAACCCTCTTTTACCTTTTACACAAAGGCTACAAGCTGAAGGTGTTGTTGGCGATAGTTACGTACGAGCCTGGGATGAATTTGATGTTACTCAGCTACAAATAACCGCTATACAGTTTTTCGACCAAGTGTTAGGAGCTTCAAGAGTCACCTTTATTGGCGAGATTGGGCTAACCTTAACCGATGGTATTGAAGATATGGCGGCTCAGGGATACCAGTACGGCAGAGATACTATTTTTGGTGCTCCTACATTTGTACCAGGTGAAGGAGGTTTTAAAACGGACTCTGCTTGGGGATATAGAACACGCGTAGAATTTAACTACCCTGACTTATTTGCCGGCATAGCATTGAAACCAGTTGTATCTTGGTATCACGATGTTGATGGTTACAGTGATCAGTTTAATGAAGGCAGTACCGTAGCAGATGTGTCTTTAGAAGCTTTATATCAACAAAAATACTCTGTAACTGTTTCTTATACCAACTTTGGTGGTGGTGAATTTAACTCTATCACTGATAAAGATTTCCTAGCAGTAAGTTTTGCCTTGTCATATTAATTGGAGATAGATTCATGAATAAATTTAAAACAACACTTAGTATATTGGTTGTATCACTAGGCATTACATCAAATGCTACCTTAGCCAAAGTAACTTCATCAGAAACAGCTCAACTTGGTGTGTCATTAACACCCATTGGTGCTGAAATTGCTGGAAATGAGGCTGGTACCATTCCGAAGTGGGAAGGTGGATTAAATAGCAAAAACACCACAAAAAGTAAGGACAGTGGCCGTCCTGAAAATCCTTTTCCTGAGGAGAAACCAATATTTATAATTACCAATTCGAATTTAAACGACTATAAGAGTAATTTAAGTGAAGGCCAAATTGCCATGTTCAAAAAATATGCTGACTATAAAATGCCCGTATATAAAACCAAAAGAACTGCCGCTTACCCTGAGAGTTTATATAAAACCATACAAACTAACGCTACATCGGCTGAACTTGTTGATGGGGGCAATGGTTTAAAAAACTTTAGCATTACTGTACCTTTTCCTATCCCTAAGAATGGCTCTGAGATTATTTGGAATCATTTAACACGTTATCGAGGCGGTGCTGCCAACCGTTACTTAGTAACTGTGCCTGTTCAAAAAGATGGTTCATTTACTGCAGTTAGTATGAACGATAAATTAGTTTGGCCTGACTTTTTAGTCTCAGGTAGAGACGCAGTAAAAGACGATAATGTTTTATTTTATTATCTACAAACAATCACTGCACCCGCACGTTTAACCGGTACATCTTTATTACTACACGAAACGCTTGATCAGGTAAAAGAACCGCGCCGAGCATGGGTATATAACGCTGGACAACGTCGTGTAAGACGAGCGCCTAATGTTGCATATGACAGTCCAGGAGCAGGTACAGATGGTTTAAGAGCATCAGATAACTATGATATGTACAATGGTTCACCTGATCGTTACAACTGGAAACTAGTGGGTAAAAAAGAGCTTTATATTCCTTATAACGCTTATAAGTTACTTGATACTACCGCAAAATATGAATCTATCGTAAATAAAGGTCATCTTAATGCCGAGTTCTTGCGTTATGAACTTCATAGAGTATGGCAAGTAGAAGCAACACTTAAAGACAATGCTCGTCATATCTATGCAAAAAGAACATTTTTCATTGATGAAGATTCATGGGGGGCATCAGTTGTAGATCAATACGATGGCAGAGGTAAACTTTGGAAATTATCTGAAGGCCATAATGTACAATTTTATGACGTAGATACACCATGGCTTGTTGCTGAAACATTGCATGATTTAAACTCTGGTCGCTATTTAGTAACAGGTTTAAGTAATGAAGAGCCTAAGTTTATGGAGTGGGGAATTAAGGCTAAACGTAAACACTTTAGCACCTCTGCACTACGTAGAATGGGACGTTAAATAAGTAGTTAACAAACTAGTATAAAAACAGTTATAGCTAGCACTATTCGTTGGTTATAACTGTTTCAATATAGCAATAAGTACAAATACAAGATATTTATACATTTAAACACTATTGATTCACAATATTGTAATGAACTAATAGAGTTTTCTATTTTATTCACTTTTTACCAACCCTCAGAGAATAACATGAGATTCCATACCCCTAAGCCTTTTATTTTCAATGCCTTTTTCTTATTTTATGGTCTTGCTTGTCATGCAAAAATAGAACTTTTAGAGACTGCATCAATACCAAGTAATTTAGTTTCAAAAAATATAATCACTTCCTTAACTAAAAGCACGAATGAAAACGTATTAGCTGTTGGTGAACGAGGACACATAGTTAATTGGCAATCTCAAAATAATTACCATCAAGAAATATCTCCAGTTTCATTATTATTAACCGATGTAATAGTATTATCTAATGGCAATAAATTAGCCATAGGTCATGATGGTGCAATAATTTCTTCTCCAAAAAACACTGATGTTTGGCATAAGTTGTTTGATGGTTTTAAATTAACTAAATTAAAAATAGCTTTACTGGAAAAACAAATAGCATTAGCGAATAAAGTTATCGAAAGCCTGACTGATGAAAATGAAATAGAAGATGCTAATTTTGCTTTAGAAGATTTAGAATTCGCTTTAGAAGATGCTCAAAATGCAGGAAAGACTGGTCCAAACCTGCCCTTACTATCAGTAACTCAAACTAAAAATGGCTCCATTATTGTTACAGGTGCTTATGGCACGTTACTTAAAAGCACCGATTTAGGAATAACATGGAAATTATCAGGTAATCTTTTAAATAATCCTGATAAGTATCACCTAAATAGTATTACTAGTGATAATGAGAGAACCTATATTGTTGGTGAGCAAGGCCTTGCTTATACATCTAAAGACAATGGCAACTCTTGGCAGTCAATTAGCACACCATACAACGGTAGCTTATTCGGCATACTGTCACAGAAAAAATCAACGAACCTAATAGCTTTTGGTTTAAAAGGTAATTATTTTGTCTCTAACAATCAAGGCGAAAATTGGCAACATTATATATCTGAAAACCGTGCAACATTACTTGGTGGTCATATCAAAGACAATGGTGATGTGGTTTTAGTAGGTCATGGCGGCACTATTATTAAACTGAACATTAATACCCCGAATAAAACAATCTTAATAAAGCACCCTTCTGGCTCTGCATTTTCAGCAGTTACCGAAATGAGCGATCAACTTATATTGGCTGGTCAATTCGGAATAGTCTCAGTAGAAAATTCAATGTTCAAGCCGTTTGACAAATCAGTAGATGGCAAAGGAGTTTTTCAATAATGTCTCATTCAAATAAGTTCGTCTCGTTTGCTGAAAAAATTATTTTTTCCAATAGACTGATTATTTTATCCTTTCTTATTTTGTTGTGCGCGGCATTAACGTTTCAAGCAACTCAAGTAAAACCTGAAGCAAGCTTTGTAAAAATGCTGCCAACTAATCATACCTTCATTAAAAACTTTTTATCATATAAAAAAGAACTCTCAAATTTAGGCAATGTGGTTAGGGTTGTTGTAGAAAGTAAAAATGGGGATATTTTTGATGCTCAATATCAAGAGGTATTAAAAAATGTTACTGATGAAGTTTTTTTTATACCAGGTGTTGACCGCGATGGCTTAAAATCGTTATGGACACCAAATGTTCGTTGGCAAGAAGTCACAGAAGAGGGTTTTATTGGTGGTAGTATTATTCCTGATGGCTATGATGGTTCACTAAAAGGCCTTAATACTATCCGTTCTAATATTTTTAAGTCGGGCCAAATTGGTAGCCTAGTGAGTAATGATTTTAAATCAAGTATTGTTTTAACACCTCTACAAGATATTAATCCTGAAACCGGTTTACCAATAGATTATCATCATCTTTCTCAAACACTTGAAAATAAAATAAGAGAAAAATACAGCTCTGACAATATCAATATTAGAATAGTAGGCTTTGCGAAAGTTGTCGGTGATTTAATTGACGGCGCAATGCAGGTTATTTTATTTTTCATGATAGCGGTATTAATTGTTTTATTTTTATTATGGTTATACTCACGTTGTTTACGTAGTACTTTTGTTGTTGTTATTTGTTCTATTTTAGCCGTGTTTGCTCAATTAGGAACGTTAAAAATAATGGGTTACGGTATTAACCCTTATTCAATGTTAGTGCCCTTTTTAGTTTTTGCTATTGGCGTAAGCCATGGTGTGCAAATTGTTAACTCTATTATTCACCATGCAGAAACGGGTGCAAATAAATTAGAAGCGGCTAGACTTGCATTTAAATCGCTTTATTTAGCTGGCATTACCGCTTTAATAAGCGATGCTATTGGCTTTACTACCTTAATGGTTATTGATATTGGCGTTATTCAAGAACTTGCTATTGCAGCAAGTATCGGCGTGGCTATTATAATAATAACCAACTTAGTTGCATTACCTATTATTTTAAGTTTTATCGGTATTTCACCCAAAGCAATCGTCTATTCAAGAAAAAACACACACAATATTAGTTTGGTAGAAAAATTATTTGCTGGTTTTACTAAGCCTATAGTTGCCCTATTAATGATTGCTTTATCTGCATTATTATTTGCTGGGGGGGGATATTTTTCACAATTTATGAAAATTGGTGATTTAGATGCTGGTGCACCTGAGCTACGAGCTGATTCTCGCTACAATCTTGATAATGCTTTTATCGTTAAAAATTATACCGCCAGTACCGATGTATTTGTCATTATTGTTGAAACAGCCGCTGATCAATGTAGTAAATACGATAACTTAGTCTTAATGGATCAGCTTCAATGGCAACTTAAAAATACTAATGGTGTTCAAAATGTTGTTTCAATCACTGATATTTCAAAATTAGGTATGTTTGGCATGAATGAAGGTTCGTTAAAATGGGCTAACCTAAACCGAAATGAATATGTCACTAATGCCACATTATCACAAGTACCATCAGGCTTTCTTAATAGTGATTGCTCTATGGCACCCATTATTGTTTTCTTAAATGATCACAAAGCAGATACATTAACAAGAGTAGTAAATAAAGTAGCAGATTTTAAACAAAAAAATCCACAAGAAGGTATTACCTTTTTGTTAGCAGCAGGTAATGCAGGTGTTGAAGCGGCTACAAATATTGTGATTGAAGAAGCGCAAACTGAAATGCTTCTTTGGGTATATTCTGTTGTTATTATCATCTGTTTAATTACCTTCAGATCAATACCTGTTGTGGTGTGTATTATCGTTCCTTTGGTTATTACCTCCGTGTTAAGTCAAGCCTTGATGGCATTTTTAGGCATAGGCGTTAAAGTCGCAACCCTACCTGTTATTGCACTAGGTGTGGGTATTGGTGTTGATTATGGTATTTATATCTTTAGTAAAATAAACGAAGGGTTGGCCATGAAAAAATCACTATATATGTCTTATTTGTATACGTTAAACCAAACAGGTAAAGCGGTTGGTTTTACCGGGGTAACTTTAGCAATTTGTGTTGCAACCTGGGTGCTTTCTCCTATCAAGTTTCAAGCTGATATGGGGCTATTACTTACCTTTATGTTTGTTTTTAATATGATTGGCGCTCTAACATTAATACCGAGTTTAGCTTGGCTATTAGGTATAGGAAAAAAGAATAATGATGCCAAATAACGTGCTTACATTTCAAACAAATATAAAGGCAATAACATGACGTTGATAAAGAGTTCTCATGTGCCGGGAGTGCACTGCTCTAGCACTGCAATAGCTGATCTAGTTCGCTTTCATGGTTTTGATTGGAGTGAAGACTTTTGTTTTGGTGTGGGTGGTGGCTTAGGCATTACTTATTTGAAAACACCACAAGCATCCCCTACTCGCTTGCTACATACTCGCTCTTTAGGTTATGAAAAACGTTTTTTTAATGCCATTGGTATTAATGATTTTTCATGGCTAAGTGCTTCTACTGTGGAAGAAAGTGAACAACAACTGATTACTGCACTGGATGAAAATCGTCCGGCATTATTGCTTACTGATATTTATTATTTACATTACTTTAAGTCCTCTAGCCATTTTCCAGGTCACGGAGTAATGGCATGGGGCTACAATAAAGACGAGCAACTTTTTCAGGTAACTGATACCGAAAGAGAAAACTTCGAAACAGTATCATTTGAAAAAATGAAAAAAGCTCGAGTATCACAAATGCTCCCTTTTATATGTAACGGTGACTTTTATGCGCCAAAACATTTAAATAAACCTAACGATTTAAGGAGCTTATGTCAGCTAGCAATTAAAGAAAATGCCTCTCGATTACTCAACGCTACTGATAAAACAACGGGATTTTCAGCACTGCAAACATTAATAGATGATTTTAACGAGTGGGAGCAGTCAGATGATTGGCAGTGGAATTGTCGTTTCGCTTATCAAACCATTGAAAAACGCGGCACAGGTGGCAGTGGTTTTAGAAAAATGTACGCGCGCTTTCTTGGTGAAGCTAGTCAGTACCTTGATTCAATACAAGCATTACGTTTGGAAGATAAAATGCAAAAAAGTGCACAAAGTTGGTATGAACTTTCAAATGCTTTTAAAGAAACATCTGAACTCGACACACCAAATTTTGACAAAATAATAAAGGCTATAAAACAAGTACTAGCAGATGAAACAAACTATTGTGAAGCGGCTATTTTAGTATAAATAGTTAGTTGAATAAATTATTAAATGGTTAATAAGTAAAGAATAATAACTAAAAAATAAGCTGAGGAATATTATGAGCACCGAAAGAAATTTAATTAACCGCGTTGCCATGGGTGATATGTTTAGACGCAAAGCGGCGGTTACACCAAATTTAGATGCACTTGTTGAATACCGAGACGACATCAGGCTTTCATATACTCACCAAGAATTAAACAATGCCCTAAACAAAGTCGATAATATATTAAGAGCATTAGATATAAAACCAGGTGATAAAGTTGCTTTAGCAAGCCCTAACTCGATTGAATTTGCGCT
>MAAB01007649.1_pt1 | contig 13324 bp, 19 predicted proteins | sample 1115991 | NCBI WGS metagenome assembly MAAB01 (sample SAMN04961124, study PRJNA320927) | seawater metagenome | isolation source: sample BD02T18 sea water enriched with oil for 18 days | place: USA:Gulf of Mexico | collected 2013-07-27
ATTCTTACAGATTGGCTTTAAACCATATTTCTAGTTCAATCTATGACACCCTTGCTCTTCATGAAAAAAATACTGGCGTTCTACTGACAGTAGAACAAGCAGAATTGTTTTTTGAATCAAAAGAGAATTCTGCTTTGTTAAAGTAAGCAATTAAAGCCAATAAAGCCCATGCGGATCTACTAATAGAGGAAAAATAATGAGTAATGTTATCAAATCAAAGGGAAATGATTTTGCAACATGGGTGGATTTGTATTTTTCCGGTTTTCGTCACCGGCACGGAAAGACACCAATGGCGTTCGTGGTGAGTAAAGGAAGGGAATCATTATTAAGTGCGGTATATTTATTCATGTTAGGGTCTGCTCTTTTAGTAGGCTTATCTATTTTTTTATTTGTGTCGAATCTGCTTGCTGTTCAAGGTGTTTTGCCCGAGCTAATTGCGCGGGGGTGGTTTCTCGATAGCTGGCTTTCATTTGTTCTTTCACATTGTATTGTGTTCGGTATTTTTGGTTTGTTACTGTTATTCGTGGGATCGGTTATGGGCCATATTCTAGAAAATATAAAAGCAGGCGAGGAAATAAAATAAACTCTTTTTACTAGAAATATAGTTAAGGGCGTTCCCTTCGGGCGCTCATTTCCGAGTTCGCTAGACGCTCATCCCTATTGGGACAGGCTCTTCAAATCACTAACGCAATGCCTGGTATTCACCAGGCACAAACCTTTAAAAAAAGGGTGCTTCCGCCCACCCCTCAGTCAATATAAATGACGGTTTCTACTTCACTTCGTTACGCAGACACTCCGCAATTTATATTGACTGATTCCCTAGCGCTAGTCGGCCTAGTCGCCAGCGGGCATGTGAGACGCGCAAAGTGCGCTAAACACATACCCCTTCGGCTAAATTTAAAGGAATTCAATAATGCAAGCTCCTACTAGAGTAATGCTACCGCTCTCAGAACTGTTTCTTTCACATGACAATATGAGGAAGGCTAAGACTTCAAAGAAGTCTGACAGTGAATTGAGAGCGTCTATCCAGGCGAATCACATCATTCAGAACCTTGTGGTTAGCCAAAAGACTGAGCAAGGTTATCCGGTTGAAGCGGGTGGTCGTCGGTATATACAATGCCTTAAACTCGTAGAGAACGGTCATTTCACTATTGATGAGAAAGTGCCAGTGATGATCTTAGCAGAGGGTCAAAGTGCCAAAGACGTGAGTTTGGTGGAGAATTTCATGCGGGAGAGGGCGCACCCTGTTGATGAGTATGAAGCATTTCTGTACTTGCATGAAAACGATGGTTTTAGTATTGCGACTATTGCTAGTCGGTACGGGCAAACAAAGAAATATATTAAGCAACGATTGCTGTTGGCTGGGGTGGCTCCTGAGCTACGAGAGCATTGTAGGAGGGGGAAGTTTGATCTTGATATATTGGAGGCTTTTACGGTTTCCGATGATCATGACAAACAATTGGAGGCTTACAGCGCGTTTAAAAACGATGAGTATCAATTCAGTAATAATAATATTCGGGTTTACTTAACTGACAAAGCACTTACATCAAAAAACAAGCTGGTTAAATTCGTGGGACTGGCTGCTTTCAAAAAAGCCGGTGGGAGTACAATGGATGATATGTTTGGGGATGTTGTTTACATTAATGATAACGACCTATTCAATACTTTACTTGATGCAAAGATGGACGATGTAAAAGATAAGTTACTTACTCAATGGGCTTGGGTCGAGGTTGATTATAAACTCCAAAATTGGCAGGTTAATCAGTATCCTGTTATTGCTAAAGAGCTGGTAAAGCCCCCTAAGAAGCTAGTTACTACCATCGATGCCAAGAAAGCTCGCCTTGAAGAACTCGACAGCGTGATTTCCGAAGAATGGACAGATAAACTTGATGAGGAATATGAAGCCATTGGTGTTGAGATTGATGAGCTTGATGTCAAGTTAGCGCCCTATAATTTATTTGTGAAAGACGAGTTTCTTTTTGGTGGTTGCCTTATTACGTTGGACGATGACGGGGCAGTAGTCATTCATGAGGGGTTGGTTAGGGATGATGATATCGCAGGTTTAATGGCTCATAGAGCGCCACAGAGTGTAGGTGACACGGCTACTTGTACCACTGATTGTAATAATACAAGTGATAAAGAACCTTTGTATAACCAAGCATTAAAACAAGACTTATCAATTTACCGTAAATCCATAGCTAAGATAGCAATCGCAAAAAATACTAATCTTGGCAGTGATTTGGCTATTTTTAGCCTTTGTTACCCTGTATTCAAAACGAGTTTTGGAAATTACCCTTTATCAATCCAAGTTAGGGATACGGCAGAGGAAACGAGTAAAGGCGATATTGTTAACTCTAAAGCGCAAAAGGAGTTGGATGAGACTTTTTTGACTCTGGATCGTAGCTGGGTGAGCGATTGCGGGTTGGCTAGTTTAAAAGCGTTTAGGGCATTGCCAAGCAAAGAGAAGAAAGCACTTTGCGCATATTGTTCAGCGTATGCATTATGTGGATTTTCTCTGGGACAAGATGACGGTGAGTTAGCTAAGTATATTTTTGAAGAATCAAAGGTAGAGCCAACAGAGTACTATCGGCCCACCAGCAGTAACTTTTTTAAACGAATAAAGGAGCCCCATTTTACCAAATTGGCGACGGAAATACTTGGAGCTGATTGGTTAGCAGAGAATAATTTAAAAAAACGGGCTTACATTGCTGAGCGTATGGAATGGGCTGTTTCTGGCAATGCACCTGTTGGTACACCGCTTACTCACGATGCATTGTTGAAGTGGATGCCAAACGGTTTTTAAGTAGGCAGGGGGGGCTTAAAAATCCCTCCCTATGGGTTTCTATGTTGTGGTTTGATAGGAGTGTAGGGGCTGTTTATACTAGACCTGTGGCTGAGCGTTAATGCGTTATCACATATATGCACTGTTGCATTATTGCACTATTGCGGTATAGTGAGCGCTACATTTGATGAAAAGCCTATACGGAGGGCATATGACAGAAATTGGGAACGCAATCATCACCGAGTATGTGACAGAGGTTCATGAGCGCATTGAGGACGACAAAATCACCATCAGGGCTAGCCAAGGGTTAAGTATTGTGGGTTCTGTTTGGCGTTTACTGTCACTTTCTCTAAGTCTGTTCTTTAACGGTTGTTTAGTCTTAGCTGTGGTTTTCTTACTGACACTGGATGCTGCCGTCTTGGATGCGCTAAGATCCGTGACCAATGACGAGATATTATCGGCCATCAATACCTTTGTGAATATTGTTTGGTTGGTGGTAATTGCTTCAGTCATTTTTATCACTGGATTTACGTCGCGTCGTTATATTCACAATGTAAAGCAAGAAAGACTGGATAGAGGGCAGGAACAAGCCGAGCTAATACAGACAATGATTAAAATTAGTGAAGAACTTTTATTACGTCATGGACTAATTAAAGCGGAGAGCGTGGACAATGGATAAACGTTTAGTTAACACCGCCGACCTACGTATATTAATCGCATCAAAAGTAGCTATTGAGGCGACCGCAAAAGCGCCAGAGAGTGTCGAAGGCTTTCTATTGCATATCAAGACAAAAAAGGATGATATGGTGCTATCCACGTATTTGAGCGATAAACCGCGCTTGTTTAAACGTGCTGATGCGTTACTAAAAGAGGCGACTAAAGTGGGTTTATCATCCGTTCGATTTGAGCTAGCAAACAACGAGTAGAACTTGATATAAGTAACGCAAAACACTGTATCGAAGAGGCTTTATTTCCATTGTGAAATTAGGTTAATAAAACCACCTTCGGGTGGTTTTATTATGATTAGGAATGATCAAAGAGACACGTCTTTCTCACCTAATAAATTTAGAACATCCAAAAACCACGCTGCTTTAAATTGGCCGTTACTCAGTAAATTACGTAATGGTTGTGCTGCCGTGGGCCTACCGTATTCGGTTAGCATTTCTGCAAGCTGAGGCGCGTTGACACCTTTTCTTGCCATTGCGGCCTTGATGATTTTTGCGGCTTCTTTACCCCAATGCGCGTCCAGCTCAACTTCTTTTTTTGTTCTAGCACGGCGTGTTTTCGGTGTTGTTTTCGGCATTTAATTCTCAAGCAAGTGAAATATATCCAAAAAAGATTATACATAAAAGGACATTGCCCAATTAATAAACTTACATCTATTTCAGATAATCATGAGCAGATTGTTTCTGCTTATCAATTACTGGAGCGTAACGGCTATTTGTCTGTTGAGGACTTAGATATTGTTGCGTGCCCAGTTAAAAAAACAGAAGAGAAAAATAGTATGGGTATTCATCCCGGTGGTGATAATCTAGTAATTTTAGGTGCGGGTAAGAAAGCCGCTTCAAGCGGAGATTGCCGTAGTTCCAACCCCTATAAAAAGGGATGGGAAAGAGACGTTTGGAATAATGGTTGGCATCAAAAAATTAATGAACTTCAATCAGAAAAAAACATTCTCGAAAATGCGTAAAGGAATTAAACCGCTGTAAATAGTCAATAAAGGAAATATTATTATGGATATTCAATACGGGTTATTCTTGTTGATCGTATTCAGTTTGGTGGCAACAGTGATAAGAACAGGAGGAACGCAAAACGGTTTTTCTAATCCAACGATCGCAATAATGTTGACCTTATCCATGGTTAGTTGTCTTGGGATTGGCGTCTTTCTATTTCCTCCCAGTAATCTTTATATAGGATCAGGAATTACGTTTGTAACATTTGAGATAGCCATCTTTATTTCAAAGAGGCTTCGACAAAGGGCTCTTAGAGTTCTTGATGAGAATAACTCTGAACGTATTAAGGGATATACTGGAAAATGATTAATAAAATAAAACCTGTAGCACTAGGGTTATTTACGATACTTCTCGCTTCTATCGGCTTTGGGATTATATTAGGATGGCTAGATGATTCGGTTATCATGTTAAGTCAAAATGATGTGCGTGATAAATTTTTCATCGTGCTTGGAACTTTCGCTATAGTGCTTGGTTGCGTTGCCACGGCATATTTTTCAGAGAAGGGGGTTTTTCTAAATGTTCTTTTCCTATACCTAATAAATTTAACGATTTCTCTCATAATAAGTATTCAATTCTACAAAGATGACCCATACCCAACTTGGTACTATCCGTTAACGTTTTTTGCTGCCATGTCTGTAAGTCTATGTTGGGTAATTTTCGGTAGGAATGATGAGCAATATAAATTGAATGACGGATATGAAAAATAATGCAAAACGAAACCAGTATGGGCATTAGAAGAGCCTTTCCAATACTCATTGTTTTTGAAAAGAAAGCAGCTAAAAAGACCTGATGAATGATACCGTTCTCTCTTGTAGCCTTAACTTAATGTAACTCCGACTTGAAACTTCATCATATTATGGTATTTTGATAGCCATAATATTAGGTGATAACAGATTTTTAAAAGACGTTATTTGTTTGTCAGATAAAGAGGCAGTATGACTAAAGATAGAAATAACGGAGAAATTCAGAATCAACTGTCGCTTATCGAGGAGCTATTCCCTGGGGAGCTTTCGCCAAATTCAAAATATCCTCAATTGTTTGCAAATGCAGGGATATTCGTACCCACAAGCGAACGGAAGTCCCATGCTGCGGAATTTGATTCTGGCATAGAGTACTGGTATGACCTGGATGACATATTATTACGCAGATTTGGGCCAGGCTTGGATATCTACGATGAAGATACCGTGATTGCAGTGTGGCAGCTTGTAATGCAAAAAAAACTGATAGGAACGAAAGAGCAGTTATCTAAAAAATTGGGGAGTGACATTAATGTTCGCAAAGAAGATGACGCGGATAATGCCATTCACGAGGCGTTTGTTGGCGTAGTTACTCCTTATCAAGTGAACAAATACCTTGGCAAAGATACGGGAGGTAAGACGCTTAAAGACCGTAGAGAATCGATTATACGGTTAGGTCGTACGAGCTTTGAAATGACATATAAAATGGAGAAAAAAACAACATCGCCAGAGTTGAAATTTTTTAAGTTTATTCTTGACGATAAAGACGAAGAGAATGGATCGTTTAGGGTGTTCCTTGACCCTCTAATGGTCTCGCTAATGCAAAAATACTTCATCATTAATATTGATATTCGTAGAGAGCTTACCAACCTTGGAAAATCAGTACACCGCTATCTAACTACTGCCCCTTGTAAACTCGACATTCTTATCGAGACGATGAAAGGGGATGTTCGTCACACCGGCAGCATGGGAGATTTTGTTCGTGACCTACGAAAAGGGAGAGCGCTAAGAGGAAAAGAGCCGATCCCACCAATCATTGATCAACTGAAGGAGCTAGGTTTTTTAAGCGAAAATACTGAAATACAAGGGACAGGCAGAGCTAAGCCATTTCGATTGGTGGGAGAGCGTATCTCGCAGTAATGGTCTAATTTTTTTTCTTCGTTGGTTCAAAACCCGCAATTACGGCGTTTATATTGATTTTTAGGTATACACAGTGTTTGCGGGTTTTGAACCAACGAAGCTACAGCCTTAGTGACACAAGGCCTGTAAAGACAGTTTGAATTTAGTAGAGTAGTAAAAAATAGATTAATTATTTTATTTGCGGGTTTTGAACCAACGAAGGAATGGTGTAGGTTGACAATTGATCAATGTTTGCGGGTTTTGAACCAACGAAGAGAATATTAGATCGTTATTTAATCAGCGCTTGCGGGTTTTGAACCAACGAAGGGTGAACATACTGAAGAGGGGGATTGTTGACTTTGGTACCAATGCTAATAGACTGATCGCTAAGAGTTTTTTGTAAATTAACTCGACTCTTAAAAGAGTCTCCTGGGTAATAAAAGTGAGTACCCAGAAACAAAAAAGCCATTAACAGTTTTCATCCTGGCAGACGGACTGTTAATGGCTCACTGGTTCGCACCAGGTATCTAAGTGAAAGATAGCTCTTTTAGCTGCTTTTTTCAAGATCCTTGTGTGTGAAATAACGTTTATTTACACATAAATGGATGCTTGTGCAGACAATAGCAGGGTTGATTCCCTATAATTTTACTAGTAAACCCGTGTTTTTAGCACGCTCACGTCCTTACGTACCCCGAATGTATGTACCTGGAAATTACTGTGGACACGATCCAGAAAACCCTAGGTTTCATCTATATAAAGCTCCCAAACATAAATTACTACCTATCCAAACGAAAGCCCAAGAGAAGATCAAAGCGTTTTATAGCAATCCTGATTTGCTACCACAGCTAACGCGTGTATTAAGTAACGGGCAAGAACGAACTAAAAATCGCAATGGCCAGCGTCGGAGAGTTAGTTCAGAACGCCGAGAGACGGTCTCATTAGTAATGTTATATGTTATCGGTAAGCTGAATTTTGCTACCAGTGAGCTTGGTTTTCGTCGTTACCACGACGGTAAAACCATGGGAATTTCAATTGATACAATCGCGGAAGAATTAGGGATTAATTATAGTGCGGTACAAGAAGCGTTAAGCCATTTGTACCATGCCAACTATATGACTTACACCGAGCGATATGAGCCTTTCAAACGCAAGAATGAAATTGACGGTAGTATTGAAAGTTATGATCGTAGAGTTATTTCAATTCGCACCGTACAGCCAACGTTTTTTCTTGATCTCGGAATCTCATACAAAGATCAAACGAGTGCCAAAGAATACGCTAAGCAAAAATGGAGAGATAATCGAGTAAAGTTCTTCGCCGAGAAATCCCAAGGTGGTAACAAGCCGCACGTCAGCAGTTATAAGCACGTCATTATTAAAAAGCCAGGAATGGAAGCAGAAGTCGTTGATATAAGCTCTGCGGTAAACATAAAAGATATCGGAGAGAGGTCTATACGACAAGCTAGGCTTGCGTTAGAAGACCCCTACAACCCCCCCCCACCAATTTAAAGAACCGGTTGCCTGAATGCTCTTAGTCATGAGTAGAATTACCCGTACCTGTGTCATTATTTTGACTACTTTTTGATCAGCACGAACCTATCTAAAGGCTACAAAAAGAAAAATGCGTAACGATAACAGGGAAATAGATGGATATTTTAAAGGTAAAACGAATAGGTGTACTCATGCACAAGATATACAAGGAATAGGTGTCGTTAGTAATAATCTTTTATACATAAAAAGGTAAAATCAAAACACTGAACAGATTAATGCATCGATAAATCGATAACGACATTTCGCTCCGCTAGGCCAAAGGTTGCCACCTTTGGAAACTGCCCAGGGGTGACCCCTGGACGCGTTTTAAACATTAACACACTAAAGACTCCCTTTCTTTTTTTGTTGGCTGAGGGGGAAAAGATCCCCTCTCCCATCAAAATGAGGGTTAAAGGTCATATCAGTAAACAGGTCTTATTTCCCTATAGAACATCGACTGCCTACCTTAATCACTATATCCAACCTTTATGTACGCCGAAGTATATTTTTTGAAAATAAGGCCTATTGACAGATACAAAGACTTAACACTACCGCAGTCTATTTTTTGCTCTGTTCAACTAGCAATTAAATTCCATTCCTCGGCGAAATAAGGTTCGTTCATAGTCTTTTTCAAAATCATTATTGTTTTAGTCAATCTTTAAAAGTGTGTTATATAGAAAATATAAATTACTCCCCTGTAGTAAAGGAGTGATTACGGGTGAGTAGTGTGAAAAAACTGTGGTCGATAATGTTGGCAGAGGTTTTACTGTCCACATTTCGTCCATCGGATTCTTCACACGATTTTAGATAGAACTATTTTTAAGTTCTATCTAAAAAATCCCCGTAATTGAGCGACTTTCTTTGGGTTTACTAATTTCGCATGCGAAATTGAAAAACCCCCTTCTTGTAATAACAATGTAATTACATTATTGTATGTACAATGTTATTACGGAATCCTAATGAAAATATACTCCAAAATCGGAAAATCAGGGAATTCATTATCTTGCAGAATATCCAAAGCCTTGGCTGTAGAACTAGATATTCATGAAGGCACTGAAGTTGTTATAGAATCTTCTGATAATGGCTTTACTGTCGTTTTAGCAAAACCCAAAACTAAAGCTTCCCTACCTTTTACTGAAAAAGAACTCGTGGAAAGTTTGTCCCCAAAAAAAGCCTATATGGATTTGTTAGAGTGATGGCTATGTTCTTACCAAATCGAAGAGACGTATTACTAATTTCCAATTTTAAGAAATCTGTAGATAAGCTGCTAGTCTTAACAGATAAACCATATACAAAAAAAACAGGGCTCATTATTGCGTGCGGTATAGTTGATAATTCTAGGGGCTCAATAGCAGATGTACCTCTAGATTCTATAAATAACGCAGTCGTTGTTCCTGGTATGGTTTTCACTATACCTTTAAAACAATACACCATAAAAAAAATTGGAGTTGTGGATGAGGTTATATTCGAGGATGTACTTTTCCGTTTAGTACCTTTAATAGGTGGAGAAAAGTATTTTATAGATTAGGAGCATTATTTATGGACTGGTTACTAGTAGGGTTGCTTATCTTTGTTCTTTTGAATGGCGTTGACATGATTCTGACTAACGCAGTGATAAAATCCGGTGGTCGTGAGTTCAACCCTATCGTTAAGTGGGTTTATTCCAAAGGTGGTCTCTATGGCATGGCCATTTTAAAGGGGATAATATTATCTTTATTTGCGATACAGTATGTAACGAAATCCCTGGATATGTGGACAATTTGGTATTTTGACTTTAGTTATTTTGTAATATTAACAATGATGTTTTTTGACCTGAGAAAGACTGGTGTAACTATTTTACGTGTTTCAGATTCAAATGAACCAAACAGAATTCATGCAAAGGAGTAATAAATGAGTGATACAGATTTAGATCAAAATACTGAGCGGTTAAAGCGTAAATTGCACAAAGAAATAAAGCTATTTGCTAAACAAAAACCTGAATTAGCTACTGTACAGGTTATTAATTCCGTATTGTTTGGAATGATTATAGAAAATTTGCTATGTAGCATGCCTCCTGAAGAAGTTAAAACTGTACTCACTTCGTCTATTGATGGTTTTCTCAATAAATTATCTCCAGCCCCTATACATAACTAAAACGGTCAATTATGACTTTCACGCAACCAAGGGCTACCTATTGGATATTCCAAAGAAAGAACGGGGCAGAGCTGTCGAGGTAACACCTGCTGGGCCAAACATAACCACTACATGGAGAGAAATTGAAACTCGTGGGGGGAAAACCTTAACAATAGCCTTAGAAAAAATGAATGCCTCGCTAAATACTTCGATCAAACATTCTCGTATTACCGAATGGGAACAGGCCACTAAGGGGAAACAACCGGGGCGTGAAGTTATTGGTTACATGGTTGGAAAAGTTCTACCTGTGTTACTTATCGAAGCTGGGTTGAGCAAAATAGAGGCAGCAAAAATATTAGCTAAAGTACAAACAGTAAAAAACACATAAACGAATAAGGAAAAACTTGTAATAGCACCGCTACGGTATTATTATTGTGTGATTAGAACGACGACACCACCAGATTAGTCATCTTCTAATTTAAGTTAAAACACAATGTCGAGTGGAGTTTATTACTTATGAATACGTCAGCAAGATTCAAAAAAGCCCAGGACAGTTATAATAAGACTAAAGTGGAAAAGGCTGTTTCCACGCATAAACGAACCGCTTTCTTTATGATAGCCCACGCTAAACGATTAAAAGATCATTGCAATGAAATAGCGACCAGGCTTCAGTTGCTAGTAGAAGAAGCAAAAACCAATGGACTGTTTGGTGTCTTCGATTTTAAGCGTAAGAGTCGTTATAAAAATAAGATAGCTGAATTTAAAGCGTCTTTGTTTAATGCCCAAAATATTTATCGCGTATGGGTAGAAAAATCTTGTTATACGGTAACTGGAGCTTAGCATGAGTGTTATAAGTACATGTAGATGCCTGCACTCATAAATGGCCATGCGCGCACTTATCCGGTTTCTCATGCCCGGATTAAATGACTCTATCCGCGTATCGATGCCCACTTTAACTGCGCCTATAAATGATGGTGCTCACTTTAGATGATCCTATGCCCAATTTAAGTGATTCTATCCATTGATAATGAAAACCCCAAAAACAGCCTTTTTCTATCGGTTTTACATCATAAATATCAGTGGTATTCTTTGCAAAATACAGACACTAAAAACGATCTTTTTCATTGGTGATTTATATTATGAAGAATCTAGCAGGCCACGATGTTTCCATTTTCTTATTTCGGTTTGTGCCCAGGAAGAACGCTATTAGCTTTGTTCTCAATGAGGGTATCACGGAAGACCTTTACCCACAGACGGAAGCTCAGCTTCAACCGCTAGTACATGCCTGTTGCGAAACTCTTTTGCGCTACAAAGAGCTGTGTCATTCAGGCGCGATCATGGATGGCAACATATTGAGGGATGGAGGCTTCGAAGTCATGCTTTCCCCGGGGCTTGGTAAGCATTTTGCCGAGAGAGAAAAACAGAATCTTTTCAACGATGCACACAAAATATCGGAACTACTTTTGGACGTTATGGAAAGGCGATCCAAGGAAATCAAAGAAGGCACTTACCTGGGGCCGCAGAGTGTTACGCCCCAAATAGGGCGAACCGGAATAGTAAACGAAGGATTTGAAGCTCTAGGAAAAGAGCGGCAACAAGCGGAAAGTTTTGCAAGACAAGCCAGTCCTCGCCCCGAGTTGAAACAACTTGCACCAGAGGATTTACCGGATGGTGTCGTAGCGACTGCGAGTTATGATCATCGAGGGCATTGTCTTGCTTTTAGCCATAACACGCTTGGTCACCTCGGGAAGATCGTTTTATCCCCTAAGGGCTCGGAAACATTGATGGAAACAGAGCTTTCTAAAGAAAATCCGCAGCATCTAGGTAAAAAGAAGGCGATATTGGAGGAGATTAGCGCGGTGATCGAAGCAGGATTCATGAACATTCCTGCGAGTTAAAGCCGACAGAGATATAGTCTGGCCTAATATTTATAAGTGCAAATAATGTGGGCATGACCACTGGATAGAATCATGTAATGTGGACACGCTCATTTATAGACGCAGTTAAAGTGGGCATCGATGCGCGGATACGGTCATTTAAAGTGGGCACGAAGTGACGGATAAGTGCGCGCATGGCCATTTATAAGTGCAGGCATCTACAAGTACAGATAACCGTATTGTGAAAATTGAATTATCTAGGATCTCAGGCCCCAGCAGTCAAATATTTAACGTTGTTTTAGAATAAACTTCTAAAACATCAAACATCGTTATGGCAGCAAATGCACTTGTTCGTTTGTGGGCAATGTGGGGAATGGGTAAATTTGAAAATAATATTAATGTTTCAATCACTTTTTCTGATCTGGAATTTTCTAAATTTCAAATTAAATTAAAAAAAAGTCATGCTTGGGAACCTAGAATTTTAACAGAACACATAAATAATAATCTGGGTTTTGACTCTCCATCCGGCATTAAAAAATATCATACATTTCAGCACGAAAATGAAAATAAAGTGTTAGCATTAGCCAACTAAATAGTTAATGGAAAAAGGAGCAGGGAAATGAAAAAAGCTATATTTGCAGTAGGTGTGGTTATTTTGTCTGGTTGCGGTGGTTCAGGTGGTGGAAGCGATGGTAATACCGCTTCTTCAGTTCAAGCTAGCGTTGATACAACTATCACTCAAATAGGGATTGTTGGTAGTGAACAAGCGGGGGAGGAAGTGTCGATTAATCCAGGGATTAACTCTGGAGAGTTTACGGTTAGTTGGGATATCCAGTCTAGCGATCCCTATCATGTAAAAGTTTACGTCAGTGAAGATGTCGCTCTTTCAGATGAAGATATTTTGTTTTTTAGTCAAAATTGTGGGAGTTCTTCTCAGCTTTATCAATGTAACAGCCACGGAGAGTTTTCGTGTCAGTTTGACACTGAAAATAATATCTCCTGCGATGAAGTTAATGCCGCAAACCCAGGAAGAAACCTAGATATTCTGTTAGATACATTACCAAAACAAGCCCATATCATAATAAGAGCTTGTAATGGTTTACTTGATAGTTGTGCTGATACTTCAGTAGAAATTACTTTCCAATAAAAACTGCAAAAATATAAGCACTAGATATAGTATGGTGCTAGCTGTATCCGATACAGCATCTAGTGTTTTTACAGTTTTAGGATAATAGTTTGGGAGAAAATTGATCAGCAATAAAACGGGTTACCAAGGAATTGAGAAACAGAAGGATTGGGTCTCCGCTAGCGAAATTGGTAAGGCTGTTTTTTGTCCTCATTATCTGGAGCTTAAAAAAAATGGAGTGGAGGCATCGAAACGGGCAAAGATAGCTATGGAGAGAGGAAATATAAAGCATGATATTTTGAATGAAACCGC
>MAAB01041495.1_pt1 | contig 13323 bp, 12 predicted proteins | sample 1115991 | NCBI WGS metagenome assembly MAAB01 (sample SAMN04961124, study PRJNA320927) | seawater metagenome | isolation source: sample BD02T18 sea water enriched with oil for 18 days | place: USA:Gulf of Mexico | collected 2013-07-27
TTCACTACCTATGGCTTCGGCTTCATATTCAATAGAAAAAGCATCACCCAGATCATGTTCTACATGTTGCTGACGAAAGCGAGCTATTGGTTGTGGTGCATGGCTAGTTGGATGAATCTTTTCTTGCGGTAGTTGTTCGATATCACCGACATCTTCCCTAAACAGGGCGATATCCATTTGATCTAGTTTTGATGTCCGGTGTTTCATAGTGGCTAGTTGGCTACCGTTTGTAATGATGTGCTGCTTATTCTGCCAGAATCAGCCCGGATAATGAATGTTCGAATATACAAAAGACTATTTATCTATTATGATCTCGATTGCTTGTCGGGGTGCCATTAGTTTGGCTGAGATGAAACCCGTTGAACCTGAAGGGGCTAATACCTCCGTAGGAAACAAGTGAGAGTACTATATTTAATACCATGAAACATTATTAAAGTTAGGCTCTTATCTCTTGTTCGCTTTCGCGCAACACTTCAGCTCTTACCCCGTTAATGGTTTAAATTTAAGGGGAAGAATATGTCTGAGCAAAATAACAAAGTTATCGATATAACCGATCGTCCTGGCATTACAACTGAGCCATTAGCTGGTTCAGAAAAATGTTATGTCGTCGGTAGCCAAGACGATATCCGTGTGCCATTTCGTAAAATTTCATTAACGGATACACCAAATAAAGATCCAAAGTTAGCGGGGCAACCCAATGAACCGGTGTATATTTATGATACATCAGGTATTTATACCGATCCAAGCGCAACAATTGACGTAGAAAAAGGCTTACCAGCCATTCGTCAACCATGGCTTGCCGCTCGCGCTGATACTGAAGAATTGGCGGAGTACAGCTCTGAGTTCACACGTGAACAAGAAGCAACGATGATGGACATTCCTTTGTTCGAACATAATCGTCGTCCACTGCGTGCAAAACCGGGCAAAAACGTTAGCCAAATGCACTATGCTCGCCAAGATATTATTACGCCGGAAATGGAATACATTGCCATTCGTGAAAATATTGGTCGTGCAGAAGCTGATATAGACGGTAGTTTACCGACAGAATTCACGACTCGAATTACCCCTGAATTTGTACGTAAGGAAGTGGCAGAAGGTCGTGCCATCATTCCAGCAAACATCAATCACCCAGAAGTTGAACCAATGATCATTGGTCGTAATTTCTTAGTGAAAATTAATGCCAATATTGGTAACTCAGCCACCACATCTTCAATTGAAGAAGAAGTTGAGAAAATGGTTTGGGGTATTCGTTGGGGTGCCGATAATGTGATGGATTTATCGACTGGTAAAAACATTCACCAAACACGTGAGTGGATCATCCGTAACTCACCCGTGCCAATTGGTACTGTGCCGTTATATCAAGCGTTAGAAAAAGTAGATGGCATCCCAGAAAACCTAACATGGGAAGTATATCGTGACACCTTGATTGAACAAGCAGAGCAGGGTGTGGATTATTTCACTATTCATGCTGGTGTTCGCTTAGCGCACATCCCATTAACAGTTAAGCGCACCACAGGTATTGTTTCTCGTGGCGGCTCTATCATGGCGGCATGGTGTTTAGCCCATCACCAAGAAAGTTTTTTGTACACTCACTTTGAAGAAATTTGTGAAATCATGAAAGCCTATGATGTCTCGTTTTCATTAGGTGATGGTTTGCGTCCAGGTTCACAAGCCGATGCCAATGACGAAGCTCAATTTGCGGAGTTAATTACCCTAGGTGAACTAACTCACATTGCTTGGCAACATGATGTGCAAGTGATGATTGAAGGCCCGGGTCATGTTGGCATGCACAAAATTAAAGAAAATATGGAGATGCAGCTCAAACATTGTCATGAAGCGCCTTTCTATACCTTAGGCCCATTAGTAACTGATATTGCACCTGGTTATGATCACATTACCTCAGGTATTGGTGCGGCAATGATCGGGTGGTTTGGTACTGCAATGCTTTGTTACGTGACACCAAAAGAGCATTTAGGTTTACCTAATAAAGACGATGTTAAGGTCGGTATCATCACTTATAAATTGGCTGCACATGCTGCTGATTTAGCTAAGGAACATCCTGGTGCTGATATTCGTGACAACGCGATTTCAAAAGCACGTTTTGAATTCCGTTGGGAAGATCAATTTAACCTTGGTTTAGACCCTGATACAGCACGTAAGTATCATGATGAAACCTTGCCAAAACCAGCTGCAAAAGTAGCGCATTTCTGCTCGATGTGTGGACCAAAATTCTGTTCAATGAAGATTTCTCATGATGTGAGAGAAGCATTTGCTGAGAAATCTGAAGAATTTAAAGCCGGTGGTAGCAAAATTTACAACCAAGTTTAAATTTGATGAAACAGTATTTAGTGATAGGTAGTGGCCTGATTGGCAGGCTGCTATCTTGGCGCTTAACTCAAGCGGGTCATCAAGTTGATATTTTATCAAGTGATGACAAGCAAGGGACTGACAGTGCAGGTCATGTTGCTGCGGCAATGATTGCGCCTGCTACTGAGGCCGTTAGCGCTGAGGCGAAAGTGAATGAGATTGGCTTACAATCTTTGCAGCTTTGGCCTCAGTGGCTAGCAGAGCTGCCTGAGCAAGTATTTTATCGAGATCAAGGCACCTTGGTTGTTGCTCATGCCGGCGATAAAGCAGAGATGGCACGTTATCAACGACGTGCCGATCATGTATTAACTAAACACAGCTATCAGACACTGGATAGGCAACAGTTAGCAGAGCAAGAACAAGATTTAGCTGATAACTTTGAAAACGCGATGTTGTTTGAAAATGAAGCGTGTTTAGATAATCGTCAGTTATATAAAAGCCTGACCAAAATTTTAGACAAGGCGTGTAATTGGCAACAATGTGCAGCTATTGAGCAGATAACAGAATCAGTGCTTGAGCAATTATGCCAACAGCACTTTTCTAAATCAGCTGATGGCTACGACCAAGTGATTGATTGCCGAGGCAATGGTGCAAAAGCAGATATTGCTGATTTACGCAGTGTGCGTGGTGAAGTGATTCGAGTGCATGCACCTGAGGTGTCGTTTAAACACTGCATCCGTTTAATGCATCCTCGTTATCCATTTTATTTGGCACCACGACCTAATAATGAATATGTATTAGGTGCAACAGTGGTGGAGAGTGATGATCGTTCGCCGGTCAGTGTGCGTTCAGGTTTAGAACTGATGTCCGCTTTATATAGCTTACATAAAGGTTTTGGCGAAGCACGAATATTGGAAATGGCATCTCATTGTCGACCGGGTTTAACTAACAATATGCCGACCATCAAGCGTAAAACATGGGGTTTTCAACTCAATGGTTTTTATCGCCATGGTTACTTGTTTGGGCCGGCTATCATTAATGATTTTTTAAATATACTTGATAACAATACACAGCCAGTGATGTTTGGAGAATATTATGACATCTAGCAAAAATATGACGATTAACTTTAATGGCACAGCCATTGATATAGCAACCGAAATGAATGTTGCTAAGCTTTTACAATTAAACGACGTTGTTGATGGCCGTTTTGTGGTGGTGGTCAACGATGAAATCGTACCGAAATCAGAATATGATTCTGCAGTCATTACTACAGGTGATGAAGTTGAAATCATGTCACCGATCACCGGAGGTTGATATGCAACAAGCATCAACATGGCAGGTTTATGACCAAACTTTGCAGAGCCGTTTATTTATAGGCACAGCGCTTTATTCTTCACCACAAGTGATGATGGATGCGATCAAAGCCTCTGGCTCACAAGTAATCACCTTGTCTTTACGAAGACAAACACCGACAAAATCTAATAGTGGCGATCAGTTTTGGCAGTTAATTCAGTCGTTAAACTGTCATTTATTGCCCAATACTGCAGGTTGTTACAGTGCCAAAGAAGCGGTTAAAACGGCACGCTTAGCACGAGAACTATTCCAAACTGACTGGGTAAAGTTAGAAGTATTGGGTGACAGCTACAATCTACAACCTGATCCATTTGCCTTACTAGAAGCGACAAAAACATTGATTGCCGAAGGCTTTAAGGTGTTTCCTTATTGCACTGATGATTTGGTGTTGTGTCAAAAGTTGGCTGATTTAGGCTGCGAAGTATTAATGCCTTGGGGCGCGCCAATCGGCACTGGTAAAGGTTTGATAAACCCTTATGCACTAGAAACTCTGCGTGAGCGTCTGCCTGAAATGACTTTATTGGTTGATGCCGGTATTGGTAAACCATCTGATGCAGTGCAAGCGATGGAACTAGGTTATGACGGAATTTTATTAAATACTGCGGTGGCAGAAGCATTAGAACCATCACTGATGGCAACGGCTTTTTCTCAAGCGATTAATGCGGGTCGACTTGCCTATGAAGCCGGCGTAATGCCTGAGCGACAACAAGCCAAACCAAGTACACCTACCTTAGATCAACCTATATGGCAGCAAAATGTCTAAACCAGCAATATTATTAATCGGCGGCTTGGATCCACAAGGCTGCGCAGGTATCGCAGCTGATATTCAAACAGCATCTACTCATAACTGCCATGCAGTGCCACTACTGACCTGTTTAACTGAACAAACGAGTCAGGGTCTAACGGCCTTAGGCAGCTTATCTGTCGAGCAATTTATGGCGCAATATCAAGCTGCGGTAGCTGACTTTGATATTGCCGCTATTAAGATTGGTTTAATCCCTAACCTTGCCATTGCTCAGTGTATTGAACAGATTGTTAGTCAGCATGATGTACCGATTGTTTTGGATCCTGTGCTAGCAAGTACCTCTGGTGGCGTGAGCATAGAAGATGATGTTCAGCAGTTCATTTTGCAAAAATTATTAAGTAAAGTGACGCTATTAACGCCAAATTTACCTGAGTTATCTCAGCTGTTGAATATCGCTGAACTAGAGTTGGAAATTGCGACACTCAACCTATTAACAACAGGCTTAAAAGCCTGTTTAGTGAAAGGTGGTCATGCAGATTCAGCGTGGGCATCCGACTACTTTAATGATGGTGACAATCAATTTCATTGCTATCAAGACAAGTTAGCTAAAAATGTCCGTGGTACAGGGTGTGTATTGGCGACTAGCATTGCCAGTCAATTGGCTCACGGCCAAGATATTCGTGATGCCATCGTGCTCAGCAAAGCTTATTTGAATAAAGGTATTAGGCTGGCTGATGACCTAGGTTGTTATCAAGTGTTTAAACACTCGATGGCAGAGTTAGAGTTAATCGACTTGCCAAAACTTTGTTATGACGCTGAGTTGATAGGCAAACAGTTTCACTTTCCTAGTTGCCCACAGCGATTAGGTATTTATCCCGTGGTCGATAGTAGTGATTGGATAGCCAAATTGTTGCCTGAAAACATCAAAACCATTCAGCTTCGAATCAAAGATGTCACAGCAGAATTGAGGCAGCAAGAAATCAACAAAGCCGTTTCTTATTGTGATGATGACACCGCTTTTTTCGTCAATGATTACTGGCAAATGGCTATAGAAGAAAATGCCTACGGTGTGCATCTAGGCCAAGAAGATTTACATGATGCAAACTTGATTGAAATTGAACAAGCCGGCTTACGACTAGGTATCTCTACTCACTCATATTGGGAGCTAGCAAGAGCATTGGCGGTAAACCCAAGCTATATCGCCTTAGGGCCAATCTTTGAAACAACCAGTAAGCAAATGCCATTTTCACCACAAGGAATTGATCGCGTAAAACTTTGGACCAAGCTATTAGGTGAGCAATACCCATTAGTTGCAATAGGTGGTATCGATCAACAACGAGCTGAACAATTAAAACAAACCGGTGTGGGCTCGGTAGCAATGATTTCAGCGATTACCAAAGCAGATGATTATCAGCAAGCGACACAACAATTAGTTAATTGTTGGCAATAAAAAGCAAAGTGGACACATTGGATAAATACTGACTATACTCTAATATCTATCTAATACATTGGTACAAGGACGTTTACAACGATGTTACCTTTCAGAATCTATAATATGTTAGCGGACAAAGTGTCCGCTAAACCCTAGTTGGCAAAAAATATGGCCGAAGAAGAAACAAACATCGAAGCATGGGTAAAGGCGCATCACGATATTTTCGCCGAAATTAATGATTACAATACGAAAGTAATCTCATTTGGGTTCGTTGCATTCTTCGCAATGGCCGCGTTCGTTCAAGAGTCTGCACCTGAAAACGCCTTCATTTTGGCCATGGCCTCAATGAGTGTGGCAATTGCCATCTTCGTGTTCTACGAAGTGCTACGCATCTACTACATCAACAAGTACGCATCGAATACCGCAAAAGCCATAGAGAAACTTCCGGACGATAATCTCCTGCGATCTGTCCACGAAACAAAGGTGATATGGGACGTTCGGCTTCAGAAATGGAATGCCGCATTCTTCCTGCCATCACTCATTTTTGGCATGATTGCTGTCGCTTTGCTCTTCTATTGCTACTGGGCGGTGTTGCTTTGCTAACAAGTCGGTCAAGCCGTTCGCTATGCTAATTAAACGGGACGCTTCCCTTTAAATACTAGTTGCTCAACGGAACCTGTAATAGTTGGCTCGGGTTTCGCTCCAACAATTACTCGCCCGTTAACAAGGCATTAGGCAGCACTTTGAGTCATGCGTAAATCAGATAAAAAACTGGATAATCAACTTCGTTTAACACTAACGAATGTATGCGAAACAGCTTTGAAAAATATAAACGGATTTCAATGGTTAACCCATGTAGTTAACTTTTCAGACTTCCCTACAAGCTTAAAAGTTACATGTGTATTTGATACAAATGAAAACTTAGATAGTTATATTCAATCTGCCAGTAATCACTATTTACAATCATTGGTTAAATCCGAATTTAATAATATAGGTATTAAGTTTAAAAATATTGCAAACCATGTTTCATTTGATACAGAGGAAAATTGTGATAAACAGCATAATGGTAATTGGGCCAAAAGACTTAGCTAGGTACTAGCCTCAATTAAAGGAAGACGCTTCTCTTTAAATACTCGTGAGCAAACCTAGTTGGTGAAACCGTATTTTTTGGTGGTGTAGTGCTTGGTAGCAGTGACTCGGAACCAATAATGAGTAATAACCACCTCAGATATTATCTATTAGGTAATCAATTGCCATTTTTGCACGTAGAGGTAAAAACTGGCGGTTTTGATAGACGATCCAACTGGTTGCTGCTTTACCCCAAAAAGCTTCAAGCACGGGAACGAGTTGATTATTGTTAATCGTATTTTCAAAGCTGCTTTTAGGTAAATAAGCGATGCCTAAACCATGTTGGCAGGCATTAACAACCGCGTTGGAATTATTGCTACGCCAGCGGCCACTCACTTTTATGCTTTGTTGTGTTCCATCAATATTAAAAAGCCAATGGTCGTTATTGGAAATAATGCAGCTATGGTTTTTTAATTGATTAGGGTGCTGTGGGGTTCCATTTTGTTGTATGTAATCGGGACTGGCGACTGCCACCATAGGTCGACTGACTAGCTTACGTGCAATCAGGCTGGAGTCTGTTAGTTCGCCATAGCGAACAGCGAAATCAATGCTGTCTTCAACAAAATTAACCATGCGACTATCAAAATCGATGTTAACTGTAAGTTCAGGATGTTGTTGAGCAAACTTCATTAATAATGGTGCGACAAACTGCTCTGCAAAACCTCCTGCAGCACTGACTCGTAGTGTGCCATTAAGGTGGAATTGTTGTTGATTTATCTGCTCATTAGCTTGTTGTAGCCCGGTTACCAGTTCTTTACATTGCTGGTAATAGGCAGTGCCACTTTCAGTTAGACTCACTAATCGAGTCGAGCGGGCTAATAAAACACAGCCAAGTCGGGCTTCAAGTTTAGCGACTTGCCGACTGACATGGCTGGTACTGCAAGCTAGTTGTCTAGCTGCTGCTGAGAAACCACCACGTTCGGCAACAGCTACAAATTCAACGATACCTTCAAAACTATCCATTTTTAACCTTATTATTGCTATATAGCAATAGTGTTTACCTGAAATAGCATATTATCAATTTTATGGGGACATTATATAGTGCTTAGCTGCCCGATAAATGTCATTAGCTTTGAAAAAAATACTCATCCCCGTTACTAACCATGCAAACCTTGGTGAAACAGATAAGGCCAATGGCACTTATTCTCCTGAGATCACACATGCCGTCCATGTCTTTATACAAAATGGCGTAGATTATGAAATTGCATCTATTAAAGGTGGTAAGGCACCTATTTATGGTACTGATGTCGAGGATGATGCTATCAATACTCACGTACTTGCTGATGAAAAATTTCAGCAACAGATGAATAATACGGTTGCCGTTGCTGACCTTAATATCAATGATTATGACGCTGTATTTTATCCCGGTGGTTTTGGTGTATTAACGGATCTCGCTATTAATGAAGACTTCGCCAAACTAAGTGCTGCACATTATGAAAGTGGTGGTGTTTTATCTGCGGTTTGTCATGGCCCGGCAGGACTGTTGCCTATTGTGTTGAGTTCGGGTGAACCATTGCTTGCTGATAAATCGGTGACTTCGTTTTCGCGTGAAGAAGAAGTGGATTACGGCACCATTGATGACATCCCATATCTATTGGAAGAATCACTGGTAAGACAAGCAGCAAAATTCAGCAAAGCTCAGCCTTGGCAAGAACTTGTTATTACAGACCAACGTGTGATCACAGGACAAAACCCTGCAAGTGCACATGGTGTTGCTAAAGCTATTGTCGATCTTATTACTGCTTAATAAATTTATTAAGCTCCGCTTTCGTTACAAAATCGGCTGAAATGGCTGTGCAACAACAAACACAGCAACTAAAACAAACGGGTGTGGGTCAGTAGCAATGATTTGGGCGATTACCAAAGCAGATGATTATCAGCAGGCAACACAACAGCTTTTGACGGATTGGCAATAAATCTATAATTTAGAGAGGTATTACTTTAATAAAAGATAATAACTCACTATTTATTATAGATTTATTAATTGAGTTTATGTGAATAATTATGCTAGTCTTTAGTCCTTCGATTTATTTCAGTCAACATTATGTTGATGATGCAAGATGTTGATGATGCAAGCAAGGATAAAGGCCAGCAGTATGAATTCAAATGTAGAAGAAGAGGCAGTTGCACCACTATTAGTTGATAGTGATCTTATTGATTTTCGTACGCTAGCTGAAGATGCTCCGGTGATGTTGTGGTTGACCAATAGCACTGGCGAAAATATCTTCTCGAACAGTATTTATAAAAACTTTATTGGCCGTGAAAATGTTGAAAAGATGGGCGGCACAGCTTGGTTTAATGCCTTGCACCCCGATGATCAACAATACTGTCTAGATACATTTAGTGATGCATTCCAAACCCATAAAGCCTTCAATATGGAATATCGGCTGCGACGTCGAGATGGTGAATATCGCTATATTCTAGATCGTGGCGAACCGTATATTGATCGCAACGGTAAGTTTTCTGGTTTTATCGGTTCTTCTACCGATATCAGTGACCGAAAAACGTCAGAAGATGAATTAAAAAAATCACATAAAGAACTGATTCAATATAACCATGAGATGAGTTTAATTAACCAATTAAACTCCTATTTGCAAGTCTGTCGAACCCTACCTGAAACCTATCCGGTTATTTCACATTATGCCGATCAAATCTTCCCGGATTGGGCGGGCTGTTTGTATTTATTTAATGAAAATAAATCACTTGTTGAATCGATGACCACATGGGGTAAAAGTTCAATTAAGAGTGACGATATTATTGTGCCTGATGACTGTTGGTCTCTACGACAAGGGAAGGAGCATATTGCTCTTGACGTAGAAAATAGACTGAGTTGTAATCATGTCGAGCATGATATTGATAGTTACACTTGTGTACCTATCATCGCTCAAGGTGAAATGCTGGGCATGTTACATATGGAATATTGTGGTTCAATTGAGTTTGAAACGGCAGAAGAAAAAGAACGTTACTTTGATTCTCGGCAACGATTAATGATAATTGCTGCTGATAACCTAGCCTTATCCCTCGTCAGCTTGAAATTACGTGAAGCACTAAAACACCAATCTATTCGTGATCCATTAACAACACTATTTAACCGCCGTTATATGGAAGAATGCTTACAGATGGAAATATCGAAAAGTGCACGCTCAGGTGAAGGCCTTGGTGTGATCATGGCCGATATTGACCACTTTAAGAAGTTTAATGACACCTTTGGCCACGATGCCGGTGACAGCGTATTAACTGAGTTTGCTAATTTACTCACTGATTCATTTAGGAACAGTGACATTGTCTGCCGTTTTGGAGGTGAAGAATTTATCGTCATTATGCCGTCGGCAGCACTGGAACTGGTGATAGATAGAGCTGAAAAAATGTGCAAAATGGTACGTGAGCTTGAAGTATTTTATGACAATAAACCATTACCGAATATCAGTTGCTCATTTGGTGTCGCTCATTTATCAGATAACTTTGACAAAGCTGACCAGGTTGTGAAATTTGCTGACTCAGCTTTATACAAAGCAAAACATGCAGGTCGCGATCAAGTGATGTTATATACAGAGACAGAGCGTAAAGAGGGTTAAATATTGTGTTTAAGTTAAAGCAGACGGTGACCTATTGTGAGTTGCTTAACAGTTTTTGGTATTGGAATGGTACATAATTACTTCCAATCTAACGAGTGAGGTTGTAGGCATGGATATTTCTGGTACATCTCAAGTATCACCAGCTTATTTAACGCAGAGCATATTAGAAACACATGAATCTACAATAACGGGCAAAGCACTCGATCAACAAGTTGCTGATGGTGTAGCATCATTAAAACTGATTCAATCAGCAAGTGTTCCTCAAGCAAATGGGCGTGTTGGGAATAACCTCAACGTAGTTGTTTAAGACAATTAAATATATAGCTTCAGGCTAAAACTCTATAATTTCCCATTAGAGCCTGATAAATCAAGAACTCATACAATTTGGTTAGGCTAGCACTTTTAAAGGCTAACTGGAGTCTTTAAATAGGCAGTTCTTATAATGTTAGTACCTCCACCTTATTTACATCTATAAATATATCTTCGTACTTATCCCTTAGAGTAGTTCCACAGATTCATAAGTTAGCTAAAAAAAGCTACATATGAGTGGTTGAAATTAAACATGTTTAATATTTTTTAAGGTTGGTGTTTAGGGGGGGCACCCTCTAAAAGTAAAGTGGACATGTTGGATAAATAGTTACTATACTCACAATTTCTATCTAGCTCAGTGCCACAAGGACGTTTACATAGATGTTACCTTTTAGAATATATAATATGTCAGCGGACACTTTGTTCGCTAGACCCTAGTTAGACTTCTAGGAAAAGTATGAGGTTAATATCAACTCTAGCTGAATATTTCTACCACGACAGACGTGGGCGTGAATTACATAAAGTAAGGTGGAATAAAAGTGATTGTGTACTTATAAGGTTTCTATTATTGGCGGGTGTTTTGAGTTTGTCAGGTTGTTCCTTTATGGAAATTTACAATCAGACGACGCTTGTCGACAACCTAGGAACGATCAAGGGAGACGTAATAGTTTCAACTGATCAGGCAGGACCTCTTATAGTACTTAGGTTTCTTGATGAGGACGGCATTCCAGTTCTTAATAGAAGTGCGCTTGCTAACGAACATGGTGAATATGAATTTCCTGCTTTTCCAGGTAATTACTACATAGCAGCATTTATCGATGCCAACAATGATGGTGAGTATCAAGCAAGTGAGCATGGTAATTACTATGGGGAGCCAACACCTATTCGTGTTGAGAAAAATAAGAACGTAATAGTTGAAACCATTACTATTAGCGGCACGGTGCCGAAACCGGAAACAGAGTTCAAGCCGATCGATAAGACATTGGCAATCTGGAAAAATATTGGCACGGTAGTAACGATGGAAGACCCTCGGTTTACACCAGAAAACTATAATAATGGCCTTTGGAAACCGATAGATTTTCTGCAGAAAGCCGAAGGTGGCGTGTTTTTTTTGCAGGAATATAACGAGAATAAAATACCGGTACTTTTAGTTCATGGAATTAACAATGGGCCAACTCTATGGAAGCCAGTCATTGACTCTTTTAGCGAGGAGTCTTTTCAACCATGGCTGTTATATTATCCATCTGGTCTCAGGTTAGATATGACCAGTGATTACCTAGTCGAAACAGTTTCCCAACTACAAAATAAGTTTGGGTTTGCGGAGTTTTACGTTGTTGCCCATAGCATGGGGGGCTTGGTGACCAGAGCCTTTGTGAAAAAGTATGTTGAGCTAAATCCAGAAAATTTAAAAAATTTAGGTTTGGTGGTGACGGTAAACAGCCCCATGGCAGGTATTGCATCAGCAACATCTGGGGTCAACTTTTCACCAATTGTCGTACCATCTTGGCGTGATATAAGCCCTGACAGTGAATTTTTACAAAATATTAACAAGTGGAACTGGCCAGTAGAAATCCCTTACCACCTTGTTATATCTTACCTCGAGGGAGAAAGCGGGGACGGCGTTGTTCCTTTAAAAAGTCAGGCTCAATGGAAACTACAAAGTGAAGCTAACCGTATCTATGTGTTTAACGACGAACATACCAAAATAATTGATAATAAAGACTTCCATGTCATGTTGAATAATATCTTAAACAAGCACTGAGGTATTTGATTTAACTAAAACACAATAGGTCTTTGGGACTGCTATATAGTTGAAGTTTCATTATCTTACTCGCTCGATTCTAAGTCTTAGAATCAACATCAAGTTGCAATTATTTAAAAAAATTAAAGGAGCAGCCAGCCTTATTTTCTCGTCCCATCACGTTATTTATTTTATGGATAAGGTATGAACCTCAGTGCCGTAAAATCAATCTCGTGGTGGAAATATAGGTACCCCTGTTGAATGATCTCCTAGCTTAGGCTTAAGGTTTAGGCTTCCAATTTGCCCATGGATCGACTTTCTTCTCCGAACGTTGTTTTGTCTGTTTTGTATCCTTTGCCCATTCATCTGATTTAGCTTTACGTTCTACACGCAATTGTTCAGCGTCTTCTAAGCTCAGCTCAGCAGGCTCGCCTTGCGATTGATCTTCTGGAATAACGCGCTCCCGAGGTGGCAATAAAAACTGTTCAGAAGATACCTTAGGTAAGTTTTTAAATTCATACAAATAGAAAACTTCAACTTTTTCACGCGCCCAATCTGTTTTTTTTAAAAACTTTACACTAGAATCAATGCTCGGATTAGTTCGGAAACAATTAATGTTTAAATAGGCAAAGAGAATATCAAAACCGTAGTGATCGACAATTTCAGTCAACACGGTTTTCAAGCCAACACCATGTAAGGGATTGTTCGTATAATTGATCTCATTGTCCATGTT
>MAAB01007652.1_pt1 | contig 13321 bp, 12 predicted proteins | sample 1115991 | NCBI WGS metagenome assembly MAAB01 (sample SAMN04961124, study PRJNA320927) | seawater metagenome | isolation source: sample BD02T18 sea water enriched with oil for 18 days | place: USA:Gulf of Mexico | collected 2013-07-27
AGGTGTGCACACAGACACACTTTGAGCGGGCGTTGACATCGATTACATAATTTTCTTGGCATATTGCTACAAATGCAGATTTTATATCAGGATAAACACTTAATTGTGATCAACAAACCTTCTGGTTTGTTATCACAGCCGGGCATGGCATTATATAACATTGTCTTTTGTTGACTGCAGTCAGTAAATGAACAAACTACCCTATAAAAACAGCTTCTTTTTCCAGAAAGGCTCTATTTATCATCTAAATATTCTTTGTCACCAGTGACATTTAGAAACCTTCTGAATAGCAGGTCGATTGGAACTCCCTGCTTCAGATAGCCAACCTGATTCTACCGCACATACTCCTTTAACTCCTCACTAATCAAATTTAGAATCAATTATACCTACAAAACCTCTCTCTAAATCGGCATCTTGGTGCGCTTACATGATTGGGGATTATATTATCAGCGCCCTAAATTGACTTCTGGCGAGCCTCTCAAATGCTTCTTACATCAGTAAGGCCTAGGACCTCTCTTTTTCGACTTCCTTAAATTACCGTTTTAGCATCAGGTATTGACTGGTAAAAGATCTGGCTACTCCCATATAATGCTATGCCAAGAAATGTGACGAATTAAGGCTATCAAAATGGACTTAATTCAAGGAACGCTAGGGTTTTAGGGGCTTCATGGGAATGAAGAACATTGTCACAAACCAAGGCCAATCGAGATAAACCGTTGTTATTATATGGTTCATAGGCCACTAAAGTGACGTTTTTCTATGGTATGTCCTGCCAATACCATGGTGTGTAGTGACCTCACCACATTGCATAGGTTAATACTTCAGGATTAAGGTGCCTGAGACTAGCCTCTATCTGCATGAGTCAAAGAGTTTTGAGGGTATTTGAACCTAAAACTTAACAGTCGTGAGCTCCATGGTCATTCACTGTAAACACCTACATTTATCAAGCTGAGCTCATATAGACACTTACCTAAACTGAACTCTTTATTATGACTCAGCCTTTTCAGTTTCTACTGTAAACCAAGAAAGTAAGTAGAATGCTTAGAAGTAAAAATCAGTTCACTTCTTCAAAAATAATGAAATTATTTATTTCCACAAATTGTTTTTTTGAAATGATTTTAACCTCAAAATTTAAATTACTGGCATAGGTTTTTATTTTATGTCGTGACTTTATTTCATTAGATGATCAAAAGGGTAATTTTCTGGGATGAAAATCTAAGGCCTAGCCTGTTTGATTTAATTGAATAGATATTAGAAATAATGAAGCAGAGATTCGACAAGATTGAAAACTTGATAATCCTGATTGAAAAATAATATTAAACGGATTTCAATATTTTATAAATACACCTAATCAACTAGACGTAAGCTTCTAACACTCCCTTTAACACTCTATTCTCAACTTGAATTGAAATTTTTAATAGTGATGCACTATTTTCACCAAAACGATATTTTTAGATTGACTTTAATTCGAATTTTTGAAGGTGAATCTGTAACCATAAACGATAATATTCTGTTACAAAAATAATTCACTCAAAATTAGAATTATCGAAATTCTTGGATACACTCATTCAAAGCAGTTTTTTGCTGCGCTGTATTTTTACTTTTGATTGAGCAGGTATATAACATATGAGAATAAAAACTTTTATATTTTCTTTAGCCTTACCCTTATCAGCCCTCGCCGCCGACATTAATGTTTTTTTTAATCACCCCACCAACTCCCCTGCCGTTACAGCAGATTTGGAGCAAGTCATTAATGACGCTATTGATGGCGCTAACACAAGTTTGGATGTCGCTATTTATGATCTTGATATGGAGAGTATTGCTAACTCATTAGTCGCTGCAGACACTCGGGGAGTGACAGTAAGGTTGGTAACCGATAATGAAAACACAGGGGCAGATAATCAGGCAGCTCTTTCAATATTAACCAACAATGGCATTGACTGGATTGACGACACCGCCGATGGCAGCGCTGGCAGTGGCTCACAACACAATAAATTTATCATCATCGATGGGCAGACGGTGTTAACCGGCTCAGCTAACTTCACCCATAGTGGCCTACATGGTGATCCAGACGGCAGTGGAGGCTATAACGGTATTGGTAACGTCAATAACATTGTCACTGTCCAATCTTCGGCTTTATCCGCTGTTTACAAAACTCAGTTTGATTATATGTGGGGTGACGGCCCTGGGGAGGCCACCGATTCTCTTTTTGGGTTAAGCAAACCTGATCATACCCTGCAGACTGTATATACGGATAACGACAATATTCAAATAGACATTCAGTTCTCACCCCAGTCCCCCACGGTATTTACTGGCTCCACACTCGATACCCTTAACGACCACCTAGCCACCGCTCAAACTCGCATTCATGTGGCTCAGTTCGTTTTTAGTGCCCAACTGCTCGCTGACACGATGGAACCCCGCCATGATGCCGGTGTTGATATTCAGGGCATTGGCGACAGCTCTTTCTTCAATCGCTATTACAGTGAATTCCTTGATTTGACTGGCAGCCAGTTAGAAACCAGCCCAGGTGTATACGAGACAGATAGCTATACCGGTGATGTTAATAACCCATGGACGAACACGGCTGAAGCCTATGTGGCCGAAACCAGTGGCTACGACAAGTTTCACCACAAGTTCTGGATCGTTGACGATACCGTGGTTACCGGATCCCACAACGCATCCGGCGCGGGCTCATTCAGTAATGATGAAAATCAATTATTCATTCATGACGCCGCCATTGCCGATCAATATGAAGGGGAGTTTGCCAGACGTTTCTGTGAAGCCAAAAGGGCTTTGAACTGCGATGGTTCCCTAACCCATGACAGTACTATATTGGAAAATGTTCCCTTCACAGCCGAAGAAGCCACTGCGGTAATGGCATTAGTAGCAGACGCCACGCTGACAGAATTGGATGATGACATGGCACTGGACTCTCGTGCAGCCAACAGCATCTTTGATACACGCCCGACTACCATGGAATCCTTGGGTGACTGTTACTACGTGGGCAAGTCTGCCCTCAAAAAATTACGCGCCTATGCGGCTCTACCAGCTGCTCCAGCCACCTATGAAGTACGGTTTGATCTGGGCAACACCGCCGACCTCACCGCTCTTTACAGTTACCCTAACTCCACCAATGGCATGACCCTAAAACAGACCATCGAGCACTACCTTACCCAGCGCATGGAAAGAGACTTAATTCCTTTAGGCAGCGTAGTGGTTGATCTCTCTGGCAGTACTTATGAAACCATCATTCGTGGTGACTCAACTGACATCAATGATTATGAAGCTAACCTAACGGCGTTTTATACCAGCGGCTTACTGGGAACCGATGCTGTCGATGATTTGGAAACTGCGGGGATATGGAACAGCAGTGAATGGCGCTTCTTCCTTCCATTGGGCCTGCCTATCGTGAACCAGAAGTCAGTACAGCTATTACACTTTCCACCGGACTACTCGCTAACCGAACAAGACTATCTAAATTCCAGTACTAGCCAACGCTGGGAAGACTTACTGTCATTGAACGGTGTTGCTGAATCCGACTTAACGTTATATGAAAGCATTTTGGATATCGCCCCCATTGCCGCCCCCGCAAGCGAAGGCAGTAGCCTAGACGCCACCTATACTTACTTCGAACCTTACGTTCTGAGTATGTTGCCGCTATTAACCCAAGCCTCTCAAGCAACAACAAAGGCCTTGCCGATTGTTGCCTACGGCAGCCCAGTGAGAACCTGGTTATCCGATCATTACAATCTTCAAAACTTCGGCGTAAATTCTGTTGCCGAAATTGAAGTATCCCCAGGCATTAATTCAACGGTGATCGGGGCTAACCACCCAAGCTATGTCTGGTATGCCATTCAAACCAGCCGAGCACTGACCTTCAGTGTCATGGAACAGGACCTGATATCAGCATGCTGGCAAAAAGATATGGGTAACACCCCTACTCTGGATGCCAACGTCGTCATGCAGAGCTGCACCAGTAGTTGGCAAGCCCAACCAGTGGCCGTGTGTACGCAAATGGAAATACAGGCATACGGTACCAATGAAGCCGATGCCACCGCTATCTGTGAAGCTGAATATCCATAAACGAAAGGGTTAATTTCCTACATTCAAGGTAAGAAAGGCAGACTATAATTGTCTTTCTTACCTCACTAGATTCTATATCAAACTAGGAGAAATGGATTTCTATGTTAGCAGTACTCCGCAGTAATAATTATTCTCATTTGAGAAACCTAATCTCACCGATTAAAAATATACATCCATTGGCCGCCGCGATTGTCGTCAACCTTGTAACTAGTGGCGTTAGCTATGGGCAGGAAGTTAATTCCAACTCCGAAAGCAATCTCTGTCGCAGAGCGGTTTGCTTATTGTTAGAAGTAAATGTCGATGAGATAAATTTAGCCAAAGAATTAGTTTTTAACCGTGGAAAACATATAAATGAGCATATATTCTCCGGAGGCAACCTTAAGTTTAAGTGTACCTTCAATCCAACGAGCGAAAGTGAAAATAGCTTCGGTAAATTAGATCTCATTCAATACCCTGGCGATCATCATCCATTGGCTAATGCAGGGAAGTACGAGTTTATCTATACAGAAGAAGTTGATTTAATTTCAATAGATGCTGTACAGCTCGAAGGCATTTGATCTTGAGTTCTATTGAATCACATCTATTTTTGAGTTAGCTCTTAGCTTCTCTTTAAACATTGATCACAGGGGGGGGCGACGACAGTTTACTTATTGTGGAGCAGCATCCTTCTTCGATAAGAAAGTTCAACCGTTGGGAGAGGTCATTCATTCACTAGTATTAATTAGATAGATCCTGAATCACACTAACTAGAACTTTTAATTTACCCTCTACTTCGTTTGGCATTGGAGTTTTAAGGTTAAGAAGTGTAATGATAATGTCTATATCACTACTAATTATAGTCAGAGCATTTGCGCTACTGTGCATGCCATCAATAAGTGCTTTCAAGTCTCCTAGAAATACAGACCACTCAGGAGCTTCATGTAACATCGTTTTATATTTTTTGTTGTCTGCCCACATTGCAGTCCACAATTCCTGTTCTTGTGCAGCTGAATCACCTTTATCAGGAGCATTATTCCAAGCTAAAAGTGCTTGAATTGCTACTTGTTTTGCATCTCCAATTCGACTACTAACGTAACTTGGATCATTTATAAAAATTCCATATAAGCTGTTGAGCGCACTTAATGAAGTATCCATATTAAACTGAGTATTAAACCATGTGCTAAGTATTTCAACGTTATCCTTAACTTCTGAAAGTACGGCAGTAGTTTTTGACTTGTTTAATGCTGATTCAATCGGTTCGATTTCTTTAAGACTAATATTTGAAAAATTCTGTAGTTTTGATATTCCAGCGGGCCCATTAGACAAAAAAACATTTAGAATCCCATTAATGAGATTAAATAAAGGTCCTTTTCCAAAAAAATTATTATCGATAATAACTAATAAATTTTTAATATTCGCGATATTATTCGCTAGAGAAACAGTCATAAATTTGTCCTTTAAGGTGCTAAGGCAGGGAAATTATAGCTCCCTGCCTCTATATAGTATATTTCTAACAGTTCATATTATTAGCTGTTTTTGTAATCATTGCTGTTAATGACGAACCAGGTTGTGTTGGTGCAACTACAGAACCCGTCATTTGTTTTTCTATGATTCCAGTTTGAGTAACTATGTCTTTAGCTTCTTGCTCAGCTACTAGAAGAAAAGATTTTCGCGCGTCTGTTTTATCATTTTTTCCATATTTTGCTATAGTCCCAAGTATAGTAAGTGACCCTAAAACCATATCCCAAGCATCAGCCATATCTGTAAGCAATTCTACTGAATCTGAAATTTTAGTAGATACATCAGATAAAGTGGAATTGATACCAGCTAACGCTTTCACTACATCGTGACATTCTGTTTGCTCCGTTAAAGTCTTTGTTTTAGCTTCTAATTCTTTATTAAGAGCTATTGATGATTCGACTATTCCAGCCGTGGAGCCCGCCATAAGTGCCACCCCAGAGAGAACGACAGCAGTTGACGTCCCAGCAGTCACAAAATCAGCGACCCCACCAACAGCAACCATTGCTACACCGCCGAGCACACCAAGAGATGATGCAACTTCAGCTGCAATCAGATCATTAATAGCCTTATCTTCAGATTTTAATTCTTTTTTCAGATTAGATAAAATCCCATGCTCACCATTAAGGGCTGCATGTAGTTTTTCTAAGTCAGTTTTTATTCCGGAAGAATCGCTAGTAAACTTTTTTTCGATTTGAGATAGAGTAAGACTTGACTTGGTTGCATCACCTTTAAAGCCTTCAGCAAGCTGAATGAGTATCCCAATGCTACCTTCCCACGTTTCATCAGAGTCATTGATATTCAAGCCTGATGCTATATCAGTAAAGCTCTGATAAAAAACCTGAATACTCGCTAGATTCTTCAACACACTTGGAACTGTTGAGTTCAGATAGATGGTTGCATGTGCAGAACACTTTGCCAGCCCTTTGTTGATAGAGGTTTGAAGTGTTGGAAGTGTTTTTAAATCAGGTAAAATTAAATCAGCAGTTTCTTGAATAGAAATACAATTCTGTTGTAAATGCATCGCTTTACAAGTTGATGAAAAATTGGCAGATCGTATCGACTTGGATGTAACCTGTGAGTTTTTCGGAATTGAATTAGATGATGAAACGTCCTGATCTTTTAACAAAGCTGAAGATGCTGGCATTGTATTTCCTTATTGGTAAATCTGAGTTCATTGATAACTGTGTTCACTAATTTCCATCAGCAAAAGAACTATAGCAGCTAAATTTGACTAGATTTTTCAACTACTAAATTTCAATCTAATTCATTAGTCAGAACAAACACAAATATAGAGTCTGCTTATTTTGATATTAAACTTCATAGTGGTAACTCAGCCTCGCAGATTTAATTAACCTAAGATTTAGTTGAATATGATCCAATTATAAAAAACCATTAATTGTATACAGGCCTAACAAATGCGCTCTTTGTCAGTGTGGGGCGAGTATAATTAATGACTGCCCTGTATAAGCCCCTGATTTCTTAGCTAGCTAAATAATTTAGAAAATCTATTCCTCTGGCATTATTTTTTCCTGATTTTTATCCGTATTTTCCTATAAGTTGAACACCTAGCTCTAGGATCGATCCATAATTTAATTACGGATTAAGCATCCCATATCTTCGACCATTTCCATCCCGAATTCATTTAAGACCGACTGACACAACTCATATCCGTCCATACCCTGAATCCTCTGCTGAAATGTCACTTGCTTTAAGCTTATTTGGTAAAAAGAATGGGCTGTATAGATAAGAAACATAACTAGGAGGGTACTGACTAATACGATGAGTTTTGAATTAAGGCTAATTCGTAGGTTTCTCATTTATGTAAAATCATTGATAAATCAGGTAAGAGCCGACCGCCACATAAACAAGGGGTTTCGGGCGAGCCCACGAGCGGCTCTTAAGAGTAATTTACTGTAGATAAGTGGGGTCAGCTATCAGGCACCTGGCTTAGACAAGCACCCTTTTCTCTTTTCCCATACCTTATAGCCAGAAATTTGACTCTATTAAGGTGGTCAAACTCACTATGCCATTACACTTAAAACTATTTATGCCTAAGGTGTGCGGCGAAGAAACATTGACTCCCTATTTTCCTGAGACATCCGCTTCCACTCTTTAAACTCTTTTAACGTCTCTTTATGTTTTATAATTTCATAAGATCCCATTTTATACCAAGGTAATTTATTGCACTCACCCCAATTATCTGAGCATGGTTTTATCATTATATACCAAAAAAACACCAAGATTATGAATGTCATTATTACCATGGGCACATTCTCAAGGTACTGCTGGTATTCAATTGCAGAAGCCGGTAATGGTTCAAGTTTATAAATAAACCGCCCTCGGCCACACATTTCGAACATCGGCTCCAATTGTATATACGTGGGCTTCTCAGGTCTGCTGACACTCCCCCAATGTGAGATCATTGTTTTAGAAACACCGCAACAATCTGCAATTTTTGAGTAGGAATACCCCATGTACTGTGCAGTTTTAATCAGGTCCTCGCTATTTAGTATCTTACGATGGTCGTAGCAAGGGTCACGAAATATTTGTGCGATGTATCCTTTTACATTCATAAGTTACTGCTTTCACTGAAGTTAACTAAAGATAATGCCTAGATAATGTAAGTTAACTGTATTTTCTTAATGAAGCTATAGAAGATCAAATCTCAACCCACACCGATAAATAGGTAATGAAATGAGCCGCGATCCCAATGACGACAGAAGTGACAGCATGAATCCAAATAACGATGCTTATCAAGATAGTCTAGATAACCACTCGGACCAACTTAACCCTAACAACCCAGAGTACGAAGGAGACAGGGAGAACGATCAAGAAGAGGAATGAGCCTACATAGTCAATCCAACTTTGATCAGATTTCTAGCTGACAAGTAGACTTGGCCAGCCTCCAGTAATGGAGGCTGGCTTACGATTTACTTGAAGTACTTGATATTAAATAGAACGGAAAAGTGAAGCTTTAGCCGCTGGCGTTACACACGAAAAGTAGACATAAAAGTTAGCTACAATAAATAATCATGTACTTTGCATCTATTCAGATCTCACTTACTGGCGATTTAGAATTACAGCTTAGCTCTCGTAAAATGGCCAAACTCACTATCCACTACACTTGATGTAAGTTAGGGGTAACGCGCACATTGAGGCTACCTTTGCACGGCATGTCTGCTTCCTTACCCAGCTCCGCACAATTTTGCAAATATAAATCAACTGACGTTTCGAATTCGGCTTTTAAATCGATTAAATTAGGCGACTCATAGGTGATTAAGTCACGAATAAACGCCAGCTTACCAAACAAGGTGCCATCTTCTATTTGCGGCTCAATAGTGCCTAAATAGCCATTGTATTTTAGGTATGGTGTTTTCATAAATAACCCTAGACTATCAAGTGTTGCTTGATGGCGTTTAACGCGCACCTTTTTGATTGATTCCTCCCCCTAAACATCAAATTCTAGACTCCAACACTACGTTAAAATAGTCTTTTATAGACTGCCAGTTTGGAAACTGTTCACTGCCGAACTGTAGAACCTCCCCTTCAAAATGCTCTTGCCCTTTACCGCTGGTGTAATCATCTATCAAGTAGTGACCCTTATTGAGGCCTTTATTTGGACTGATAATGAGCTTGTAAGCCATCTCTAAGCCCAAATTATGCTCAACCCATAGGCGCTTCTCCGTATAACAAAGAGGGTTCCGGACAGAGGGTGCTGTTAAAATATATACATCCAAGTTTTCTTGATTATTCAGCCAAAGGTACACCTCAATGGCCTGGTCTATCGGTTTGAGATTTTCAAAAAATCCAGGCTGGCTATGAGGATATTTAATATCGGGGTGCTTTTTTCTAACCTCGTTATAGGCCGAGCCAAAATCACATAAAGTGAAATCCATATCGATGTAAATGATCTTTTTATTCATGTATGGGTTTGCTCGAAGAAAGTAGACATTATCATCTCATTTAATGGCTTACTCATATACCTTCCCTGTATTCCCACGTTACGAACGCTCTTGATGTATCGTTAGTACGGCTGAATCACCGCTTTCAGGAAGATCTTCTATATAGATAATATAAGATCTGTCATTCCAATTGTATGTATATTGATTACCATCGTGGAGTGGGCGCTTATCCTCTACGTTGGTTGAGCCTATAACCCTGAATTCCAAATGCAGAGAATATTGTTCATTTTCTTTTTTTAGGGAATTTATTTTTAAATACTCAATTCCATAGGATGGCTCAGTAATATGACGACCTATGATTGACACTTTGATTTCAGCTACTTTTACGTAACCATCCACATCATAGAAGTACGACCTTAGAAAAGGATTAAACAACCCAAGTAGAACTCCTAAGGCGGCACCAAAAATAGCCATCCCAATATCCCGAACCAATCCCTGTTTCATCATTTACTCCCTTATCACATGTATTCCTACATCTATCCACATTAATATCACAGGCAATTTAGCGCTACCATCGCGCTCTATAGCCAAACTTAAATTTGGCTATACTGAAGTCAACTTTTCTTGGTTAACGCGTGCTCTTCGGTAAATATAAAGAAAAGCAACCCCTATCAGATGGAAGCATCTTGTTAGTCACTTGCGTCCTTCACTTCAATTGGATCCCCCATTTTTCCCCACTCCCATATCGGAATAATAAAACTAAGAGCCAATATTATAAGATATTTATCCAGGTCTAGGGGCTCAAGGGCTATCGCAGAGTTTTTAGAAATTGCGATAGCTCCAGTAGATATTAGCACCCACTTAATTATGTTTCCGAGTATAGCTCCGGGAGTAAGCATTACACTGCGCAGCCAATAAACCGATACCAACGCTGATAAAAGCACCCCACCCATTATCAAAAATAGCTGAGCCATCAAAAGCAAGTGTGATTTGTGCTTCCAAATTCCATGTGCGCCATTATCCTTTAAGGATTCAAACGCCCAGTAAGCCAATTCAGATAGCTCACCAGACCTTTTCGCTTCACCTTTTTTAGGACTGCTATATAAAACCAAATAAATTTCTTTCGGTGAGCTTCCTGTATATGCGGCGGAGTTAATTCCAGATAAAATTGCTTTGATTGATTTGTCGGCTCGTAATTTTCCTGCACCAGCACCTAATAGAGGAAAGTAAAGCTGATCAATATCTTTTTGAGCAGCTTGGTTAACAATTTTTTCTACGCCTTCCTCAATAGTATTGATAATCTTTTCTTCTGCGCCTTTTGGACTATCTCCATTCCACATATCAGCATCAATACCAGCAAGCATAAAGAGAACTTGAGAAATTGGTGTTTCTTTAGGCTCAAACCTTGCAATAAAAGGAGGAGTAGAATTAGTGGCTGCTGCCTTATGTAAACTCAACTTTGATTTAAAAGCCTTTTCTTCTGGGCTATTAAAACGAAATTTACTTCTAAGCACATAGTCGAGCGATCCAGGCACATAAGGATCTTCTAGTATTGGCTTTGCACCTATCACTATCGCGGAATTCGGTTTATTGCCAGCAATTGAAAAAATATCGCCGCTCAATATACTAACAGTGGAACCATTAACCTCATAGACAGAAGTAATTTCGATACTTCCGTTACTAGCTCTTGGAGGGCTTTTTGAATAATTTGGAATCTGCCAAAATTTAAAGCATCCAACCGAAATCATCAGGGATATCGCTATTCCTATTATTAGGCATTTTTTTAAATTCATTTTTGTACCCATGACATTAATAGTTTTTTCTAAAATCCAAATATAAATTAACACGGAGTATGAGTGGAAGGCTCCATTACAAATAAACAACATTTATTTCTATGCTGAAATGATCAACACTCAAGATTGCCCCCCGTAAACCGGCCGAATAGCTAACTTAACTGCATTCCTTAAGATTTTTCAAGAATATATCGACGCTTTGCCGGTGTAACACGACCACCAGAAATTGCCGCAATCATATGTGGTATAATAGGGCTTATTTTCCCTCGGCTATCTCTCAAGAAATATGTATGTCCTTTTTTATCTCCCCAGCTATTATTGAAGTCATCGCAGTCAACCTCATAGACGTTTCGAGCCAGCCTTTTTTTAGACATTGACTCTGGACCGGTCATGCCTAATCGGCGAGAAACCGTCATATTTTTAAGATTTGCGATTTTACTGGCCGGCATAGAAAAATCATCATTAGCATAGTAAACCACTACATTTCGAGCAGAGTCGGGAATGTAGCGACCCTTCTCTTTATACTCCAACGTATGATTAACTACATCAGCGGCCACCATGAAAATATTACGAAATAACTGCGGCATGTTGCCTCCCATATCATATTTGACCCAGCTATTAATTGCATTTCGTAGAACTCGATTACCCATTGAATGAGCCAAAACATTCATTCGGCGGGTACATGGATCGTTTTTTAGCGCCTCTTCTTTACGCCAATCATTAAATAGACCAAGCATGCGAGCAAAAGAGTCACCACTTGCTCTTGAAGCTCGTTGGTCGTCCCAGTAGTCATCCATGAAAGCGATGGCCGAATCATCATCACAAGGCCAAATAAGAGGAACTATGTAAACCAGACCAGGACTTAGTTCGTCAAACATCTGTTGTAATTTTTCTGCGTTAGGGAAGACATCAGACTCACCTAGATTATTAAAACCATGAATATAAAATAGAATTTGTGTCTTAGCGTTCAACTCTTTCAGTTCTTGAAAGAAAGCTCTATTACCAATTTCTACATATTCATCAACACCACTCCTGCGGCAAAAATACATATCTTGTCGAACGCTTGTATCTTGCATTGAGAAACTAATCTTCCGACCATTTTTAGATTTGGCAGATTGGGTAGGCGTGCGATTTGTTGCGAATAACATTGATTGTTTCCTTTATCTAGTAAGTTCAATAAGTCATTTATAACTTGATATCGTTCGTGATGAGTAAACACGAGTGATTCACCAAATATTTGGTCTTATATCCATTCTTTCTTCTCAAGTTATCTTTCCTTACAGAAAATTGTTCACTTTTAAGAATTGGAGCTGGGCTCGTTCAACAAAAGAATAAATTCCAGCTACAGAGTGACTTATCCCTATTCGTTATCCTGCTCCAGTACTAAGTATAAATTTTCCCCTGATCATAGCACTGGTAAATAAGGTATCTTATTTCCACAATCGAGCCATTGAAAATTTATGTGAAAGTAGACTATCAGATAACCAAAGGTTTTGGGGTAATTCCACTAGTGAACTTTAATGATGATTTACGAAAGATAAGAGAGCTCAGATATCAGGCAGTTGACTTAGAATAGCGCCTTTCCATCTAACTATAGAGTTCGGGTGCTACTGGGGCTTATATTTAATCTACAATTAAGCTGCCCATTCCTGATGGAGGGCGATTATAAACAATATAGAAGGGTTAAAATGAAAACATCAGTAATGTGTACAGCTCTAATTCTAATGGCGCTCATAGTAGCTACCGTGCAAGCACATCCAGGAAGAACAGCTTCTGATGGCTGTCATTATTGTAGAACTAACTGCAGTGACTGGGGCGAAACAGCGGGTACCAGGCACTGCCATTCAGGGTCTAATTCAACTTCCATTGAAAAATTAGGATCGAAGAAGTCTAGCAAAGAAACAATGGTAGAGAATCACTCGGGCCTGTAAACCATTCTGTGTAACTGCCTGTTTTAAATATAGTCCTTCAAACGGTCTTCGAACAGTATCGTAAATCTGTTCAAGGCCTCTTTCCAATTTCTGATGGGCATCGTCCATT
>MAAB01007653.1_pt1 | contig 13314 bp, 13 predicted proteins | sample 1115991 | NCBI WGS metagenome assembly MAAB01 (sample SAMN04961124, study PRJNA320927) | seawater metagenome | isolation source: sample BD02T18 sea water enriched with oil for 18 days | place: USA:Gulf of Mexico | collected 2013-07-27
AACATACCTAAATCGTTCGGATCATTAAAAAAGCCCAAATAGGTTATTCGTTTTTCACCAATACTGAGTCTACCTACGGAGTGTGTGTCTAGCGCCCAACCAAAAAATTCACTTTGTTGTACGTGACCATTATGCACCATCAGCAACGCAGCTATTAAGCAAATTACCATAAGGATGTGTTGACGCTTAATGGTGGTAATGCAGGTGCTATATAAAAATAAAGGAATAATTGAACTAACAAATATTTTTTGTGATTCTTCAACTCCGTACATACCAGAGCCGTTTAAATAACCAGAAACAACTATAAGAGGAATTAATGCTAGCATCATCCAATGTTGAGGATATAATTTTAGAGGGCGTTGTGCTGCTAATGTTGCTATGAAAGCAATAATGGCAAACACTTTAATAGTTATCCATTCGACACTAGTTAAGAACATCTCATGCGGGCGAATTAATACTGAAGCGGTATATAAAACTAAAAAGAAAAAAGCGAGAGTTGAGTCAGTATTTTCTTTTACGGGGAGTTGTCTTGTCATACTAAATAAAAACCTTTATTTAGTATGTTCTTAGAATAAAAAATATTAATCAACTTCACTATGATAAAGTTATGAGTCATCCGGTTGCTCTTTAAACGTAATATAATTAATGTTATTTTTAATTGTTAAGTAACTATCTGTTTTATCTTGTAAAACTAAAGGTAAGTCAGTGATTTTTTTATTTGTTGTTTTATCATTAATTAAGTTAACTCGTTCTTTATCCCGCTCAAATTCTACACCAAAATCAATTAGAACGTTTTTAGCGGGTAAATTTCTTTCAGTTGGCTTAAAAATACATTGGCAATTGATAAAATTGAACTTCTTTCTTAGTTCTAAGCTGTAAAATAGAATTGCTTGTTCTACTTTTTTTCCTAATATTCTACAAGAAAGCATCATATCTTCTATCATAATATTCCCATCCTTGTATGATATTAAAGCAAAACCCACTACACCATATTTCCCGTATTTATCTTCACACGATATGACTAGGGGTATTGAATATTTTTGGCTTAACAGCTTATCAACTTCTTTTGGTGAATATTTCTTCCCAGAGAAATTAAGTTGGTTTGTCCGTTGAATTAGTTCGTAAACTCTTTCTGTATTTTCTTTATTTACGTTAGATAACTCAACTTTCATTTGACATGATTTTAAGAAATCATCGTAATTATCCCCACTAATTTTGATTTCTGATTGTCTTACATTTTCATCTTGGTAATATTTACGTCTATTTTTAGAGTCGGTAGTTACTATAGGGTTAAATTCAACTTTATCTAATAAACTAATAAATTGGTCATCAGAATATAACCTAATTTCATCATTTGATTGTGCTACTTGTTCTCTCTCAAAGATAGAGTCGTCAATAAAAGCAACCGTATCCATTCCAATATTAATATTATTTACAATTTTTTGAATATTAATACTTTTGGGCTCCCAGTTTATTTGAGGGTGAATAAAGAGGTTCCAGACGCCAAGTTCTTCCAGAACTTTTTGAGCATCTGATAAGTTGTTTTTACTGGATATGCTTAGTAAAATCCCTCGACTGTCTAGAGTTTTTAATACCTTTTCAATTCCTGTTTTTATTTTTCTTGAAACATTTATATCTTCAATTAAAACCCCATCCCAAAGAGTATTATCTAAATCTACAATTAAGAGCTTTATCTGTTTATTATCAGTTGCTTTATTAGCAATATTTTTTTTACTAGGTAATACTGCTTTAGAAACAAAACCATAATAAGCAATTTGTAAATATGTCTCTCGCTCAATTAACGGAACAAGTGTCATGCGAAAAGGCTTATTAAGATCCACAGTTAATTCAATATCAGATTTTGGATAATATTTCTCATTCCAACCTTTTTTGAGAGTGAAAGAACGACGGAAATTTAATCCTGTTGGAGGTAGTTGCGACACTATTATTTCAACATTGATTTCTTGCTCATTTGGGTTGCCTATTAGAAGTAATAAGTCACTAACTAAGTGCTTGTTCCTTTTTTTTGAAAAGGAGTTTAATATTAAGGGGACCTTATTACCTAGGCCGGTTAACTTATCTCCTACTATCCAAAATTTTTTGTCAGGTAAAAAAGAAAATAATAATTTTATTTTTTGCCATAAATAGCCTGACCAGATTAACAGCGATTGCTTTTTTGAAAATGATTTTCGTTCATGCAGAAGAGTATTTCCAAGAGTTAGGAGTCTCCCCCACGGTTTGAAAATTATATCGAAAGTGTAATTCAAGGGGAGAGCACTATTGTTGTTGGCCAATATCCCACCGAGAAATCGTCTACATCGAATTGTGGGGCCTTTACTGTATAAGTTGCAGCTGCTATGACAATCAGGTGCTGCGCACTCAGTGCAATGTTCGCCATAAAACTGGAGCGAAAAATGAGTGATTTTATTTAGTTCATCACTTTGAGCATCTTGGGGGGCTAAAGAGTTTATTTTATTTGTTTCTGTAAATTGATTATGAATTTTGGAAACATTTATTTTCTCTACTTCAAGCATTGCATACTCTTCCTGATGATTTTGATAGCTCTTTATATCGTAAGCCAGAAGGGTCTAATTCACTGTATATAGCAAATGTAATTATATTTATTTTACTACTATTTATTTCTAGTAGGGACATAAAAATAATAATGCATATATTTTAAATGTTGTATCTATTTGGCTGAACAGTAATTTTTTGGTTGGCTGCTTTTAAATAAGTATTTCATTGTTTCAAAATCCATTTTACTTGATGTGGCATAAACTGAAATTTTTTCTTGAAGCGCCTAAGAGTTGAAGATGCACCAACATACCCCCCATAGAGGAAAACTTTAACTCCTGAGTGATTAGTTATTACGTAATCAGCAATGGAGGTAATTAATAATGGTACAATGCCATTTTTTTGATGTTCAGCATGACCATAAAAGTGTGATAATTCAATTACCTCACCAGCTAGAAAGCAACCTGCATAGGCAACTAACTTATTTTCATTATCGAACACACCGAAATATGGATAGCCATGGGTATTGTTTTTAGGGATAGGGTCTTTATTAGGCTTAGGTTTATTGTTTATAAAGTTCTCTGGGACTTTTCCTTGCCTTATCGACGTAGATTTTCTAATCTCCCAAATTCCATCAAGATAATCGTTATAAGTCATTTTTCTAAAGGTATAGCCAAGCCTGTTTGCTTTTTTTATATTTCTTCTACCAGAACTCTCAATTGATTTTAAATAGGAGTCAAAGCCATCTTCTAGATAGCATACAGCAACACCACGAGTCATTTGTCTAAACAATGGCATCTTCTTACGTCGACGATTCACCAATTCAAAAAAATCCAAGGTTACCTTTTCATAAAAAGGGTCTTTCCCTTCAATCTTATTGTATTCCAGAGACAGTTCTATTTTTGGCGTTTTAAAAAGAAGCGAATAATTCTCCTTTATTTTGTCAAATTTTGCAGAGAAATCCATTTTATGCCTTTTATTGTATTAGTTACGAAATTGTAAGCTTTTCTGTGTTTAAATCAAACTGTTTGTTGTTCCTTTGCACTTTACTCTGCTGTATATAAGCTATTTCAGCAACTAACTAGCTTTAACTTTTTTAGCGCTCGATAAATCATTAATTTAATTGGGCTAAAAGTAATAACTATGTTGTACATGGGCTGTTGTTGTGTGGCAAATTTAGCTTTGTAACTATCGTGTTTTTTTCCCATCATAAAGTCATAATATAATTTGTTATTATTTTCTATGGTCCATAAATGGAGTATCAAGCCGGGAGATAAATGTGAGTATTCGCTTTCATTCCAACCTGACTGGTAAAAATATAGTGTTGTAGTGTCTGAAAAATAATAATGTATCGCTATAGGGGTGTTTTTTACCCATATTGCACTCATGGCGATATTTTCAGGAGATGCTTTTCTAAAGTCAGCATGGAAACTATTAAATTCATCGCTATAAAAAGCGCCTTTTTTATTTTTACCGAGCCATCTTTGTTGATGAAAACCTTTCATTAGCTGCCAGTAATGGTCAAAGTCTTTTTTTGCAACCCAATCAATTTTTGCATTTAATGTTTGTAATTGGTTTAAGCCCCTCCGATACCGAGAACGCATATTTTTTGATAAACGTTTAGGTGACCAGTTTGTGCCATCAACTAGATAACGTGTCAGCTCAGAGGAGTTTTTTTGTTGCCTAATATTCATAAGAATACTTTTAGTAGGGCTGTTATAAACTAGTGCGCGCCATACTAATTGTTCAGCATTTAAACTTTTAATCCATTGCCTAATTTTAGGATACAAGCTTTCTTGAAATTCAGATTTTATTAACATGTCAGTATATTCTGATGATATTTCTTGTTCTTCTTTTTCTCCTTGTCCTAATGGATAAAGGGTATTGAATGAAAATACTGAGTTCGGTCTTTGAAGGTACAGAGGAATTATTGCTATTAGCTCATTATTGCACCAAGCCGTTAATGTTTTTAGTTGCCAGTTGTCTTGCCAGAAAGTTTCAAGCCAAGAGGTTATCCAAGATGTAGAGTTAAATATTTCACTTATTGTTTGAGTTTGAATTAGTTTTTCCCATTGAGGAATTATTTCAAAGAGTTTCTCTATTTCTGTCAATTCAACCCAATGAATTTTATCTACCATGGTATTTATTTCCACCAGATCGTATTTTGTTGATTGGTCTGTGTTTGATTTTAGCGTTCTTAATTTTTCAATGAGGTTATCTACCCATTTACTCATGATTAAAGAACGTAATAATAAAATAGTAACAGTTAACAAAGCTTTTTATTGCATTAATTAAACCTTCTTTGTCTTTATTTTCAACTAATATCCCCGTTTCGTTATTAAGAACAATCTGTGATATTCCGCCTACATTTGTTGCAATAACAGGTAGGTTTGCTGCTATTGCTTCCAGAATGGTCATCGATATTCCTTCTAAAGAAGAAGTTAAGGCGAATACATCTAATGCTTTTTAGAATATTCGCGATGTCTTTTCTTTCCCTTAACATCGTTAGTGTCCAAATGTTTTTAATGGGCAGGTATTAATTGATTGATTTACTTGGTTTTATTTTAAAATAAAGGTCTCGTACCAAACTAAAGTACTTAATATTTGCCAAAAGTTTTTTGGCACTTTACCCAGGCCTTTGGTGGTTATTATGCTACGTAATTTTTGTTTATCGAAAATATTTTGTTGCTCAATAATGCCCGAACTTAAGTACTCTCTGATGGTGCCATCTTCATCTTTTTTTAACCAATCATCACCCGGGGTACTATAACCTTTTTTATCTTGTCGGTTTAAAATGCTTTGCGGTATATGTTTATTTAATGATTGTTTGATTAATTGTTTAGTAGAACCTAAATTGAGCAGATTATTATCGGGTAATCTTCTGGCAAACTCAGCAATACGATAATCTAACCATGGGACACGGCTTTCTAGAGAAAAGGCCATACTGAATCTGTCTTCAGCTTGGAGCAGCATAGGCAGTCTGGATGTTTCAATGTCATTTTTTAAATGTGCACTTAAATTTAAGTAGCCATTAGCTTCAATCGTGCTTTCATTTTTTAGGTAGCTACCGGAGAAGTCTTGACAAAGGTAGTTGGCGGTGGCATTTCCTCTTGAACGTTGTAATTTACGTTTAATGGGGGTCAGCATTGGTCCTAGTAATAATTTTACAATTTCAACTGCACCAATATCATAGCGTTTTTGCATTGCTTTTAGTTCATCATGAAACTTACCAAATTTACCCGTGGTAAGTAGTTGTCTCATGTAGCTTAAATAATAAGTAGGGTAGCCAGCAAAAAGCTCATCAGCTCCTTGACCATTTAATATTACAGTTACTTCGTTGCTTTGTGCTAGTTTCATTACATGCCACCATGAATAAGCGGCGGCATTCCATGTTGGTTCATCGTAATGCCAAGTTGTTGTTTTAAGTACCTCAAATAAATCGTTACCCTTAGGGAAGCTAAAACTAGGCTGAGCCCATTTATTTTGTTTGATGACATCACGCGCATATTCTGTTTCGTCATGTTCAACGCCATGGTAACCAACGGTAAATGTTTTTATAGAACGTTTCTTCCTGTTGATTTCGCCAACTATAGCACTTGAATCTATACCTCCACTCAAGCAGGCGCCAATGGGCACATCACTACGTAAACGAAGATCCACACTATCGCAAAACAGCTCTTCTAAAGAGTCGATTAATTGTTTTTCTGAGGTTATTTTTTCACTGACATTTCTATCGGGAAGTTGCCAATAGAAAGATTGTTGCATGCCATTTTTATCTAGGTAGCAGTAACTGCCGGGTGATAATTGTTTAATACCTTTAAAGCTGGTGGCGTTTTTATCTGGTTTTTTTTGATAGCGGATGAATCTGCCAAGGGTTTGTTCGTCCATGGTAGCTTCAATAGTTTTATCCTGTAACAATGCTTTTATTTCAGATGCAAAAATAAATTGGTTATTTTCAAAACTGTAATAAAAAGGCTTAATGCCGAATCGATCTCTGGAACAGAATAGTTTTTTTTCTAAATTATCCCAAATTGCAAAGGCCCACATACCATTAAATTTGTTTAAGCAAGCAGCTCCCCAATGCTGAAAGGCTGCCAATATCACTTCAGTGTCACAATGACTGTGTAATTGCCAGCCTAACTGAACTAACTCTTCCGCGAGTTCTTTATAATTGTATATTTCGCCATTATAGGTAATGACATATCTTCTATCTTTAGAATACATGGGCTGATGCCCAGCGTTAGATAAATCTAAAATACTGAGTCGTAAATGCCCTAAACCTATATTTTTGTCTAAGTAAACTCCTGAATCATCAGGGCCTCGGTAAGGCATAGTGTCTAACATGCTTTGAATTTTTTTCTGATTTATAAGGCTCCCTTGAATATTGAAAGCTCCTGCAATTCCGCACATTTTCTTTCCTCGTTTTTAATAATTACCTCTTAAATTAAGGTGATAATATTTTTATTTCCAAATACGTTAATGATTATTGTTAATTGCTTTGTTAAAAATAGTTAAATAATTATTTATCATGCTACATAGAGAAAAAGAATCTTTCACCCGTTTATATGCTGCAATACCCATTTTATTTCGTTGTTCTGGTGTCGTAATTAGTTGCTGAAGAGCTTTACTTAATTCATTTGGTGTTGCAGGAGGAACTAAAAGTCCGGTTTTATTATTAACAATAATTTCTTTGATACCTCCTACGTTAGTGGCTATTGTCGGTTTCGATTGTGCTCCGGCTTCAATAAAAACTAAACCAAAAGCTTCTTCAATAGATGGCTGAATAAATATATCACAGGCACAAAGTAATTCTTTTGTATTATTAATTTGTCCCAATAATGTGACATTTTTTTGTAGTTGAAGGTATGATATTTGATCAACGAGTAACTGCTTTTCTTTGGGACTTCCAGCACCTGCAATATTTAAGTGAACGTTAGAATTTTTGGGGATAATATTTGCCAAAGCAATAATCGTGTCTTGATGACCTTTGATGTATCCAAGATGACCAATACTCAATAATGTTATTTGATTAGCAGGAATGGATAATAATTTTCGTGTTTGTTGTACTAATTTATCAGAGGGGATTTTACCAACATCAGTTCCACCATGAACAACATGGCATGCCTCTTTAGGAAATTTTAAATGATCAGTTAAAAGTGATAAGCGATCATGGGATACTGCAATATATTCTGAAACGAAGAAACGAATAAGTTTATTTACTAAATTAGGCTGATAACGAGCTAAATCTGAACGATGAAATGTACCTACAACTTTAACGTTACATAAAAAACTCGCTATACCTGCATATAATTGACTTAATTCACAATGAGCATGCACTAAATTGATGTTGTTTGATTTAATTGTTGCTCTAATTTTAAAAATGAGACGCCAATTTAAGCCATCTTTGCGTTCAATTACTTTTAGGTTATTAATATCAACCCAATCAACCGGTTTTGATAAACAAAGGGGAAGCACAAAAATATTTTGCTCCCTAAGGCCTGAAACAGTATCAGTAAAACGAGTGGTCCGACCACCTCTTTCTAAACTTTGAACAACTTCCAATACTCTTAACTGATTTGTTAATGCCATCTTATTTCCTTGACTTACATCATTATCTTTACAATCTTCGTATCAAAAATATAGAAACTCAATTATTATTGAAGCTAATTTTTTAATATATCTTATTTGGTTATAGAAGTTAACTATGAATAAAGGGAGTTTGAAGCTAAAAGTAGCCCACATTGTTGGCAGCTTGAATGTAGGCGGAGCTGAACGTTTTGTCATTGATTTATGCAGCATTCAAAAACAATCAAATATGAAGCCTGCCATTATATCGTTAGGCAACCCAGATGATCCTTTGGTGAATGAATGTAAAGTAAATAATATACCTGTTGCTAGTTATGGCGGTGGTTCGGTAATTAAAATATTACGAGTGTTTATCGTATTACTAAAGTTCGATGTTATACATATCCATTCACCACACGCACTAAAGTTCATTAGTTATATTCTACCGTTTTTTAATCAAACTATTATTTATACCAGACATGGTGCTGACGCTTTAGCTGAAACTAAATGGATTATCTTACATCGTAAAATTAAATCTTATATAAATTATTTAACTTTTGTTTCACATGAAGGTATGACAAATTTTCAACAACATCATCATTGGCAGAATATGTCTTGTTCAGTAATTGATAATGGGGTTTTAATTGATCCGATAATTAAAGAATATTCGCATTTATTGCGAATTGGCTCTGTAGGACGAATGATCCCATTAAAACATCAAATCAGTTTATTAAAAGCAGTCAGTTTATTAATAGGAGAAACACAAAAAAATATTGAGTTGCATTTTTTTGGTGATGGTGAGTGCTTGGCTCAACTGGAATCATATCAGGCTAAAAATTTAACAGGTGTTGCGGTAAATTTTCATGGTATGGTAACTGAAAGAGAGTTCATTTATTCAAACATTGATGTATTAGTTGTTACCTCTGAAACTGAAGGCTTGTCTATGGTGATTATTGAGGCGATGGCAAATAAAATTCCTGTTATTGCTACAGATGTTGGTGGAAACCCGAAGTTAGTTGTTCATGGTAAAACCGGTTGGCTTTTTGATTATGATGACCATCAAAAGTTAGCTGATCATATCCAAATGTTGTTTGATAATGATGATTTGTTGGTGGCCTCTGGAGATAACGCTTTTACTTACATCAGTGAAAATTTTTCTATAAATAACTCAGCTAAAAAATATGCCGAACTTTACCTTCAATAATTTTAAATTATTAGTTTATAAATTCGTTAACCTTTATGTTTTAGCCTGCTGCTTTGCGTGTATTATCGTTACGTTATTGCCCTGGTGGCCAACGTATGATTTGTTAATTATACCTAAATATTTATTACTATTTGGCCCTCGTTGGTGGTTGTTGGTTCTTGTGTTATGCCTTGTGTGTTTTTGGCGTTATTTAACTAAACATCAACGAAATATATTGCCTTTATTGGTTCTATTATCATTTAATTATCTAGATTTTCAAATACCAAATGTGTGGAAATTTTTTTTAAGTGATCCCCAAAAACAAAATAAATTAAACGTTATTACTTATAATATTGGTAGTGGTGGCTCTAAAAGTGAGTTGCAGTTATTAGTTAAATATATGAAACCTGATATTTTGCTTTTGCAGGAGGCAGTAAAGGTAAATTTAAAAGTACTATTTGATCAGAGTTATTATAGTGAATGTATTTCTGGTTTATGTATTTTAAGTAAGTTTCCTTTTCAACAAACAAATAACTTAAGTCGAAAGATGTTTGGTGGCTGGGGGACTTTTGCTGTTTTTTATAATGTAATAACACCTTATGGTGAACTATCTTTGGCCAATATTCATTTAGAAACGCCTAGGTCGGTATTAATGGGGGCGATATATCGACACCCTGATCAACAATTAGCCGAAAGCACAGAAAATAATCGTCAAATAGAAGTTGGATTGTTAAATGCGTGGGCTCAAAATAATTCCCCGGTGATAATAGCTGGGGATTTTAATATGCTAGCTGATGAAAATATTTTTAGAAAAAACTTTTCAATTCTTAACAATGCGGTAGAAGTAAATGGCTTTGCATTTAACTGGACCAAATACACCTCTTGGTATGGAGCAAGGATAGATCATATTTTATATAGTGATAATTTAGGCCTAGGAGCGGTCGAAGTTGTAGAGTTGTTGAAGGGAGATCATCGGCCTTTAAAAGCCGTTATTTTTATGGGTGGCACTTAAATGATTAGGGTAATATTTAATGCCTACTTTCATTTTCTCACTAAGATTTTAATTGCTTTTACCTTGTTTGTGTCTTTACATAGTTATGGTGACTCAATTGAGTTTGCTGTTTCTCACTCCGCTGAACGTTTGATTCTGCCTGTGCCGCAAGAAACAATGCACTCCTTAGCTTCTTTGGAGCTTAAAGAAGGGCAGCGTGTTATCCCAAGTAAATTTTCTCGTCTGGTTTATTGGCCCTTATTTTCTAGTGGTGTTAATGAATAACCCCGTTATATTCGTTTGCTTTTCATTGATTTAAATGGCTTTAATCCTGTTTCATCTCATTTGACTTTGCATTGGGAAAATACTGCCTCAGCTGGAAAAACACAGAGCAATATTGCTGATAAACGTAAAGGCTTGGTAAGTAAAAGTGGCGATGAGCAAGTGGAGTTAGTTTATCCTGCTACATCTTGGTTAGCTCAAGCTATTCTTTTGCATCCACCATATTCGCAGCAAGAGAATATTTGGTATGTTGAACTTCAAAAAAAATATGCTAACTATGTTACCAATACGCAGTTACTCGCTAAGAACGGCTATGTACCTGAAAAACGTCTCAATGGCTTTACGATAGACCACAAGCTATCTATCAATTGTTTATTATGTCAGGAGAAAAGCAATGGTTAGTTAAAGCCAATAATTTGGTTGGTTTTTACCAAAGTCATATTGACGAAGATGGAAACTTTACTTTAAAGAAGCGTTTTGATCCTAAATTCCTTATGCCAAAAGGTTTGTTATACAACTATTTGTTAAATGGTGATGTGGAAGCCCTAGAAAAGCTGAAAAACATTTACTATGCTTCACTTGATTGGAATGCAAGTTACAAAACAGGGCGTAGCTTCTGGACTGAACGGAACCAAGCTGCGGCATTAAATACGGCAGTTTCTTATTGGGAAGTATCTAACGATGAAGCTGCATTAGTTCGTATTAATAATATTATAGATGCCACAGTTGAAATGACTTTTAATCACAAGGTGACTGGTCATTAAGAGGTTGCCCGCAGCATAGCTTTAAATCTCATGAGGGGTGGGGGATAATTCTCCTGCATGCTCTTCTTGGATGATGGCCCTATTAGGGGATGCTTTATGGCGTTTTTATCTGTTAACGGAAGATAAAAGGGCGGCAGCATTGCTTGATGCTTTTGGCGATTTTATTTTCAATTTAGGTGTTTTCTATGGCGACAAGCGCGTTAAAAATATCATTATTCCCAAGTATATTGTTTCAATTGAAAATGCTGAGCAAGAAGAATTAAATCAGTGGACCGATCCGCAACATACTTGTGATGTGGCTGGATTATTAGGTAAGTCTGTTTATATAAAAGATAAGGCTGGCAGTGATAATTTTTTTTATCAAAGCTTTATTTAATGCTTTGCTTGAACAATGTCAAAGCAGCTATGTTAGATTAAAGCATCAACAGAAAAAGAAAAACGACCAAACACATTGGGTATTGCAGCCACCTAGGCGATTCGCATGGATGTATTCTACTACCAGTGATTTACCTTGGCTGAATGGTTTATTAAACTCTCGAACATACATTAGAGAATAAAAAAGGAATTAAGGTATGAATCAGAAAAAAGTTACCCTAGTTATTACACCACGCGATAGATTTAGTGGCTTATCTGATTGTATTGATAATGTTTATGAGTATACAGACATAAACTTATTCGACCTAGTTATTCTTGATTTAGGATATCCTAAGACTGAACTTGAAAAGGCCAAAATTAGCATTGAAGGTAAAGGTAATGCCCGAATTGTACCTTATGGATTGATTATACCCATGGAGGCTATTCGAAATATTAGAGATGAAATTAACACCCCTTTCACGTTCCTGTTAGATAACGATTCTAGAGTGTCCGATGGTTGGTTGCCGCCATTAATAGCTACAGGAGAGGATACTGGTGCCGCGGTCATTTCGCCTTTAATATTAGAAACAGAAGGGGTTGATGGTGCATATGTTCGTAATCATGTTTTCACTGTTGAAATTAGGCAGGTTGAAGTTGAAAATAAACCTTATTTAATTGAACATAAACTTTATCGTCGTGAGTTGCCTGAAAATATGCCGACAAAGACTATGCCCACACAAGCTTTTGAATTGCATGGTGTAATGTTTAGAACTGAAGCATTAAAAGATATTGAATTACCACAAATGACTATTCGTGAGCATTTAGATATAGGTATGCAACTAAAAGCTAAAGGGGAGTTACTGTTTGCAGAGCCTAAATCAATTATATATTTTGATAATTTAGGCAGTAGAGCGCAATTAAAAGATTTACAATACTTTAATCTTCGTTGGAATGCTAAAATCGGTAAGTATTCTCATGATCTGTTTGAAAAGCGATGGGGTTACAAGTGGTATTCTGAAGACTCTATTTATTACTGGTGTATGAGAAGAAGACTGTATTTAGTTTTACGCTGGATGTATATCCCTATTCCAATAGCAAATATTTTCGATCGTGTGGTAAGTAGTATTCGCCGTCGATTATTTCCTATTTGGGATCCGTTGAAAAATCCAGTTGAACTTTCAACTTTACTTTATGATGAAATCGAAGGAAATAAACCGATACAACTTAGCCATGATATTAAGCTTTAAGGTCGATGTTATTAAGGAAATAAAATTGACAAAGTCTTATTTTATAATGTTTACGTGTGCCTACTTGTTAAGTGCTTGCTCAGAACAGCAAACGCTTAACATTGGTGAGCAGAATGTATCGCCAGTTTTGCATGGAAAGTATAAAGAAAGCTTTGAAAGATTCCCTTTTACTAAGATTCCACAATGGCGTGATGGCTTGGCTAGCTATGATGGACCTTATTCTGAGTCGGGAGAATATTATCAAAAACAAAATATTTTCCCGCCTCAAGCTTATAGAAATACTATTTCAATAGGTAAAGGGGATTGGTTAACGGCAGAGATTTATACTCGTACTGAAGATCCGATTCTATTGGATTATTTAGATGTTGTGTCAGATCCTATGGATGCAAGTAACCAAGTATTAAAAATATCGAC
>MAAB01007654.1_pt1 | contig 13313 bp, 12 predicted proteins | sample 1115991 | NCBI WGS metagenome assembly MAAB01 (sample SAMN04961124, study PRJNA320927) | seawater metagenome | isolation source: sample BD02T18 sea water enriched with oil for 18 days | place: USA:Gulf of Mexico | collected 2013-07-27
ATTGAAGAACATAAAGGTAAAATATATGCCAAACATTCTTCTCTTGGTGGTTTAAAAATAGTAATGGAGCTGCCTTGTTAGCTCTTATTTAGTGCACTGAGACCTTGCCAATCTTCGATATCTTGTGCTGGTTTTTCAAGGCGAAATTTACCGTAAAGATCAACGCTTTGTTTATCTTCTAAAATATCAACATTAATGCCCTTCTCAAGTAGTAGATTTTCATTGCCTGAGGCATTGGTAATATCGCCAACAACCACACGAGCAAACCCTCTCATATATATTAAGGTTGCACAAACATCACAAGGACTTAGGGTGGTAAATATAGTCGTTTCGCTAAAATCTATTCTACCGGCGTCTCGAATTGCCGAGGTTTCACCATGATTATAAGGATGGTCTTCTTGCACAAGAGTATTGTGGCCTTTACCCACAATTTCCCTAGTCTTATTATTAATAATAACCGCACCAATAGGACAACCTCCTTCATCATAGCTTTTTTGTGCGAGTAACATCGCAATGCGCATATACTCGGTATCTTCTAGCCCTAAAACAAACTCTTCATCCATTAAAATGGCTAAGCTTTTAGTTGGCATGTGAGCGATCACCCTTAATAATGAGTCATCTTTAATCGTCTTTTTCCCCAAGAGTGTTTTCATCGTATTTTCTCTATCAAGTAAATTTGTCCTAGTTCATTAAATCTGCACATTATCAAAGGATTTATCAAGTTAAATATGTGCCGTCGCAGCTATTATTCTTCCAAGTGAACAAATCAAATTCCTCCATACTTTTTACACAATTGCTCGTTATATTCCTCCCTTGGCGAAAAATAACTAATACGATTATTTATTAATTCTGTAGGCAAATGATAGGTATGAAAGAACTAAATAAGTTTTGCATGAACGCAATGACCAAAACACTTAGAAAAGTAGCTCCAGCATTAGCATTAAAATATGCTAAAAACGTGCTATTTACACCTAAGCGTGCACCAAGCAAGTGGCCTAATCATGTAAAACAATTTAACTCACCAACCCGTTATGGCGATGTCTGCACCTATAAATATGGCAGCGGTAAAAGTAAATGTATCTGGTTAATTCATGGTTGGTCGGGTTCCGCATTCGACTTTTGGCCACTGATGCAGAAATTAGCAGAAAAAGGCTACTCTACCATTACATTTGATTTTCCTAGCCATGGGCAAAATAAAGGTAAGTCAACATCTTTACCGCAGATGATTAAGGTATTTGAAGACGTATCCGCTTCATTATTAGAACCACATTTAGTTATTACCCATGGTATGGGGGCATCAGTAGTGGCAAACAGCGGTTGGTTGAAAAGCTATCAATCTGATTTACTACTAATATCTCCTATTCTTGATACGTATAAATTACTGCAAAATTTAGTTTCTAAAGCAGATTTTGACCAACAATTATTTGATCGAACCATTGCTGAATTAAATAAGCGAGAAAAAACAGATTTTTCCAGTCTAAATGCCATACCTGCACTGAGTCAGTTTGGTGGTGTATTAAAAGTCATGCACGACAAACATGATGCCTTAGCGCCTTTAATGATGAGCAAACAACTTAGTAAGGATTCTAATGCAACCTTAATCACCACTAACAAGTTAGGTCATAATAAAATACTACGCAGCAGAAGTTTGTTAAACACCGTCGAGTCATATATACAGAAACCACTTCAAGGTGTCTGATTTCAATGGGAATCAAAAAGACTTAGATAAGACATTAAACTTATCTAATGGTTAAACTTGAGAAGCAAACTTAAATACAAATTATTGAAACATTATTTGCTGTGAACATAGCGAAAACCAGCACCATATATTGTTTCAATTAGGTTGTTTTCTATGCCTAAAGTACGGGCTTTTTTGCGGATGTTTTTAATATGGCTATCAATTGCCCTATCTGAAATGTCGCGGTCATTTTGATAAGCAAGTTCAATGATTTGTTCTCGAGAATATATCCGACCAGACTTTTGCATAAGCAGGCTAAGTAATGAGAATTCTAAATTTGTTAATTTAGCTTCTTTATCATTAAATCTTAACAAATAGCCATTTTTGTCGAGTCTTAGCCCTGCTACATCGATATTGTTAACTATTCCACTGCGCTTTAATATTGCCTTTATTCGTAGCATCAGTTCCTTAGCGCTAAATGGTTTACAAACATAATCATCTACTCCTGCTTGCAAACCTAAAACACGATCATCTTCACCTTTTTTCGCGGTCAGCATAATAATAGGGATTTCTGAGAATTCACGTATCTCTTTACAGCACTGAATGCCATCTTTTACTGGCAGCATTACATCGAGAATGATGATATCAGGTAACTCCTGCTTTACTGTTGCAATGACTTGCTCACCAGAGTTTAAAATAATAGGCTGATAACCTTCTCTTACGAGGTATTTTGCAACCTGCGCTGCAATCATTCTTTCATCTTCAACAACTAAAACTTTGATCATAATCCGTTAAAACACCTTGGTTAAAAGCTACCAATACAAGCCATTTTTCTTCTTTAATATAGTACCTCATTTAAGTAGAGTTAAACAATAAAACGTTGATATACATCAATGAGTTGAATTAAATTAATCTAATTGAAAATGATTTACCAGCACACCCATTTTCTGTGCATCTTCCTGTAATCTTGACGCCTCATCAATACCTTTTTCGGCTTCTTCAAAAAAGAGTGCCGATACATCATTAATAGACGTTGTATTACGATTTATTTCTTCGGTTACTAAGGTTTGTTGTTCTGCCGCTGTTGCTATATGTGTTGCCATATCCGAAATCTCTCTAATAGCGATGGTAATATCAGCGAAACTCTGGCTTGCTTTCTCAGCATCGGAAACACTAGTACTGGCTAACTCATGACAAGCGCCCATGGTATTCACTGCAGACTGTGTACTTGATTGTAATGATGAAATCATCGTGGTTATTTCTTCCGTTGAACTATGGGTACGTTGTGATAAAACCCTCACTTCGTCGGCTACCACTGCGAACCCACGCCCTTGCTCGCCCGCTCTAGCAGCCTCTATGGCGGCATTTAATGCTAATAAGTTTGTTTGTTCGGCAATGCCACTGATGGTTTGCACAATGCTGCTGATTTGATTGCTATTTCTATCTAATTCAGAAATAATTTCTGAGGCATTTGATACTTGCTCGGCAAGTTGTGTAATCGACTGCTGGCAGGTATTGGCGAGTTTCCCCCCTATCTCGCTGGTTTCAACTGTCTCGTTAGAGGCCGCTGCGGTTTGTTCTGCATTACTCGCTATTTCGTGGGTTGCCGCTGCCATTTCAGTAACCGCTGTAGCGACTTGCCCGACTTCATTTTGTTGCTCACTGGCTTGATCAACGCGCATTTGTGCCGAATCTCTAGTGTCACTTGCTTGTGTTGTTAACGTATCGGTTACATGATTTATTTGTAAGAATGTTTCTTGTAGACGCTTTAAAAAATTATTTACTTGTCCAACAAGTAACGAGTCAGTTGTAGTATTTTCAATGCGTTTAGAAAGATCACCTTCGGCAGCCTTTTCAACCGCACCTATTACCAAGTTAGATTCAACAAATTTTTTGTTGCCTTCATAGATGTAAAAAGTAGAGACAATGAGTGACAACACCGCGAAAATCACGTGATAAACCAAAGGTGCTAATAAACCCCAACCCGTTTGATCCCCCCAAGAGAATATAGTGATAGGTTGTCCCCATAATTCAACTCCAATGCTTTGACAATAAGTAAGGGTAAGATGGTGAACCACGGTTAAACCAACAAAAGTTAACAAAGGAATAATATCGCGGTAACGGATCAAGATAGTGAAACCTAAGAAAAACAGGAAGTGACCTTCGCCTAAACCATTCGATTGTTGTACTGTTATTGCTAATAAAGCGGTCAAGGCTGTCGCCATAATGACCCTACACATCAAGGTACCTGGCATCGTTTTGTACGCAAAAATGCAAACTGCTGACATGATCAAACCACCAGAAATGCCCAACATGTAATAGCCATGATGTAAGGAGGTAATAAAAGCCACGGTAATGGAGAAAATGATCACCGATATCAGTAATATTTTGTCAGCAATTTGAAAGTCTGCCTCGAATTTTTGTTTTAACTCTTGCGACATGTTTTTTTCATAATATACAAATAACGTTTTGAACATTCTATTCTCCTGCTAAATTACACTAACCGGTACACTTACCGACTTTAAAAGCCTAATGGTTAAATTTAAACAATTCATTTTGCATTGTTTCTACTGAAAAACTGTTTGGGTTAAAAATTTTAACTAACCGCCAATCATCGGCAATTCGCCGTAATAAATATGTTTTACCTAAATGGGATATTTGCTCATTTCGTTGCTTTATCTTGAGTCCAAACTTGTCAGATAATTCTGTTATATTTTCAGGTAGTACATGTAAACCAACAAATGAGCTATGGAACTGTTTGGCAAATTTTTCAGCCTGTGTTGTATTACTGTGAGCATCAATATCAACAAAAATCACTTGCGGCCATTGACTACTATTTTCTTGGGAGTCAAATAGCTGCTTTAAAATCGATAGTGTCATTGGGCAGACATCACTACAGCCTCTAAAACCAAAAAATACCAAAGCTTGCTTATTACCATTTTCATCCAAAAATGAAACATCTAACTCTTTGTCTAGTACTAAAGGCATAAAGGGGATGGAAAATATAAAAAGCAGCAATACCAGCCATAAAGCTAGGCCAAAAAGTCTTTTTGATTTCCCCTCATTGAGCATATTGATACCTTAATCATTTGTTAACCATAGTTAATGTTTTAGTTAACACTTAAAGACTAGTCGATATATGTCTTTTTTCAATGGTTAGTGATAACGATAATAAAAAAACATATTTCGTTGTTTTTAACTTGTTTTCACTTTCCTGTTGAATGGTAATTTGTAGCCATATAAAGTAAGTTAACCATATATTTATATAATAATTTTACATCCAAGATTTTTCCAAAAAAAAGAATAAAAATAACTTAAGGAGCACCAATGAAACACTTAAAAAAAATCTTTGCTTGCAGTGCAATTGCGTTAACTATGCAAGGTTGTGGTAATGAGGCTACTTCTTCAAAATCTGCAGACTCAGTCACTGAACAAGTTCAAAGTAAGCAAGCTCAGTCTACAAGCTTACCGATGGAAAAATACCAGCTAAGTAATGGCTTAGAAGTGGTATTGCATCAAGATAAATCAGATCCAGTTGTTGCCTTAGCAATTCAATACCATGTAGGTTCAAATCGAGAAAAATTGGGCCGTACAGGTTTTGCTCATTTTTTTGAACATATGCTTTTTCAAGACTCTGAAAATGTTGGCGCTGGAAATTTCATTAAAAACATTGGCAATATGGGCGGCACTCTAAATGGCGGTACGTGGCAAGACGGCACCATTTATTATGAGGTATTCCCACATGATGGCTTAGAAAAAGTCTTGTGGATGGAATCGGACCGCATGGGTTACTTCATCAATACCGTCACACAAGAAGGCTTAGAAAACGAAAAACAAGTCGTTAAAAATGAAAAACGTCAAGGGGTAGATAACCGTCCTTACGGCCATACTGAGTATGTAACCTTAACCGCACTTTATCCTGAAGGGCACCCTTATAGTTGGGATGTTATTGGTAGCTTAGAAGATTTACAAAATGCCACCCTTGAAGATGTACGAGAGTTTTACCAACAATGGTATGGGGTTAATAACGCAACTTTAGTATTAGCTGGCGATTTTGATAATGATCAAGCAAAAGCTTGGATCAATAAGTATTTTGGTGAATTAGAGCCTCGCGGTGATGTAACACCTTTACCTCCAATGCCAGTAACCATTGAAGAAAGTAAGTCACTTTATCATGAAGATAACTTTGCCACTTTGCCGGAGTTAACTCTTACCCTACCGACAATTGAGCATTACCAAAAAGAGACTTACGCACTAAATCTATTAGCGGAATTATTATCTGATGGTAAAGAGAGTGTTTTATATAAAAACGTCGTTGAACAAGACAAGCTAGCACCTAACGTAACAGCCAGTAATTACAGTGCTGAACTTGCGGGGGTATTTACTTTAACAGTTAGAGCTTTTAGCGATATTGAATTGGATAAAGTAAAGGCCAGCATTGATAAAGCATTAGCACAATTTGCGAAAGAAGGATTTAGTGATGAGCAATTAGCACGCATTATGACTATGCGTGAAACGGCTTTTTACAATGAGCTCACTAGCGTATTTAATAAAGCGGCAACCATTGCCCAGCATAATGAATTTACCGGTGATCCAGCGCTGCTTACTAGCGAAATTGAACGTTATCGTTCGGTAACTCGTGCCGATATTATGCAGGCTTTTAACCACTATGTTTTCAAGAAAAATTACATTGCCACCAGCTTTGTACCAAAAGGTAAAAAGCAACTCGCCTTATCTGGTGCAGTAAAAGCCAATGTTGTTGAAGAGAAAATTGTCCAAGGTGCTGAACAAGAAATGGCAGAAGCCGATAGTGAAAAAGCATTAGTGCCAATGGCTCAAGCAGCCTCATCGTTTGATCGCTCAATTATGCCCAAAGACGGCGTACTTAATCCAGTAAAATTACCAGACGTTCAACAGATAAAGTTAGATAATGGCCTAACCATTTTATCTATCGAACACAATGAACTTCCCTTGGTATCTTTTTCAATACGGATGATGGGTGGACACTCATTAGATCCAATAGATAAAGATGGCGTTGCTAATTTAATGACGGCTATCATGATGGAAGGTACTAAAAACAAAACGCCTCAGCAGTTAGAGCAAGCTTTAGGTGAACTTGGTACGGAATTTAGATTTACCGCTAGCGATGAATACATCACCTTAACTGGCAGTGCTTTGACAAAAAATTATCGAGCAGCTATGGCTTTGGCTCAAGAAATAATTTTAGAGCCTCGTTGGGATGAGACGCAATGGCAACGTATTAAGCAGGAAACCATTGCTAGTATTCAACAAGCTAATGCCAGCCCACGAACTATCGCTCAGCGTGTTTACGCTAAAATCATGTACGGTAATAGCAAGCTAGGAAGCTCAGCTACCGGCACAGAAGAAAATGTTAATACCATCACCTTAGCTGACGTGAAAGCATTTTATCAACAAAATATCGCTGCAAATCATACCACGGTGCATGTCGCGGGTGATGTGAAACACAATGATGTTATCACTAGCTTATCGGCATTTGACAGCCAACTAACAGCGAAAGAGGTTACGTTACCAACGGTGAAAGCATTGCCTGCCATTGAAAAAGCGCAACTATATTTTGTCGACGTGCCGGGCGCAAAACAGTCGTTTATTCGTATTGGTAACCCTGCGATGATCGCCAATGCAGATGATTATTATCAAGCGGTTGCAGTTAATCACAATTTAGGTGGCAGCTTTTCTGGCCAGTTGTTCCAAATTCTACGTTTACAAAAAGGTTATACCTACGGTGCATATTCAGGCATTAGTCGAGAAAATGCCGGGGGGTTATTTACGGCTCGTTCAAGTGTGCGCTCAAACGTCACTTTAGAATCATTGCAAACTTTCCGTGAGATCATGTTTAACTACAGTAAAGATTTTGATGAAACAGCTTTGAAAAATACCCAATCGGTATTAACTAAATCGAATGCTCGTGCTTTCGAAACCACTGGAAGTTTAATGGGAGTACTGCAAAACATTAGCAGTTATTCATTAGCAAATAACTATGTTGAACTGCAACAAAGTACATTAAATACAATGACATTAGCGCAAGCTAAAGCCATTATTGCCAAGTATATTGACCCAGACAAAATGGTCTACTTGGTTATTGGTGATGCACAAACTCAATTACCTCGCATGAAGGAGTTAGGTTTAGGTGAGCCTATAGTGCTTGATAAAAACGGAGATGTTATTAAGTAGGTTAGGCTCTAGCCTTACAAACTTAGCCATCAAATAAGTGTTATTATTACGCTTTATCTGTATTTAAAATAAACCCTGGATGTATTTCAGGGTTTATTTTTATCGTTTAAACGACAGTATCCCTACCTTCCCTTCAGCGCCTGCAGCTAAAAAGATAAAACCATCAGCGGCAAGAGTATAAAATCCTTTGTCACCCAGTGCTGCATTATTATTGTTTAATGTTTGCCATGAATGTCCATGGTCGAGTGAAATATCACTACTGGTTTTTCCTGTGCTGATACAGATTTTGACTTGGCAACTCATAGCACTACGTAATCCTTTTTCACCCGCAGCTACTTTTTGCCAAACGCCATCGATAAGTGTGGCTATATTTGAGTAAGTTGCATTGCGCTGTTCAAAGTCACCACCAACAACAAAAAGTTGCTGTAAATGATTTAACGCTAAACCATAACCGCCAGCATATTGTGTCGTTTGATATAATGGTACTGATTGACGCTGCCAGCTTTCTCCATAATCATCGCTGACATAAACCGAAGACGAAAAGCCCCCTGTTGTGAGATAAGCTTTGCCATTTTCACCCACAATCATGGTATTGCCACTGGCAGCAAATGCCGCTTCTTTCTCAAGCATTTTTGGTAATTTTTCTTGAGCAATTCTGCGCCACGACCGACCACCATCCGTCGTTTTTTTTATCACATAATAACCATCAACAGGATCGCCCATTAACAAACCATTGTCGCGGTCCCAAAAAGCAATCGAATCAAAAAAACCTTTTTTATCCATATTTTGATAAAGTAAGTGCCAACTATTGCCGCCATCTACTGTTTCATACAACATCGATGACTCACCTTCACCGATCCCCATCACAATAGCGGTGTTTTTATCAAATAATTCTATATCACGAAAGCCCGTTTTAACCGACGCTTTAACAGACTTATCTTGCCAGCTTTTACCTCCATCTTGACTAACAAAAACACTGTTGTTACTCCCTGTTACCCACATTGAATTATCAATAATCGCAGAACCTCGTAAAGAAGGTTCACCAGGTATTTTATGCTGTTGCCATTGAGGTAATTCCAGTGTCACCTTTGCCTGTGATATGCCTGTAAATACCACAGCTAAAACAAAGGTGAACAATACAAGGTTCAACTTTGAAAATATTCGTCCGGTCATTATTACTCTCTTTTCAATAACAAAAAAATTGTTATTACTATTGAACAAGTTAGTAAATAGTACAAGCATATTTAATCGCTCTAACGTTGAATCTTTATACAATTTAAGAGATAGTTAGCTCGTTAAAGGCTAGATGGAATAAATAGAAAATTAAAATGTTAGAAGTAGACGAAAAAGTTATCGCTGATATTGGTCGTGGTTTTACAGTGCCCGCCCAACCTGAGCTTTTAATTAAACTACAAAAGCTTATGGCAGAGCCTGAGCCTGAGATCCGTGCCATTGCTAATGTTATTTCTCAAGATATTGCAGTTTCGGCAATCATTTTAAAAACTATTAACTCGCCCATCTATGGATTAGCGCGTTCTATTTCTGACATTCAAAAAGCCACTCGCTACATAGGTATCAATGGCATTACTTCTTTAGTATCGAATATCTTAATTAGAAAAAGTTTTAACCAAAATGATTGCAGTATCGCCCTTGAAGAATTTTGGTTTAATGCCAGTAACATTGCGAATACTTGTGTAGTGATCGGCAAATCGTTGAAACAGTCGGTATCTATTGAAAAGTTATTTACCTTAGGATTATTTCTAGATTGCGGTATTCCGGTAATGGCGATGAAATACAAGGATTATGCCGAAACCATAGAACATGCCGGAAATACTCCAAGTGAAACATTTACCTCGATAGAAGAGAGTATTTATCAAGTTAATCACGCTACGTTGGGCTATTTTGTCGCTTCTTCATGGCGGTTACCAAAAGACATTTGCCAGTTGCTGCTTTGCCATCACGAAAGAAGCTTCCTCGACATTAACAACGACCGCGCACAGAAATTCTATTTTGCTATCGTAAAAATGGCTGAGAATATTGTCCATAATCACAAACACTTCAGAGATTCAGCTGATTGGGCTTATTTACAAGACTCTGTATTTACTTTACTCAATATTGACGAAGATGATTATCAGGATTTGTGTGAAGATAGCGCCGACTTACAAAATTAATATCAAAAACCACAAGGTTGAAACCTTGTCTACAAACAATAGGACCATATATTGTAGGCAAGGATTTATCCTTGCAAAAAATTAATATAAATCACAATATTGAAAACTTGTCGACAAACATCTCCTAGACAAGCCCTTGATTTAACGCAATCAATACTGCACGTGTTCTATCTCGAGTATTTAATTTCGCCAAAATAGTAGAAACATGATTTTTCACCGTACCAGGGGCAAGAAATATACTTTCGGCAATTTCTTTATTGGAAAAACCACCCGCCATCAATTTTAATATTTGCAGTTCTTTCTCGGAGAGTTTCTCGGTAACATTGCTAATATCAACGCCTTTGTTTAGTTGTTTCATCACTACCGGCTCAGCAACAAAACCTCCTTGGGCTAAAGTTTCAATGGCGCTGACCAGCTTTTCTAGCGAGACATCTTTTAATAAAAAGCCATTAGCACCCGCTTGTAAGCTTTGCATAAATAACTCACTATCATCAAAGGTAGTTAACATTAATATGGGTAACTTACTGCCTTGTTCTCGTAAATTTTTCACGAGTTCAATGCCATTCATTTTTGGCATACGAATATCTAATAACATCACATCAGGTTGCTGTTCAATAAGCTCTAATGCATGTTCGCCGTTGGTCGCTTGCCATAAGATTTCAATTTTATCACTCAAGGCTAGCAAACCAGCAATGCCTTGTCTCACCAAATCTTGATCGTCTACCAAAGCAACTTTAATGATCTTTTCATTTTCTTCAGTCATAACAATCTTCCACATTAATATTGAGTTCTGTGCCGTCACTGGTTGGTGATAACTCAACCTTCCCCTGAAAGTCACTCAAACGTTCTTGCATACCCGTTAAGCCATTGCCAAAAACAAATTCAGAAGCACAGCGACCATTATCCGTTAAACTTATCTGTAATTTTTCATTGATTGATGAAAATGCCAAGCTTAATTGGTCTGCTTTGCCATGGCGTAAAGCATTACTAATGCCTTCTTGTAAACAAAAAAACAATTGTTGCTTAAGGGAAAGTGAGTTAATAGTTAGGCTGTTTTTTACGTCTAACTGGCAATTAGGCAACTGCTCAACTAAACCTTTTAGTGTGCTAGCTAAGTCAAATTGCTCTTCATTGCGCATTTCTCGCACTACATCCCGAACGTCGGCGAGTAAGTTTTTTGCCTGTGCTAAATTATCTTTGAGCATTGGTTTAAATTCATCCGGCACTTTATGGCTGCTCACTTCTAAATTCAATGATAAGGCAGTGAGTTGATGGCCGATAGCGTCATGTAAATCTCGCGAAATCCTCATCCGTTCTTTTCGCTGTGAAGACTCTTTCAACATAAACCGTGTGGCAAGAAGCTCTTGATTAATAGCGGCCAACTCTTCTTTGGCTTTTGACTCTCGTAAAACACTTTCGATAGCTGAAAAGCCAAAAATTTGCAGCATAAAATAAATAATCACGTGGAAAAAAGTATCAATAAACTCATCATTGAATTCCATAAGAAAATGGATCAACGTGATTGAAAGCATGATCATCATCGCTTGTTTTCGCGAAAACATTGCGGGTAACTGAGTGGCCACCAATACTAATAAAATCGGAGCAATATTATATTTATCGTAATTGATTAATACCAAAACAATGACGGTTTGAGTAAATAATAAAAGTCTATTTCTGGTCGGGTGTTGGTCAGTTCTTGAGGCAATTAAAAAAACAAAGGTGATATAAAAAACGACCAATGCGATACTTTTTAGAATAAATATTAAACCATAAGGATGGGCTAGTAATGTTAAATAACTGATAATTGACCAAGTTAAAAAACCAGAGAAGTGTGATAGCCAATCTTCCTTAAAATGTTTGGGATGTAGTGTTTTCAACATAAATACTAACCTTCAAAAGGGAAAAGCGCATTACGGTAATGACTATGCGCTTTCGAATAGCAAATGGACTTATTAATCCACTTATCATAACGATACTAAAACAAATCGATAGCAATTACCGTATTATCTTTGACCGTAAATTTCGCTTCTTTATATTCTGGCGCACCAAACATGCCAACATTATTACTGAAACCATAACCTTCTTTTGGGATACCCATCATATTGAAATCTAATTGGTCATTATCATTTTCGTCTTGATACATTTTAATGGCATATTCACCATCGGCTAAATCTTTAAAAACTACCGTTTCCTCTTTATTTTTAGCTTTTACTTTTGAGGCTTTGCTGCTTTTATCTGTTTTATAATTTTCATCACCTTGGTATAGAGCGACTAAAACATGTCCTTTACCTTGTTCAATATCACTGATATTTACGGTTAAGTCAGCAGCATGCACACTTTGACTCAATAAAATAATCATCGACAATGAACCGATAAATGACATTACTAAACTACTTACTGAATACGTTACTAATTTTTTAACTAACATAATAAAATCCTATTTAATTGGGCGACTCGTTAACTTCATAAATAGTTTACGTTTTTACAGGACTGGTAACAGGTGCCAAAAGTCATGACTTTATAAAAAGAAAAACATGACCAAAGTCATGTTTCTCCCTGTGGGCAAGGATTTATCCTTGCAATTCAATGATTAAAATCACAAGGTTGAAACCTTGTCTACAAAACAAAAGCATCTACAATTATATTAATACTTCAAATGGATTTGAATAATGACTTATCACCAGCTTATTAAAGGACGGTATTCCCAATGTGGTTATATTTATCACATTACGTTCTGTACTTATCAGCGCCAACCTTTCTTTTTAAATTATCACGCTGCGCGTCAGTTGATCCTTGAAATGAAAAAGATGAATGACCAACATCAACTTACCAGTCTCGCCTTTGTAGTGATGCCAGATCATGTGCATTGGCTTTTTCAACTTGGCGATAAGTTGTCACTCTCTGACTGTGTAAAACAAGTAAAAGGACGTTCTGCACATATCATTAATTGCTTATTAAACAGAAAGGGGATATTTTGGCAAACGGGCTTCCATGATCATGCTCTTCGACAAGATGAAGATTTACGTACAACGGCACAATATATTGTAAACAACCCGATCAAAGACGGTATTACAGACTCACTAGCTAATTACCCTTTATGGGATGCAGTTTGGTTATAAAAACCACAAGGTTGAAACCTTTTCTACAATCAACCAAATCCATCTCTGTGGGCAAGGATTTATCCTTGCAATTCAATGATAAAAATCACAAGGTTAAAACCTTGTCTACAACCAATCAAATTCACCTCTGTG
>MAAB01042836.1_pt1 | contig 13287 bp, 8 predicted proteins | sample 1115991 | NCBI WGS metagenome assembly MAAB01 (sample SAMN04961124, study PRJNA320927) | seawater metagenome | isolation source: sample BD02T18 sea water enriched with oil for 18 days | place: USA:Gulf of Mexico | collected 2013-07-27
ATAAGTAACAATACTTGTCCTTACCTCATTGTTTAAGCTTAGAGGGATCTTAGAGTTCAATGTGAAACATATGCATATTTAACTAAGCTAACATTTTGTGCTGTTTGTAAGCTTTCAAAAAATAAAAATAATGAAGGATGCTACTAATGAAAACAGTGATGCACACGGTAAGGGGTTTTGCTCTTGCGGTATTTATATTGTTTCCCGTATCGGCAATGACTTATGAAAATAATTATCTAATAGGGCAGGGCATACACGATGTCACCGGTCCATCGGCCGAAGTTGGCATGATGGGGTATGCCGAACTGGATCAAAAAACTGCGGGTATTCATACACGACAATGGGCACGAGCCTTTATTATTAGTGAACCCAGTGGCGACCCATTGGTGTTTGTGAGTGTGGATGCAGGAGCGCTTTTTCAGTCGGTATCGCAAGGGGTGTTAAGCAAATTAGCCGCCAAATATGGTGATACCTATAACAGGGGCAATGTCGTTTTAAGTGCAACTCATACCCATGCGGCGGCGGGTGGCCAGTCCCACTATGCACTATATGACATCACTATATTGGGGCATATAGAGCAAGCTTATGATGCTCAGGTTGACGGCATAGTGGCAGCCATTACCGAGGCGCATGAAAATGTACAGCCAGGTTATATTTTAATTAACAAGGGTGACCTGAGCGATGCCAGTTATAACCGCTCACTCCCAGCCTACCAAAACAACCCAAGCGATGAGCGGGCCACCTATGGCTCACAAATACAGCCAGAAATGACCGTGCTTAAATTTATGCAAAGTGAACAAGAAGTCGGCATGATCAGCTGGTTCGCCACGCACCCCAATGCCCTAGGCAATGAATTTACCTTACAAAGCAGCGACAATAAGGGTTATGCCTCTTATTTGTTTGAGAAAGAACTCAAAGGCAATACTCAATACAATGACTCAAAAGATTTTGTGGCCGCCTTTGCCATCAGCAATGCCGGCGACATGTCACCCAATGTAAACCCAGACAGTGAAGGCCGTGGGCCCACCTCTGATCGAGTAGAAAATGTACGCATCATTGGTGATCGTCAATTTGTGAAGGCGCTGGAATTGTATAACAGTGCCAGTGAACAGCTTACTGGCAGTATCGCCAGCCAACATCAATTTGTGGATTTCTCTAACACCCAGGTAGCAGATGATTTTACTAAGGCCGGGACCCAGACCACTTGCGTGGCAGCTTTGGGTGAAGCATTTGCAGCGGGTACCGAAGACGGTCGCGGGCCGGACTTATTCAGCGAAGGGGCTAAGGCCGATAATCCGTTTTTACAGTTTATTACCGGCATGCTGGCGCCTATTCGTCAAAGTGATCGTGACTGTCACGGTGAAAAAGCCATTTTAGTGGTGCAGGGAAATACCTCTCCTTACCCATGGACGCCCGAGGTATTGCCGGTGTCGGTTCACACCATTGGCCAATTAAGCATGTTAGCGGCACCCGCAGAATTTACTATCATGGCGGGGCGTAGAATCATGGCCACGGTGCAAAGCGTTTTGGGGGAGCAAAGCCAATACTCAGTGGTCGCAGCGTTATCCAATGCTTATTCGGGTTATGTCACCACCAAACAAGAATACGACATGCAGCATTACGAAGGAGGCTCCACTCATTTTGGTCCATGGACCTTAGCTGCGTACCAGCAAGCCTTTTATCAGCTGGCCACTAAAATGTTGCCCGCAGGACATACTCCAGCCCCTGAATTAACACCCATTTTGTTTCCCGTGAACGAACCTATGCCTAGGGATTTAAGTGGTGAAACCGTTAACTTTCAGACGGCAGTGGTTCACGACCAGGCGCCCATCTTTAAGAGCATTGGCGATGTAGTGCAAAACACCAATCGCAGTTACCAAAAAGGAGAGCAGGTGGTGGCGAAATTTTGGTCGGGACATCCCAAAAATAATCTTCGCACCCAGAAAACCTTCATGGAAGTACAAAAGCTAGTGAATGGAAGTTGGCAGGTCATGGCCACAGATAACGATTGGGAAACCACATACCAATGGCAGCGTATTGATGGGTTTTGGGGCACCTCCCACGCTATTATTAGCTGGAACATCCCTACAGATGTGGCTAATGGCACCTATCGCTTGAAACATTACGGCGACAAGAAAAAACCATTTAGCGGCAACATAGTGTCGTACACTGGAACCAGTCGCAGCTTTACGGTGAACTAAAAAATTGTGTGGTTTGTTTGTATGGGGCACTGTGAAATCAGTTTGCCCTTTTTTATGTTCAGGATGAACGGTATGGCACGGTGCCAAGGATGGTAAAGAGTGGCGATGTTAAGGATGAGCGACGATGCGAAGCTGTATCAGTTCCATATGGTTGTTTGGGTTTGGCCAAATTTAACATGTGAATTTCAGGGGAAGAGAGCAGGGTATTACTTAATAGGTATGTCCTAAGGTTTAAGCTGAAATAAATAAAAAAAGAATGTGCTATGCAACCTATATACTCACACCAAGCCAGTGTTGCCCATAAACAAATGACCAGTATGGGTGATCAAAATTATCCCAGCTTTGAGCTGCGCGCGGTGTTTGCGTATTTATCAAATCAAGGACATGGCCATTGGTGCCAGCTGCTTTTAAATCAATTAATGCTTACTCCCCGTGACTTACAGAAGCCCTTTGTGCCCTCCCATATCGCTTTTCAGGGTATTAACGACGTCATTGAAACATTCTATGAACCCGGTTTAGGTTGTGATATAGCACAAACCTACAGTTTGCCTGAGTTGGGAGCCATAGGGGCCTGTGTGGGCAGTGCCGAAACGCTGGGGGAAGCGTTGGACATTAGTCAAACCTACCACGAATTACTGGGCAGTTTTACTGATATTGTGAATATTGTTGATGGTCATACCTTCACCAACCGGTTAGTCGATGTGGCTAAATTGGACCCACGAGTCTTACAATTTTTATTTGAGTTAACCGTCGCCGGAATGATTAAACTGGGGGAGGAAATATCTGGGCAAAGAGTAAATATTTTATGTGTACGATTTAGTATTTGCTTAAGCGAAAGCGCCAAACAAAAATTCTCAAATGTGTTTCATTGTCCCGTTGAAGATAATTGTAAATTTAATGAGTGGGTTATTGATATGCAAAGCTTAGCACTGCCAGTAATTAATAATGTATATTCACCCACTCAAGCCGCAACTAATCTTAAGTCGTTGTTGGATGATTTACATAAGGAGCAGGGCTTAGTCGATAATATTGACTGTATTTTAAAATGTTCGGCCGGAGATTTCCCTGATCCAGATATGATTTCCAATGCCTTGGGCATGAGTGGCCGTACTATGCGCCGACGACTCAGTAGCATGGGCACAAGTTTCACTGCCCTAATTGATAAAGTACGCTGCCAATTGGCCATTAATCTGATTCAGTATCAAAACTTGTCTAACGAATCCTTGGCCAATGAATTGGGTTATTCGGATGCGGCCAATTTTTACAACGCGTTTAAAAAGTGGACGGGAAACTCCCCCAGTTTTTACCGTATAGAACAATGAATCTGATTGTTTTAACTAACAAAAAAACCGTCTATTATTTTTACGCCAGCCCATTAGGCATAACAACACAAGTAGTAAGATAAAGCGGCCATCAATAGTGCCTGCGCCTGATGATTCCTTAGGAGCGGGTGACGAGACAACAATAGCCACATTTCGCTCTAGTAAAATGTTATAACTTTGGTTTTGAGTAATTTGGCTCATATCAATCTCTATGGACAATGAATCCACCTGTTCAATCCGCATCGTACTTAAACTGTGCAAGTTTAAATCTACCTCATGATTAAACGACGCTTGCGACGCATTATTAATGCTGACCACCATAGCTTCACTGCTGCCATCACTGAAATGTAAACTCATTAAAGGGTTGTCACGAGTAAAGTCTTGGGTACCCAGTGCGCTTAATGAACCTGATAGTAAAATTGCGTTGCTCATCAGTGTTAAGGTGATTTCATGCTCAACTAAACTGGCTGCCAAAGTTAAATCACTTGAATTATAACCATTGGCGGAAATATTTAATCCGTAAAACTGACCATCATCGGGTAACCAAAGGCTAAATTGGCCATTGCTATCAGATGTGAACGTACTTTGAATATTAAGCTGGGTTAAATTTGTGTGGGCCACTATATTCGCCGATGCCAGCGCAATGGCATCACCACTGGTGTCTATTACCGTAAAGCGGTGCTCTATGGCGGGGATTAAATCTATAGATCTAATTTCATCTTCATAGTCTGCATTTAAGGAAGACACATTAATGTCTATAGTGGTTAATTGTGAGACTGTTTCACTGCCTAAAAGAACCAGCGCCTGATTAAAGTTATCGGCGTCGTTGGTGGCAATGAAGGTCGTTTGTAACTGATTGGCGGCATCACTAAAAATTAGCAGGCTGCTGGCCAGCTCTTCTACTAAATATTGAGAACCCACTTGGCCGCCTTCAATTTTCAGTGTTTGGCTTGTATCTGAATTTAAAAGTTTTTCACTTGAAAACGTTAAGCGTAGCGGACGGGTTATAGAAAGAGTGGTGACTTCGCCGTTGCTGTTGTCAGTTATGGTTAGGGTATAGGTACCCGAAAAGGCGCCACTTTGTGGCAGGCTAATATTAATACCACTGGCGTTGCTGGTTATTAAAGTACTCACATCAGCATTATTAAATTCAAGTCCATAGGCGTAATCGCCACTGCCTCCTAATACATCAATTTGACCATTGTCTAAATTTAAATTTAAGCTGTCGCCATGATTAAATAACGTGTCGTTCACATCCACATGGGTGCTGGGTAAACCCGAGGTTATAGCAATAGTAAAACTGGCACTGTTAGTGGTGCCACCGTTGCTGTCATCGGCTTGAATCACAATATTTTCATTGGCAATCGAAGCGGTATTAATGGTGAGTGTGTTACTGGAAATAGAGCAGATAGAAGTAGATTCACAACCGGTATAACTCATGGTATCGCCATTGCTGTCAGTGGCGTAGTCATTAAGGTTAATACTGGCGGTATCACCTACTGTATGGTTTTGAGTCGGAATAGTTGCCCATGACGGCGCGTTGTTAGCGGCAACAATATTAATACTAAAGCTGGCACTGTTAGTCGTGCCACCGTTACTGTCATCGGCTTGAATCACAATATTTTCACTGGCAACCGAGGCGGTACTAATGGTTAACGTGTTGCTAGTAATAGAACAGATAGAAGTAGATTCACAACCGGTATAGGTCATAGTATCGCCATCGCTGTCAGTAGCGTAGTCATTAAGATTAATGCTGGCGGTATCACCCACTGTATGGTTTTGAGTTGGAATAACAGTCCATGAAGGGGCGCTGTTGGCTGCCGCATTAATATTGACACTGAAGGTTTTGTTGGTTTGCCCGCTGTTGCCATCATCAGCTTGAACTTCAACGGTGACGGTGGCGCCTGCGTTTGAAATGCCAGTCAGTGTCATCGTGGCGCTGGAAAGGGAACATGATAGACCTGTGCCGCAACTTATTTCAGAGTAAGTAAGGCTATCGTTTTCTATATCGCTGGAATAGCTGGCAAGATTTACATTAATTGAGCTGCCACCAATGGTGACATTCTGAGTGCTAATAGCCGACCAATCAGGCGCATCATTTTGTGCAATGACATTTAAGTTAAAAGTATCACTGGCGGTTAAATTGCCGGTGCCATCATCGGTTAGGGTAATTTCAACGCTGTTGGTAGCACCGTTGTAATTGCTGGCGGGTGTAAGCGTTAAATTTTGGCCATTGCTATCAATGGAGCAGGTAACATTTGCAGGGCAGGAGGATACCGAAAACGTCACAGTATCGCCCTCGGCATCGCTGTCCCAACCACTGGCATCAATCACTTTAGCGGTATCTTCGTTGGTGCTATAGGGTGTGCCGGTAATGGTAATGGTGGGCGCGGTATTAGCCGTGGCAATGCTCCAGCCAATATCTTGAAGGAGGTAAAGCGCTAAACCAATATCCAATGAACCTTCAGTGTATTGCGGCTCCATAATTTCATCCGGGGATACGGCCGTATCAAAATGCGCAACACTGCTGCCACTCTCAAAAGGATTGGGTGCATACAGTTGCACGCGATCGCCAGAATCGAAGGTACCCGCTGAAGCCGTATTGTCTTGAAAACCCGCTGTTAATAACCCTATGGCTTGAGTATTGACATTGCTACCTGTCCATAACAAGCCAGTTGAACTAATTGCAGATGCAGCCCGGTTGGCAGCACTTTCGCTGGCATCACTCCAATTACGACTATTTGCCTCATCTCTTAAAAACGTTGCGTAAATATCATCTATGCTGCCAAGTTCATTGCCACTGGAATCGGTGAGGGTAGAGAAGCCTAAACCATGTAACATTTCATGCAGAAGAACGGTTATGAAGCCAATGTAGGTTATTTTTGGCGCCTCACCATCAAGGGTAAACGGTAACGGGTCACCATTATCATCAACGGCTATAGCAGATGGCGGTGTATCGAAACCGTAATACCAACCATTGCTGATATCAAGGCAGCCAGTGGTACCCGTTAAGGTGTTGTAGCGAGCAAATACGTCACTGTCAGCATTTAGGGCTCCACCATTACCAACGGTATTGGGATTGGGGTTTAAAGGACCTGCAGGGGGGTAGTTATCAGCACCATCCAAGGCATTATATAAACCCACTGGGTACCAAGTACTGTCCAAAGCCCCCGCTGGCGCTGATGCATTTTGTAAAAAAGACGATGCACTGGCGCTGCCTAGAGTGGCTCCATTTTGTGCGCAAGCTAGCGTATTGGTAAAGTCAGCATCTACCAGAATAGGCTCCGTGGTTACCACCTGTGACGCCAAAATCTCAGCGGCTTTAATAAAAGCAAGTTTACGTTGCGCGCCAAGCGTAGTGCCCTTATTACCGCTTGCTTTAGATGCTGTTGCTGCTGTAGCAGGCATAGAAGCGTTATCAGATACGGTAGCCCCTCCCGTTAATGAGGTTAAATAGGTATCAGTGTCAGTCTGAGTGGTCGTGTCGTTTTCAATCAGGGTGGTGGAATCAAAGCCGGAAATAAAATTCAACTGGATAACGGTACTGGTTGTGCCATCCGTTACGGTGCAGTTATCGCCGTCATTGGCACCGGTTGTTTCAGCTGAAGATGAGGCCGGACAGGCTGCTGCCAATACCTGCCCACTAGAAATTAAAAGTAAAAAAAGTAGAGTCGCAACAGAAGAAATATACGCCATACACACAGCCTAATAACGTTACAGATACGCTATTAAGATTAGACCTTTATGGTCAATAATAAAGATGCAATATGCGTCAGCATGTAACTGTACGTAATTCATATAGCTTTAGGCTATAAGAAAATTCAATGCTTAGAATTATTTAGCTGGGGTTAACTTTAGAAGTGGTTTTGGGATATTTGAATACTCCTGAATCTTAATCGTACCATCTGGCATTTGCACGGCCACCGGCATTTGCGTAAAGCGACCATTGGACGGTAAAACCACGCTGCCATCTGCACGAGTATAGGTTTTTTTAGGACCCTCAAGTAATAGGCTTTCTTTCAGCGCTTGTTGCATCTTAGGTGTCATTTGATCGAAATGCGGATTACCCGTGAGCACTTTTGGTTTTACATTAGAGGGAGAAGGCGCCTTTAAAGGGTTGAGCGGAGTATTTAGATTAGTGTTTGTTCTGGTGGGTGTAAGGCCCCCAGTAGAAATAGGTGTATCAGGTGTAGCTTGGCTTTTGTTCGTGTCAGGCAGGTTGCCAGGATCAAGTGGTGCAGAGTAAAAACTCATCCAAATGCCTACGATGACTAGGGTTACAACAAACAATACTATTTTAGATTTATGTTTATGCATAACCCGTCCCGACAACGTATCTTCTATTAAAGTTTAGTCGGCCTTGCATAAGCTGAACAGTTTTCAGTTCAATTTATCAGAAACACTTCTCTTATTATGACGGTTTAGGCCTAAGAGCAATGTTTAGGTTAATAAAGGGATTACTTAACGGTAATTGTGATCTTTTCAGAGATCAGCGGCTTCGAGTGAGGCGTATGTGTCTTATCACCTAAAATTAACTGCAGGGTATGTTTGCCTGGTGTTAACTCTAAAACGGTTTCAGTCTGAGCTTTACCAAAATGAGTAACGCTTCCACCCATAGGTTTGGTTAGATCAGGTAATGTGCCATCCACAATAAGGTGGTGATGGCCTGAATTTGGGCCACCCGTACCCGCTGGGGCCAGTGTCATACCTTGAAGGTTAAATTTCACCACTAGAGGGCTTTCTACCACGGCACCATCTTGAGGGTAGCTAATAGAGACATTCGCACTTGAATGATCATGGGCCCAAGTGGATACGCTTACCAACATAGCAAAAGCGCTTACAAGCAGGGTTTGAAACATTAAAGAAGATTTCATAAGGATCCAAAGTAGGGTGTATATAATCGAACTGTATAACAAATACGCTTTATTACAAATATTTGCGGGATCAGAGGGGATTTGAGTCGGGATATGAGCAGAAACCTGCCAAACATGTTCGATCGGCAGGTTTTGTTGTCTAGAGGGTTTTAGGCGCTCTTAAAATAGGCAGTAGAACTTCTAGAGTCTAGTGTGGCCATGAATGAACAGTGGCATTTCCATTTTAATATTTCTTACCGGCAGTTGAACCCCTCGAATCCAGTTTGGTCATGAATAAACTGCGCCATTTCAAAGTTGGCCGGGTCTTAGTACTTCTTACCGGCAGTCGAACCCCTCGAATCCAATTTGGCCATAATCGCCGCCATTTCATCTGCTTGTTCCATTACTTGGCGACTTTTAATTTGAGCGCGTTGGGCTTTTTCTTCGTTCAGCTGCTCTTTTATCAGCTTCTCTTTGGTGCTGTTGTTGGTGCGCCCGCTAGAAATTTTTTCAGGGGTGGCTCTGGTGGAGCTTCTTGACGTAGTGGCCGCTTTGCTTGTTGTGCGTGAAGGCGTGCTTACCGTGCGTTTAACGGACTTAACACTGGATTTTAAAGGGGCCATTGTGGCAATGCTGGTTTTACCTAACGAGGTTTTAATACCCACAAGGCTACGGCCATCGTAGGTTTCCATGGCTTCACTAAACAGGTCTTTCAGTTCTTCACGATCTTCTGCCACCGCAAAATCTTCTACGGTGAAGTTTTGCACACCAAAATCACGTAAGTCTTTATAAATTTGTGCTTTTATGCCCAAGGCCATGGCCTCTTGAAGCTGGTCAAAACGTTCGTCACTGCTGTCCTTGCAGGTGCCTACCCAAACGTCTTCGGTAATATTATTGGTAATGGTAAATACAAGCATGCAACTAACCTATGTAGAACAATCGGCACCCAAATAGAAAGGGAGATAAGTGCCAGATAAGCAAAAGAGCCGCGCATTGTAATGATGAAAAATAAAAAAGGTAGGCTTGATTTTTAAGTTTTTTTTAGAACGCTTGTGTCGCTGACGTGGCCTCGATTACGAAAGGCAAATCCGTTGCCTCTCAGCCCCACTGCATGCCCATAGTCAAGGGCACTTTTATTAATTGCTTGTACCCTCTGGCTTTACGTCCAGTTTATAATCAAGGCGGACTTCCGAAGAAATGCTTATTGCCTTTCTAGTAAGTCCAACGCTGAGTATGGACTGGACGTAAAGCCCCGAAGGGCGTGTCCTGAAGCTCACATTTACTGCGTTGCCCCCTTGAAAATGGAACAACCATTTCACTTCGGGCAGCGCCTTGTAACTGCAAGCTTCAGGACACGCAGAGGGTGCAATCAATTAATAGAAGTGCCCTCAAGTTAAAATATGGGATATTTAAGCGGGTTTTGCTTGAATTTGTCCGTTCTCAAGTGTAACTAAATAAGCGCGATTACTGTTCAACTCTAGGCATTCCACCGTTAAACCCATAGAGAGTTCCATTTCCATCTCCTGGCTACCGGTTACTTTTTCGACAGTGCCATATTCATCAAGTCTTATTTGAATGTCCATTCTGCGCCTCTTTGTTATTTTTGTTTGGCCTTCAGTATAAATAAGCTAAATTTTGATTGCTTGGTTGAAATAAGCCAATATTTTAGTCTTAGACCAATACGCCCGCCAATTACCCGCGGGTTGTAAGTGGCCCAACAACGCCACCTGTTGTCACTGAATATTTAGTCGATATAAGGCCGTAAAGGCACCATAAACTCTGCAATTTTTGGCTGTTGAGCTACAGTTAATTGAATTGCGATAGGTACATTTGGGAGCTCATGGAGAAAGCGGCGACAGGAACAGGAGGTTCATTTTGGGGCTCTTTGGCATTTAAAATTCCTTTGTTGTTCATCATTATGCTGTCATTCATGATGGGGGCCTTTCTGTGGGTGATGGAAAATCAGGGTAAACCCTTATTGCTCAAGGTGGCCAAGCAACAAGTTCGTGAAACCGGCGAGTCTATTGTTGGCGCATTAGCCGAAAGACTAGCGCTCACCGCTTCCTTGGTTACCAGTATGGCCAATAGTGCTGAGGCCCTACCCAAGGACACCAGCCAGTATAAAACCGTTATTAAACGCCAGCTAGATTATCAAGGTACCGAGCACTTTATTGCTGGTGGTGGTATATGGCCCGAACCTTTTCAATTTAGTAAGGATCGTCAAAGGAACAGCTTTTTTTGGGGCCGGGATAAAAACAATCAACTTAAATATTACAACGATTATAACTTGCCCCAAGGGATGGGGTATCACAACGAAGAATGGTATGTGCCCGCCCGTTTTGTAGGTCAGGATGAAATTTACTGGTCTCGCTCCTACATGGATCCTTACTCTTATCAGTCCATGGTGACGGCCACCGCACCTATGTATCGCGATGATCAATTTTATGGTGTTGCCACGGTTGATATTAAACTCGAAGGTTTAACAGAATTACTGGCATCTAAAGCCACTCGTTTTAATGGCTACGCTTATGCATTGGATCGTAATGGTACATTTTTATCTTTTCCAGATGAAAAAATGAGCCAAAGAGTAAGCCTTGATGAAAATAAAAATGAGGTGGTAGAAAGTATTAATATTGCAGAACTGGCCAGTGCCTCGCCATATATCCCCAATATTATTGCGTCGTTAAGCCAGCTTGAAAACATTAGCAAACTAAATTCAGAGCTTATTGTGCGTGCTAATAATATTGCCAGTAGTAGTTATCAAATAGAAATTAAAGAAGCCCATCGCATCATTAGTGTCATTGCTGATCCCTTTAAACATAAAAGCCTTGGGGAAACGTTTATTAAAGAAATTGAAATGAGCAATGACCCCATATTACATGAGCCTGTTCTTGTTAATGTGTTTCATGTGCCTAAAACCTACTGGAAAGTGGTGACGGTGACGCCATTAAGTGTCATAAATTCTAGTAACGAAGATATTAAACAATCTGTATTAATGAGCTTTTCGTATGTAATTGCAGTAGGGCTGTTAATTGGTTTTATCGTTCTTTTTAAAATTTTATTGTCGCCATTAAAGTCCATGTATCACCAGCTTAATAGTAAATCGGGTGAGCTGGTCTTAATTCAAGGTATTAAAAAGGGTGAATTGGGGGCATTAGCGCGAAAATATAATCAACGCAGTGAACAGCTTATGAGTGCCAATGAAAACTTGGGGGAGTTGCTGGTGCAAGCGCAGCAAGCTGGCGTAGCCAAGACTCACTTTTTAGCTAACATGAGCCATGAAATCCGCACCCCCATGAACGGCGTACTGGGTATGTTAAATATTTTATTGCGTGGGGATTTAAACAACCAGCAAAAACACTATGCTTTGGTTGCTAAATCCAGTGCCGACAGTTTGCTCATTTTAATTAATGACATATTAGATTTTTCAAAAATAGAAGCGGGAAAATTAGATTTAGAAGTCATAGAATTTGATCTACGCAGCATGCTTAGTGAATTTACTGTCACGATGGCGCATTTAGTTCACAGTAAAGGCCTAGAGTTAATACTGGATATTAATGATTTAGATATTAATTGGGTTAAAGGGGATCCCGGGCGTATCCGTCAAATACTGACTAATTTGGTCAGTAATGCCATTAAATTTACCGAAAACGGTGAAGTACTTATTAAAGTGGGGCTTAAAGATGCCGGGGTGATGGGCTTAGTATTGTATGGCAGTGTCAGTGACACTGGTATTGGTATTCCCAAAGCCAAGCAGGAAACATTGTTTGAATCCTTCTCTCAAGTGGATAGTAGTACCACTCGAATTTACGGCGGATCTGGTTTGGGCTTGGCCATTTGCAAGCAATTATGTGAACTTATGGATGGCTCCATCAGTGTTTATAGTGAAATAGGGTGCGGTAGCAGCTTTGAATTTACCGCCAGTTTACAGCTAGGCCGACACGTGAAGTTAGATGCACCTAAGGTAAACCTGCATAATAAATACGTGTTATTAGTGGATGATAATCAAACCAATTTATTGGTGCTCAGTGAATTGTTAAAGGGCTGGGGAGCGCTGGTCACTGAAGCCACCGGTGGGCGTGAAGCTTTGCAAATTATGCATCGGCTGCCTAATTTTGATGCGGTTATTGTAGATATGCAAATGCCCTTCATGGACGGTGAACAGCTAGGTCGTCATATACGTGAAGAAATTAAGTGGGCTGACGTGGCGTTAATTATGATGACGTCAAAAAGTGAGCGTGGCGATGCAAAGCATTTTTCTGATATCGGTTTTTCAGCTTACCTCACGAAACCGGTTATGCCAGGAGATGTGCATGATGCTTTACTGATTGCCATTGCAGGTGGAGAGGGTTTAGAGCAGGCGCAACCATTGGTGACACATCATCACCTTGAGTCTTTGCGTCAACAAGAGGATAGCCCATTACCCGAAAATAAAGAGGCTTGGCCATTATTATTATTGGTAGAGGATAACCTTATTAATCAAGAGGTGGCGTTAAGTATTTTAGAGGGGATTGGGTACCAAGCACAGGTTGCAGAAGATGGTCAAAAAGCCATAGAGCTGTTAATAAAAGCTGGGGATAATATACCGTATAAGGCCATATTAATGGATTGCCAAATGCCGATCATGGATGGTTATGAATGTACTCGGCAAATTCGCAATGGTCACCATAATATTTATAATCACGCCATTCCAATAATCGCCATGACGGCCAATGCTATGAAAGGGGATCGTGAAAAATGCCTGGACTCAGGCATGGATGACTATCTATCAAAACCTATTAACATCAGTGTTTTGCAAGATAAGCTTAGTCAATGGATAGGTAATGAATAGGAAATGGTTGCGCCTAACCACCAGTATTTGTATTGCAGTGAATTTTTGTGCTTGTACGTCTTTACCCACCCCGGAATACA
>MAAB01030471.1_pt1 | contig 13267 bp, 12 predicted proteins | sample 1115991 | NCBI WGS metagenome assembly MAAB01 (sample SAMN04961124, study PRJNA320927) | seawater metagenome | isolation source: sample BD02T18 sea water enriched with oil for 18 days | place: USA:Gulf of Mexico | collected 2013-07-27
ATTTTTTCAGCTTCTTCGTCAGGAATTTCAGTATCAAATTCTTCTTCTAACGCCATAACTAATTCAACAGTGTCTAATGAGTCAGCACCTAAGTCATCAACAAATGATGAATCAATTTTCACTTCTGCTTCACTAACACCTAACTGTTCAACTGTGATTTTTTTTACGCGTTCTTCGATATTACTCATTTTATTTCCTTTACTGAAAGTGCATTTTTTCAAATTGCGTGTAGTGTATTCGTCAACAGCCTGCCATGCAAGCATCTAATTCATTTTTTTGAACTGGTCTAACCTGTTGAACTATTGAAAAATATAATTAAATAATAATGTAAGCCTTAAAAATCAAGGCTTACACCATATACATACCGCCATTAACATGGATTGTTTCACCGGTAACATAAGCTGCAGAGTCTGATGCTAGAAAAGCAACAGTACTCGCAATTTCTTCTGGTTTACCTAAACGATTAGCAGGAACTTGTGAGAATATACCTTCTTTTTGTTCATCTGTTAACGTTTGTGTCATATCGGTATCGATAAAACCTGGTGAGACGGTATTTACCGTAATACCACGCGAAGCTACTTCACGTGCTAACGCTTTAGTAAAACCTAATAAACCCGCTTTAGCTGTAGCATAGTTTACTTGTCCTGCATTACCCATAGTACCAACAACAGAGCCAATGTTAATAATGCGACCCGTACGCTTTTTCATCATAGGACGAATAGCGGCTTTACTGACTTTATAAACAGACGTTAAGTTTGTTTCCATGATATCAGTCCATTCATCATCTTTCATACGCATAAATAGGTTATCACGCGTGATACCAGCGTTATTGACTAATATATCAATTGAACCATGCGCTTCTTTGATCGCTGCGAACATTTCAGTAATAGACTCGTCACTAGTTACGTTAAGTACTAAGCCCATACCACTACCATTTTCGGCAGTTAAGTATTCGCTTATTTTATTCGCACCATTTTCTGATGTCGCAGTTCCTATGACCGTAGCACCAAGTGACTGTAATTGTGTTGCTATTGCTTTACCGATACCACGGCTTGCACCAGTAACTAAAGCGATCTTCCCTTCTAAAGAAAACATATTTTTCACCTACTATTTTATTTTATAACGCTACCTTGATAAGCAAGCTAACGAGTTGTATTTTTGACAACAGACTAAAATTAATTATTAACTAAGTCTTTTGCTTGTTGTAATGAATCACTCGTGTTGAAGCTAACACTTTTCAATGATTTATTTATTCGTTTATTCAAACCTTGCAAAACCTTCCCAGGTCCTATTTCGATGACTTGTTCTATACCATCACTTGCCAGCAGGCTTATTGTTTCACTCCAACGAACTGGAGAATATAATTGCTTCACTAATGCAGCTTTAATTGCATCACCTGTGACTTCTTCTGCCACATCGACATTGTTTACAACAGCAATTTCTGGCTGATTAAAAGTCACTGACTCAAGTTCAATTGCTAACTTATCAGCTGCATCACTCATTAAAGCACAATGAGATGGAACACTAACAGGTAATGGTAAAACACGCTTAGCACCCGCTGTTTTACACAATTCACCAGCACGTTCTACTGCTTCTTTGTGACCAGCAATAACAACTTGCCCTGGTGAATTAAAGTTTACAGCAGAAACAATTTGTCCTTCCTTAGCGTTATCACAAGCAGAGATGATATCTTCATCAGCTAAACCTATGACAGCTGCCATTGCACCGACACCTTCAGGTACACAAGCTTGCATCAATTCGCCACGCTTTTCGACTAACGCGACAGCATCACTCAGTGAAATAACCCCAGCACATACTAATGCAGAATACTCACCTAAACTGTGGCCCGCCATAATAGCTGGTTTCACTTCTGATTCACTTTGCCAGAGACGCCATAAAGCAACACTTGCAGTTAAAAGTGCAGGTTGGGTAAAATTAGTTTGATTTAATTTTTCAGCTGGACCTTGTGCAACAAGTTGCCACAAGTCATAACCTAATGCTTTTGATGCTTCTTCAAACGATGCTTGTACGATACTATTTTCTGCAAAGTCACTGAGCATGGCAACAGTTTGAGAGCCCTGCCCTGGAAAAACGAATGCTAATTTATTTTGCATATTGATACTCTATTTGAATTATTTTAGTAAATATGTTGATTGTAATATTATTGGGTTAGGAAAAGGTAACATAGTAGAAAGTATTTGCCCACTAAGTAAAGCATGGTTAACGACAAGTAAAGCCATGTTCTAATGACGTTTTAATTTTCTCGGGAACTTGTCTTTCAACTTCTTTGACTGCTTCTTCAATAGCAGCTAAAAAAGCACCTGAATTGGCGTTACCATGACTCTTCACCACGATACCGCGTAATCCTATCAAACTTGCGCCATTGTACTGGTCGGGGTTCATAGTTTTAAACAGTTTTTTGAAACTTGGTTTAAGTAATGAACCAAACACTTTAGCCAATATACTTGCACTAAAAGCTGTTTTAGATTTTTGATAGACTAATCGAGCAACACCTTCACAGGTTTTTAATGCGACATTACCTACAAATCCATCACAAACAATAACATCAGCTTTATTTGAAAAAATGTCACAACCTTCAATAAAGCCGACATAATTAATGTCTTTATTTTCACTTAACTCAAGCGCCGCGAGTTTTATATGATCACTGCCTTTAATTGCTTCTTCACCCATATTCAGTAGTGCAATACGTGGTTTACTTATACCATCGACTTGCTCTGCCATCACTGAACCCATCACACCAAATTGATATAATACGTGTGAGTCACAAAAAACATTCGCCCCTAAATCAAGCATGAAAACATGTTTATCTTTATCATGGGTAGGTAGTGAGGAAATCAGCGCTGGACGTTCAACTCCAGGTATATTTTTTAAGACAAAATGTGCCATTGAAAAAAGTGCACCAGTATTACCAGCGCTTACACAAGCTTGTGCCTTACCAACATGAACCAAATCAAGTGCCTTACGCATCGAAGAGTCTTTTTTGGTCCTCAGTGCAACAATAGGTTTATCTGACATTGAAACGACTTGAGAGGTTGGCTGGATACTTAGCTGTTTATGTGCAGCTAAACTTTTTTGAGAAATATTAAAGTGGGCAAGAGATTCTGTAATGATTAATTCATCACCACAAAGAATAAGGTGCAAGTTAGGCTGATTATTAATAGCCATTATTGCTGAAGAAATAGTTATAGAGGGGCCTTGATCGCCCCCCATAACATCTAACGCTATGGTTAGATAACTATTTAAGCTCAAACGAAGTAAGCCTAAACTATTTTACTGTAACGAAGTAATCGCTTATTTAGCGATTACTTTAACGCCTTTGTAAAATCCATCAGCAGTTACGTGGTGACGACGATGCGTTTCACCTGATACTGGATCTACTGATAAGTTTTCTACTGTTAATGCATCATGTGAACGGCGCATGCCACGTCTTGAACGAGACTTCTTGCTTTTTTGAACTGCCATGAGTTACTCCTGAATCGGTTATTAGTTAAAGGGCTTTATGCTTATTAACTATTTGAATTGTTTTAATATATCAAATGGGTTTGGCTTCTCAACCTCTTCTGGCAACTCACCCCAAACTGAATCAGCATCCGCTGGACAATCTTGAATGTCGTGCCTTGGAATTAATGGTATCATGAGAATTAACTCTTCTTCCACTAATTCACGTAAGTTTACTTCGCCATTTTCATCTAATTCGACTACGTCATAATATGACGGAATTTTCTCAGCTGCTTCCTCATTTTTGGCAGGACTAAAAGCAAAATCTACTTCAAGTAACTGCTCAAAACTTTCGTTACACCGCTGACAAGTTAATGCAACTAATGCCGATGCTGTACCTGACATTACTGTCAAACCACGTTCATCCACATCAAACTTAACACTAACTTGAACATGCTCGCTTCTGCTTTCGCATTCAGCAAGCAGTCGAGTCATATCCGACAATTTACACACGCCCTCACACACAAGTCTACGTTGAGCGCTTCGGGATGGATTAATTGTTATTGGAAGTTTAAGATTCTGCATAAGGCGCGCATAATATAGTCCCTACAGGCAAGTGTCAAAAGAAAATTGCACTATTTTGCTTAAAAGCTCAAGATAAACTCAATATTAGCAATAATCGTGTATTAATTGTTTACTCTAACAACAACCACTCATTAAACCTGTAATATCATTACTTATATTAAGCTGTTTTATTTAGAGAATAACACAGCGAACCAATTACGAACTGATGAATAATAAAAATAACGTAAACATAGTTATTATTTCCTTCATTTTGTGATGTAATCAAATTACTGCAGAACGACTAAAGAATTACTGCCTATATAAGTTAATAAAATCATAAATGCTTCTGTTTTTATGAATCTATAGATAATGTTAGGTAATTAAAAAATTCGCCCAGTTCGTATCAAACTATTTTTTACAAGATTATTTAGAAGGGTAAACATGAAAACCTTAGTCCTTGGCTCAACCTCTCCATTTCGTAAAACAATTTTAGAAAAGCTCAAACTACCTTTTTACTGCGCAAAACCTAACATAGATGAAACAGAAAAGGACAATGAATTACCTCAGGAGTTAGTTGAACGTCTCGCTATAGAAAAAGCGAAAGCCGTTAAGCAGGAGTTTCCACAAGCACTCATTATAGGCTCAGATCAAGTTGCAGTGTGTGAAGGAGAGATTTTAGGGAAACCTCACAATTTTGAAAATGCGGTCATTCAGTTAAATAAATTTAGTGGTAAGAGTATTACCTTTTATACAGGCCTTTGCGTATATGACAGCGAGAAAGGAACAGTCGTTTCGTTGGTTGAACCTTTTACAGTACATTTTAATCAACTGAGTCAAGACGACATCGAGAATTATCTCAATGCAGAACAACCCTACAACTGTGCAGGTAGTTTTAAAAGTGAAGGGTTAGGAATATGTTTGTTTAGCAAACTTGAAGGCGACGATCCAAATACATTAATAGGATTGCCATTAATTAAACTCGTCGAATTGTTAAAGCAACAAGGTATTGATGTGCTAGCTGAACAAAGTAAACAGTCTCTCTAAAAATAAAAAAAGTAAGTAACACGCTTAACACACCTGCTGCTTACTTCTTTTAAAAGAACTCTCCTTCGTACTATTTATTGACTGGTACGGGTATTAATAATTGTTGCAATTCAATAAGAGAGTCAACAATCGCAATTGGCTGGTAGTTGCTTAATATTTCTCTATTATGTACGCCCAAAGTAATGCCAATACGATCGATACCAGCAGATTGAGCCATCTTCATATCATGACTGGCATCACCAATCATAACCGCTTGTTCAGGTTCAATATTAAGCTCTGTTAATAAGCTTAATAACATTTGCGGATCAGGCTTTGACAAGGCTTCATCCGCACAACGAGATGCATGAAAGAAATGTTCTGTTTGTGTCGCTGCTAACACTCGTTGTAACCCTTGTCGGCCTTTACCTGTTGCCACAGCTAATAATCTATTATTATCAGTCAGTGTTTTTAACAACAACTGTGCATCTTCAAATAATGGTGCAGGTGTAACATCACCCTCAATATACTGAAACTGATATTGTCCGATTAACGACGAAACTTGGCTTGGAGAAGCCGATGGAAATAAGATTTCAAGTGCTTTTGGTAAACTTAGGCCAATGATATCTTTGACAGATTTTACGCTCGGTATAGTCAACTGGCATTGATGTGCCGCTGCTTGCATTGATGAGACAATACGCGCGATTGAGTCCATCAAAGTGCCATCCCAATCAAAGATAACTAATTTGTACTTGGTCATAACGGTTATTCTTTTACCAACTTGGATAATAACTTCTCTAAACTCGCTTCAAGAGGAGCTTCAATTTTTAGCCTTTGATCAGTGCTTGGATGCGTAAATTCAATACTCGCTGCATGTAAGAAAAGTCGCTTTAAGCCTTTACTTCTCATTTGCTCATCAAACTCTTCATGACCATATTTTGCATCCATAGCAATAGAATGACCATTAGTTTGACAGTGTACTCTTATTTGATGAGTTCTTCCGGTAACAGGGAAAGCTCTAACTAAGGTTGCACCTCGGTATCGCTCTAACACGCGAAAACGTGTTTCAGACTCTTTACCTAATTGATTATCGACAACAACCACGCGTTCACCTGATTTTAAATCATTTTTCTTTAACGCATCAGTAACCCGAGTTAACTTGGTCGGCCAATGACCTTTTACTAGAGCATGATAAAATTTTTGTACATTTTTATCACGGAACTGTTCATGTAAGTTACGCAATGTCGACCGCTTTTTTGCCACCATTAAGCAGCCAGAAGTATCTCTATCTAGACGGTGAACAAGTTCCAGCATTCTCGCTTCAGGCCTCAATGCACGTAGTGCCTCAATCAGTCCAAAACTCAAACCACTTCCACCATGAACCGCCATACCAGATGGTTTATTAATGACAATTAACCGCTCATCTTCAAAAAGAATCTGTTTTTCAAGATTAGCAACAATATTTAGCCCTGTTGACACTGTATCTTTTTCTTCTGAAACTCTAATCGGAGCTATACGCACTTCATCATCATTCATTAATTTATAAACAGGCTTAATCCGTTTTTTATTAACCCTTATCTCACCTTTGCGCATTAAACGATAGAGGTGGCTTTTAGGAACACCTTTAAGCGTTCTTAATAAAAAATTATCAATACGTTGCCCAGCATCCTCGCTGTCTATGGTAATGAAGCGCACTTTCGGTCTTTCTTCAGCTACATTTATGACTTGATTAGTGTTAGCAGCATTAATTTTCTTATGCTGAGTTTTTTTATCAACTGAGTGATGTTGTGTGTTTGCTTTATTTTTATGCACGTGATTGGCTTTTTGAGTCTTAGTTTCTTTCATCGCTGCAGTTTAACACACTTTATTTAGCTAATAATGCAATTAACTCCCTTTTTTATTGGCTAAACGCCAAGGATAGTGTGATAATAAAAGGGTTATTAGTTGATATTTAACGCGAACAGCATATTAAGTAGCCATATGAAAGAGTCATACAAGGCTAATCAACGTAACAATTTTAACCCTAGAAGCTTTAAAGAGAGACGTAAGAGGCAAACTGCGGCCACATTTATATGCGATATCTCATTTTGTTAACTGTGCTTATATAGCGTTAACAAAATAGAGTAAAAGACATATTGATAGTACGGCCTATTGCATTAATTGACACAGTAAACTATCACTATTGATAATTTACCCGTTGTAGATTGTCAACGAAGCATAAACAGTTTTAATATTTCGATTTTGATTTGTTATTAGCCCAGCACCATAAAGCAATTATTATAAAATAATACCGAAGCAATTACGCTGGTATTTTGCACAGCACACACGCTGAGCACATAAAGAAATAAATTAACATTGCCTATTTAAATAATTGGCGGTGATATAAAAAACAATCAGAATTTATAACAGCTTAACCTGGTTTTATGACAGGTTAACCGTGACAACCGTGAGGTTGACACGCTGCTGTTACCAGAAAAACAGATTGCTTTGTGTCCTAAGCAAACGGTGTGTTGTGACTAAAAATGAGTCCGACAAACTATGAAACGTATGTTAATTAACGCTACCCAATCAGAAGAATTGCGCGTAGCACTAGTAGATGGCCAGAAACTTTACGATTTAGATATTGAAAGCCCAGGTCACGAACAAAAAAAATCAAACATTTACAAAGCTAAAATCACACGCATTGAGCCTTCCTTAGAAGCTGCTTTTGTTGATTATGGTGCCGACCGCCACGGTTTCTTACCAATGAAAGAAATCGCTCGCGAATACTTCCCTAAAGGCTATACATTCCAAGGCCGTCCTAACATTAAGGAAGTATTACACGAAGGCCAAGAAGTTATCGTTCAGATTGATAAAGAAGAACGTGGCCAAAAAGGTGCTGCGCTAACTACTTTTATAAGCCTTGCTGGCAGCTATTTAGTATTAATGCCAAATAATCCTCGTGCTGGTGGTATTTCACGCCGCATTGAAGGTGATGAGCGTACTGAATTAAAAGCTTCTTTGAGCAAATTAAATCTACCTAAAGGTATGGGCTTAATTGTAAGAACTGCTGGTGTAGGCAAAGATTACGAAGAATTAAAGTGGGATCTCAGTGTCCTGTTACACCATTGGCAAGCAATTAGTGATGCAGGAAACAGTCGCCCTGCCCCTTTCTTAATTCATCAAGAAACCAACCTAATTTTACGTGCCATTCGTGATTATTTACGCCGTGATATTGGCGAAGTATTAATAGATCGTCCTAAAACATTTGAAAGTGTTAAAAAACACATTGAAGTTGTTCGTCCTGATTTTTTAAATAAGATCAAACTGTATAATAGCGATGTGCCATTATTCACCCATTACCAAATTGAAACTCAAATAGAAACAGCATTTCAGCGTGAAGTGCGTTTACCCTCTGGTGGTTCAATCGTAATTGACCCTACTGAAGCGATGACGTCTATTGATATCAACTCAGCCCGTGCTACAAAGGGAAGTGATATTGAAGAAACGGCTTTTAATACCAATTTAGAGGCTGCTGAAGAAATTGCTCGCCAACTTCGCTTACGTGATCTTGGTGGTCTAGTGGTCATTGATTTCATCGACATGACACCTGTACGTCATCAGCGTGAAGTAGAAAACAGAATGCGAGATTCAGTTCATCAAGATCGAGCCCGCATTCAATTAGGTAAAATATCTCGCTTTGGTTTGTTAGAAATGTCACGCCAACGCTTGCGCCCTTCTATTGGTGAAACAAGTCAAGGTGTATGTCCTCGTTGTAATGGCACTGGTCATGTACGCGGCGTTGAGTCATTAGCACTATCAATATTACGTTTAATGGAAGAAGAAGCCATTAAGGACAATACCTTGCACGTACAAGCGCAAGTACCAGTTCCTGTTGCAACCTATTTATTAAATGAAAAACGACGCTCGGTTATGCATGTTGAAAAACATCATAATGTAAGAGTCTTGATCATTCCAAATCCACACATGGATACCCCTCAATACGAAGTTTTGCGTGTTAAAAATGATGAAACAACCGTAGAAGCAAGTTATGAAGTGCCAGTGAAACAAGCTGAGCTTGAAGAAGCTAAAATGCCTAAGTTTGATAAAGCTGCCGCTAAACGTGATGAGCCTTTGATACAGGGTATGAGTGCACCAACTCGTGTCGCTAAATCTGAAGAATCTCCAGTAGTAACAGAAAAAACTACGGAAACAAAACAAACAAAACCTAGTGGATTTTTTGGTTGGTTAAAGAGCCTTTTTGTTGCTGAAGAAGTTGTAGAAGAGGTTAAAGAAGTAAGTACAAGCCAGCAAGCTAAAAAACCACAGGAAAGACGTGGTAATCATCAAGCTAAGCGTCGTAATAACCGCGGTAATAATCGTAACCGCAACGATCGTAATGGCGAAGGTGCTAATAATCGCTCTTCTCATAAAGAGAATGAAATTAGAGGTAATCGCTCAAATCGTGATGAAGAGCAACAAAATAAGCCGAAAAGACAACCTCGTAAAAATAACAACAACGTCGATAAAGAAAAAGTTGTTAAAGAAGAGAAAAATACAGAGCGTCGTCAACGTCGAAATAACCGCAAAAAAGTACGTATAGCGCCTAAAGATAAAGCTATCAAGGCTACTGAAACACTAGCGGCTGTTGAGACTGCTGAGAGTGTGAAAGTAAATACTCCTTCTATAGAAGCAGCAGCAAACAACGAGGATAAACCACGCAATAGACGTTCTCCGAGACATCTAAGAGCTAATGGTCAACGTCGTCGTCGTAATAATGCAGAAAACAACTCTGAAGCGACACAGCAAGAACAGGTATTGTCTACTGAAAATGTACTAACTGATGAATCAGTAGAGGCGCGTTATCCTGCAAAAGTCACTCCGATTGCCGAAGAAGCAATTGAGCAATCAAAAGCCGCAACTACTCCAGCAGAGATTGCCGTTGAGGAAGTTGTTAAGGATACAGTAGCCGAACAAGCACAGCCTGCACCTGTCGAATCTAAAGCTGCTGAAACCAAAGCTGCTGAAACCAAAGCTGTTGAAACCAAAGCTGTTGAAACCAAAGCTGCTGAAACCAAAGCTGTTGAAACTAAAGCTGATGAACCAGTGCTAGATAACAGTAAAGAACAGCTAACATCTGAAAGCAAAGAAGAAGTTTCTGCTCCAAGTGTTACAGAACAAGTCACTGAAGTTCAGCAAGAACTACCGTTAGAGCAAAAAGAAAATACTGTTATAACGCCAGAAACGTCTCCTGAAGTTAAAGTCAACATGGATATTGAGACTGAAGTATCAACATCTGAAACTGAAGCGGTTACACAAGAAGCTGAAATAGTTCCTCTTGCTGAAGATGCTAAAGCAGCCGACAATACCGTTACCACAGAAGAAAAAGTTGTGGCTACAGCTAATAAAAAGCCGGCCAAGAAGAAAGTTGCTCTTGCAACCAAAAAATCCGCACCTAAAGATAAAAAGTTAGCAAGACAAGTGAAAAAAGCTAACCGACTATCAGGTCATGCCAAGGCACCAATGACGAAGACAGAAACAATCACGATAATTAAAGATATTCCGACATCCTTTATGGCGGATAGTGAGAGACTGGTTCATCAATCCTCAGGCAGAACGGCTGTTATTGCCGATGTGGTAAATCGCAGTAGTGCGCAGGCAACTAAGCCATAAGTTAACATTTACTCTCAATTGAAAAGCCAGTTATAAGATTTATAACTGGCTTTTTTTTGTCTAAATTTCTGCCATTTTAGCAAGGATTATTTCCTGTACAGGCAATAATCTCTTTATAATTAATTTATAATTAATTTATAAGTGGCTGCATTTTTCATTACACTTAATGATGCCTGTGCAACGCTTTAACTTGCCATTAACAAAATAGCTTGACTGTTGCCTAAGGCTAACGTTAAATGGAGGGAAGTAAAGGGCTTGGTGTTAATTAATAAGATAGGTCGTTGTCGTTATGTAATTAACCATAACGTAGCTGATTTTAATAGAGAGTAATAATTATTATGAAAAAATGGTTTTTTTCAGACAATGGTAAAGTAACAGGTCCTTTAGGCTTAAAAGAGTCAAACGAATTAATTTCAAAAAATCCAGACTTATATGCATGGCACCCTTCGTATACTCATTGGGTTCCTGTCAGCTGTATTAATGAGTTTGAGGTATCAATATCTCCTCCTCCACCTCCAATAGCGATCCCAAAAGAATTGATCGATAGTTTAAACGGTGAAGAAAAAGAATTATTAACGACATTAGATCGTATAGATAAGACGGTTAAAATTACCTCGGACTCTTTATATGAAATAGATGCTGAGTTAGATAACTATGGCCAAATTGCACATAATTTAACAGAAGAAGTTAAAGCAGTAGTTAAAACAATTGAAGAGCAGTATGCTGCTTTACAGAAGAATCTAGCTAACGTAATTAAAACTGATTATTAAAATCTACTCATTAGTTCTTTACCATGAACAAATGCGACATAATAATTAAAAAAACTAAAGTTAACAGATAAGAGTATTTACGATGAAAAAATGGTTTTTTTCAAATAATGGCGAAGTCACGGCCCCCTTAGACTTAAACGAAGCAAAAGATTATTTAGCTAGCAATCCAAATGTTTATGGCTGGCACCCTTCGTTTACTCAATGGAAACCCGTAAACTGTATTAGTGAATTTACTGACGTACTTCCCGCGACTGTTCAAGCTCCTCTCATTCCAAAAGAAATTTCAGATAAATTTTTAGCTAAAAAACAACGTTTAGCTTCAAAGTTAACATCAATTGGCGATAGCATAAATCATAGTCAATCCTCTTTAGGGAAATTTGAAAAGCAAATTGAAAATTATAAAACGTTGACACAGAACTTAAATGATAATGTAAAAGACGCAATTGATAATATCGAGAAGAAACATAAAAGCCTGAATCGAAAATTATCGCAAGTTAAAGATGCTGTTCATATTGCAGAAAATGAAATGACTGAAGTTGTTAATGACTTTAATCGAAGAATGAGCTCAAATGATATATTTATGCCCTCTTGTAACCAAGGTAAAATATCAGCTTCTGAAGACAGTTCTCTAGTAAGTAAAGCGAAACTTGCGCAAGAAAAGCTAGCAACGCCCTATAACCGAGCTGAAGCTCCTAAAGTAAGTGTTAAAGAGCCTGAGCAAAAGATTCAAAAAGATGTACCTAAAAAAGAAGAGACTCACATTACAGAAGCTATTAACCCAGAAGCTGAATACGCTAATAAGATGGCCAAAGACAGTTTCAATGGTATGAAGAATATGATGAAATCGGTTTTTAAAGGTGATCATAAAGTCGAGAAAGCTAAAATGCCAGAAAAGGTTGAAATCAAAAGAGGTAAAGATGAGCCTTTATCAATGGCGGAGCGTCTAAAAATGGCACAAAATAACCACTAAAAGTTAGACAGACCCCATTTGAGATAACGTTTAGCTCTCAAAAGAGAAAGGCCAATCATTGCTTAAATGATTGGCCTTTTTGATAATCGATACAAAATTGTTAATTAACTTGTCAACCGAATTATCTTACGTGTGCTAGTGCTTGATTTGCTAATTTGGTTATTTCAGACCAATTTTTATTTTCAACGATGTTATTTGAAACCAACCAAGAACCACCACAACAAACAACATTAGGTAAGGCTAAATAATCACGAACGTTGTTTAAATTAATTCCACCTGTTGGACAGAAACGGATATCAGGGAAAGGTCCACCAATTGATTTAATCGCATTGACACCACCTGATGCTTCAGCCGGGAAAAACTTTAAGTGATCGTAACCATAATCAGCGCCATCCATTAGCTCTGAAATAGAAGATATACCTGGAATTAACGCAATATTTCCCTCATTACCAGCTTGTAATAAGTCTTTAGTTAAACCAGGACTAATAGCAAATTTAGCGCCTGCATCATAAGATTGCTGTAATTGTTGACGATTAGTTACTGTACCTGAGCCCACAATAGCTTCTGGCAACTCTTTTGCAATGGCACTGATAACATCAAGTGCTGCCGATGTGCGTAACGTTACTTCTAAAACTTTAATACCCGCAGTTAAAAGTGCGTCCGCAATGGGTAACGCTTCTTCAACGTTGTTAATGACTAATACTGGAACAATAGGTCCCATATTGAAAAGGTCCTTTGGCATAATTTGCCAATTTTTTGATACTGTCATAATTCCTCTTTATTTTCATGGCGATACTTACCTCAAAGGCAAGTAGACACTGAATTCTTTCTC
>MAAB01007656.1_pt1 | contig 13266 bp, 10 predicted proteins | sample 1115991 | NCBI WGS metagenome assembly MAAB01 (sample SAMN04961124, study PRJNA320927) | seawater metagenome | isolation source: sample BD02T18 sea water enriched with oil for 18 days | place: USA:Gulf of Mexico | collected 2013-07-27
CCTTAGCATCTAACAAGTAGTCCGCATGGGCAATATCGGTAATAGCCCACAAGCCAATACCCTCCATTAAACTTATCTTTGGTTGATGCTGATGGTTTTGTAGGGCAAATTGGGCTTGTTTTCCCGACTCTGTGTATACTCGTTTGGTAAATTGTGAGTCGACTAACAAAGCAGACAAAGAAAAGCGCTTGGCCGCATCATGATCGTTTTCATTTGAATATTTGTACTGCGTATTATTCAACCATAGTAGAGTATCAACACCTTGAATTGCTAGAGTTTTTCCGTCATTGGTTGTTAGTCTACCGCGTATAACGGGTTGCGCATGTATCACACCATGCTGTCGTAACTTTATCCATAACTTACCATCAACATACTGTGTTCCTGTGAGTGGTTTAATTAAATGTGAGACAGGGTTATTGATTAATGCTGAAGAATGTTGATAACGTGTTTTTGCCTCTTGATTAAGCCCAGAAATAGCCGTTAATAGGGCACTGCCTAGGCTGAACCCTAGAATAAACAATGCCATTAACCAAGGATGTCGTTGATAAAACGCGATATGAGTGGTTAAAATAACTTTGATTTCGTTAGTCAAAACGGCCATCTCTTAGCACGTTAACATGATCAAAATAATCAGTTAATTGATGACTATGAGTCACCATAACGAGGTTGATTTCTCTTTCACGGCATAACTGGGTAAGAAGTTTAACCACTTGGTGCGAACGCTGTTGATCTAAATTGCCCGTTGGCTCATCAGCAAATATTATTCGAGGTTTATTAAGCAAGGCACGAGCAATACCAACACGTTGTTGTTCACCACCAGAAAGCTGATGAGGTAACGCATTAAGCTTGTTTTGAAGCCCTAATTCCTCAATAAGCGCGTCAAATTCACTCGCCACTTCTGTTGGGAAGTTAAGTTTATGTTGAAATAAAATATTTTGTTTTACACTTAGGCAATCAAGTAATTGATAGTGCTGAAAAATCAGCCCAATTTTACGACGATAAAGCGCGAGATCTTGCTCATTAAGAAGCGATAACTCTTGGTTATTAACACTGACTGAGCCGCTATCAGCTTGAAGAAGACCTGCTAGAATATGTAAAAAGGTGGTTTTACCAGAACCACTATCACCAAGTAATGCAAGCTGTTGGCATGCGGGCACAAACAAATTAAGCTTATTTAATATGCTTTGTTTGTTATCACCATCATTACGACTGAAAGACAAATCTTTTACTTCTATCACGGTAACTCCTTGTTAGCCTATAGTATTTTAGCGCAACAAACGTTGTAAAACTATTAAGAATACAGAGTTTATCCTGTTGAACCATACTGCTGTTAAGTACTCGTATTAAGCAATTCTGCTATAGATTAGTTCCAATAACTCATGCTCTATTGTAAAAGCGCACCGAATAAAACCATTGTATAGAACAATCTCCATCCAAACACTCATGAAATCACCTAAACGAAGAAACTAACTTAACGGCTAATGTCTTTTCATTACCGCTGAACAAAATAAAATCAAGCGCCATCCCTTGTTATTACTAACCATAAAGACTGTTTTCCTATTTATGTTTATTTAATAGTCACTTATTGATTGACTATTTGGTCAAGAATAACAACAATCTTACCGTTAAATAACAAAACTGTAACATTCATCGTTCAGAATCAAGTTGAAGTTTTAACCAATAGAAGTACTTTTTTAACGCAAATTCATTACTAATTTGGAGAAATAAATGAATACTCGTAAGGTAGTGCCAAGTCTATTTTTTGGCCAAAACAAACTAAAATTAAGCTCGATTGCACTGTGTGTTGCGTCAAGTTTTGTTAGCTACAGTGCTGTGAGTGCTGAAACACTGTGGTCTGAAGATTTTAATAACCCTGCATTAGCTAATAAAGGGGCAATCTTTGAAACAATCGATTTAGACGGTATTAGTCGTTGGTCTATTGATGTGAGTAGTGCGCAACTAACCGCAAACAGTGATTGGTTTAAAGTTAATAATAATAAAATGGAAGCAAGAGATGTTGATGGCTATGTAGATTGGTTATCAGAATCAATTAATATTGAAGGTAAAACGAATATCAATATCTCTGTGTTAGCTGAAGAAAGTGGCACGCTTGAATCAACTGACTTCTTTGACTTGTGGTATTCGGTAGATAACGCGCCTTTTGTTAAAGTAGAAAACTGGCAAGGTAAAGGTAACAGTAGTCATACCATGATTGATGACTTTACTTCGGCCACTATTACCCAAAGCATACCTTCTGGAAGCACGTTGCAAATTAAAGCGTCAATGGCAAATAACTCAGGGTCTGAGTATATTAGTTTAGATAATGTGTTGGTGACTGCTGGTACTGAAGATGGTGGCGGCGACAATGGCCAAGGGCCAATTATTGATGCATGTTATAATTGCCCCGATTTAAGCCCAATAGAAGATGCTACAGAATTTGATGATGCCACTTATTATGCGGCTGTATTTAACGCAATTGAGTCAGCTCAAAGCACTGACGTTATTCGCACTAATATCAATGAAGTCATTTCAGCAAATCATAAAAAATTAAGCTATTCAGAAGCATGGACGGCATTAACCGTCACCGATGAAGATCCTTTGAATCCAGACAATGTCATTTTATTTTATCGTGGTATTTCCAAAGCCAAAAATTCCAACGGCAGCGGCTCACAATCAACCAACCCTGATAACTGGAACCGTGAACATGTTTGGGCGAAAAGTCACGGGTTCCCAAGCTCAAGCGCCATGGCTTATTCAGACATACACCACTTAAGGCCAACCGATATATCCGTTAACTCATCCAGAGGTAACTTAGATTTTGATAATAGTGATGCGCCTTTACCAGAGGCCCCTGAAAATCGGGTAGACGGTAATTCATTTGAACCAAGAGATGCGGTAAAGGGTGATGTCGCCCGAATCGTTTTATACATGGATACCCGTTATGCGGGCTTAGATTCTGTCACACCTGACCTACGAGTTGTCGATAATCTAACTTCTGGCGGTGAGCCCGAATTAGGCAAGTTGTGTACGTTGTTAGCGTGGAGTGAAGCTGATCCTGTTGATGAATTTGAACAGAATAGAAATAATAAAATTTATGAGTTCCAAGGAAATCGTAACCCATTTATTGATCACCCAGAGTGGATTTCTACACTTTACAGTGATTCATGTTCAGATATTGACCCAGTCGACCCAGTCGACCCAGTCGACCCCGTTGATCCTGTAGATCCACCAGCATCAGGTGATGATCTATTTTTCTCTGAATATGTTGAAGGCTCCAGCTTTAACAAAGCAATCGAGATTTTTAACCCAACAAATAGTGCTATTTCGTTAGAAGATTATCAATTCAAGCTTTATTCAAATGGTAGTTTGACCGCGACAGCTACTTACACATTAACGGGTGAAATTCTGGCTAATGATGTCGTAGTTTTAGGCTCTGCTCAAATTGCCGATGACAGTGCATTAGTCCCTTATATTGACCACTTTGTCAGCGCTGTGAACTTCAATGGTGATGATTATGTCGAGCTAGTTCATGGCGATACGATAATTGATAATATTGGTACCTATAGCGTGAGACAAAACTGGGGTAAAGATACCTCATTAGTGCGCTTAGCATCAGTAAATTCAGGTGATACAGATAGAACAGATGAATTTGTTAAAGCCGACCAATGGCAATCTAACCCTAAAGATACCTTTGAAAATTTAGGCGCTCATTTAGCTGATGCGTCGCCGACTGATCCTGGCACAGGTGAAGATCCAGTTATTGGCATGTGTGATGAGGAGGCTGATGCAATTAATACCCTTCAAGGTAGCAACAATGATTCACCTTTTATTGGAGAAATCAAAGTTATTGAAGGTACAGTCACAGCAACAGTGCCAAGCTTAAAAGGCTACTTTGTCCAAGAAGCAGCAGAGGACACCGATAGTGATTTACTCACCTCGGAAGCAATTTTTGTTTATTTTAACGACATTGCTAATTTCCCGACAGTGGGCAATAAAGTGAGAATAAACGGCACAGTAAAAGAGAGTTATGGTCGTACTCAGTTGACGGCAACAACAGACTTTGTTGATTGTGGTGTTGGCGAACAAATTGAACCAACCATGGTTTCTTTACCTGTTTCTAGCACTGATTATTGGGAAACTATTGAAGGCATGTCAGTTAGATTTAATGATAGCTTGAAAGTCAGTGATACTTATAACTTAGCGCGATACGGCCAGTTGACCTTATCGAATGGTCGTTTGATTTTACCTACCAACATCTATAAAGCAGGTAGTGTTCAAGCGGTTGATTTAGCAGATAAAAACAGCCGAAACAGAATCACGTTAGATGATATGAATAATGCGCAAAATCCTGATAATGTGCCATTTCCGGCACCAGGATTGAGCCATCAAAATACCTTACGTTTGGGTGATTCCGTTACAGGTTTAACCGGTGTGATTGATTATAGTTTCAATCAGTACCGCGTATTGCCAACAACGACACCACTATTTAATTCGACAAACGCTAGAACAACACAACCTGAACTCGATGAAAGTGGCTCGTTAAAAGTAGCCAGTTTTAATGTACTAAACTACTTCAATGGTGACGGTGCAGGACAAGGTTTCCCGACTGCGCGTGGTGCAGATACGTTAGAAGAATTTACCCGTCAAAGCAGTAAAATTATCTCTGCACTTAAAGAAATTAATGCCGATATTGTTGGCTTGATGGAGTTAGAAAATGATGGCTTTGACAATAGTTCAGCCATTGCAAATCTTGTTAGCCAGTTAAATGCTCAAGTAGGAGAGGGAACATATGCCTATGTCAGCATAGATGAATCAGGTGTCGGAAGCGATGCAATCACAGTAGGCATGATATATAAGCCAGCTTCCGTTTCACTTGTAGGTAATGCGGTTACGACAAATCAAAGCCCTTTTGATTTTGGTAATCGTCAGCCGTTAGTTCAAACCTTTAAAGAAATTGCGACAAATGAAGAGCTAACCATTGCAGTAAATCACTTCAAATCGAAAGGTAGTTGTGGCAGTGCTTCTGGCAATAACCTTGATCAAGGAGACGGTCAAGGGTGTTGGAATGAGCTGAGAACACAAGCGGCAAATGGCTTAACCGCATGGTTAAACACAAATCCAACGGGCTCTAGCGATACTGATTTTTTAATTATTGGTGACTTGAATGCTTACGGTAAAGAAGATCCGATTAATGCTATTACACACAATGACTTTCATAACTTAATTGCTGATTATCAAGGCAGTGCTGGTTATTCATATAGTTTTGGTGGTGAAATTGGTTACTTAGATCATGCACTTGCTAGTAATAACTTAGCGAGCCAAGTTGTTGATGCAACCGTTTGGCATATCAATGCCGATGAGCCACGCATATTAGATTACAACACAGAATTTAAATCATCAGAACAATTATCAACGTACTTTGCCGAGGATGCGTATCGTGCATCAGATCATGACCCCGTCATTGTCGTACTGAATCTACAGAGTGATGTTGAGCTTGTAGGTGATTTTGATGGTGATGCAGATATTGATCGAAATGATGTTAATCAGTTTTCAATGATGATTCGTCGTGGTGAAACTGGTGATATTCAACACGACTTTAATAACGATAGCGTTGTTAATAACCTTGATGTTAGAGCATTAATGTCTAAATGTACTCGTTCACGTTGTGCGACAGAATAATTAATTTACCCAAATGATTTTAAAAGGAATAATCATGAAAAAAATAATAATGTTAGTAACCATGCTTTTAGTTTCAATCAACAGTCATGCGACATTACTGTCGATTGAATTAGACCAAGAAAGTTATCAAGTAGGTGACGTGCTCACTGCAGATTTTGTTATCAGCGATATTGAAGAAGATGTATTGGGTTTTCAAAAGTTATTAGCAACATTTGACTTTACGATCTCGTGGGACAACTCAGTAATTAATTACGACTCAAGTAGTTTTGGCAATAAGCTGAATGTTGGTTTTGGCGGTAGTGATCAAAGTGTTTTTGATATTATGACTGACAGTGTGACCTTATCAGAAGTTAGTTATGCTTGGTGGGATGAGCTTTTGCCTGTTCAAGATGGATTGAGCCAATTTGTTTTAGCAAGTGTAAACTTTGACGTAACTAGCGCTGGAACAAGTATGTTGGATTTCACTAGCGTAATTTTTGGTGATGACTTTGGTAGTTCTTTCGTCGACGTTAGCAGCACAAATGCTTCTTTTAGCGTAAATTCAGCAGTTCCTGTTGATGTGCCTGAGCCAATGACAATACTATTAATGGTAATTGCATTAACCGTATTAGCTCGACAAAGAAAACTGTTTGTAAGTTAACGCAGATTAATTAAAGCCCTAACGGTAATTGTTAGGGCTTTTTTGTTTACATGAAAATATAAAGAACGAGGTAGAAATATGTTAATTGACGCATCAAATTTTGCCGTCAATAATAAAATGTTAGTAGGGTACTTATGTCATATTTTCAGTCTTAAATTCTGTGTAAATTTTACCACTATTGTTGTTTATTTGTACTACAAATGGCTTTATTCGCATTTTTTAGAAATTGTTTAAATAAGGTATTTACCCAGTAAACCCCTTTAATAACGGGCGTCACAGAGCTATTCGTTCAAATAACAACCTGACGCTACGTAAAATCTACTGAACTTTGTCGGTCATTACGGGTAAATAATAACAATTTACACGTACTTTCTACTATTGCGTTACTATTAAATAAGTAAACGAAACTATTCTGTAAACCAATAATTCAATTTATCGGTGTAAGGTTTAATATCACCTATGTTCTCATTAACCCAAGTTTCATCGTAATAAGAATCTAAATACCGTTCGCCACTATCACACATCAAGGTCACTATTGAGCCTTGTTGATTGTTAGCCTCCATTTCTTCAGCAAGACATAGTGCTCCCCAAATATTAGTGCCTGTTGACGCACCCGCTTTTTTACCAATAAGTTTTTCTAACCAGAGTATTGTTGCTACGCTCGCAGCATCAGGTACTTGCATCATTTGGTCAATCACATCTGGTTGAAATGAATGCTCAACTTTAGGTCTACCTATACCTTCAATTCGACTCGATTTATTATTTACCAGAGTACGATTGCCAGATTGAAAACTCTCGAAGAAAACAGAATTTTCAGGATCGACTACAAGTAACTTTGTTTCAAAACCTTTATAAATAATATATCTACCTAAAGTAGCTGAAGTACCGCCAGTACCGGCACTCATCACAATAGCACTCGGTATCTTGTACGGCTCTTTTTCCATTTGGTGATAAATACTCTCAGCAATATTGTTATTCCCGCGCCAGTCTGTCGCTCGTTCGGCATAGGTAAATTGATCCATAAAATATCCGTCAATTTCTATAGCAAGATTTGTTGCTTCATCATGCATTTGAGGAGCAGAATCAACAAAGTGACATTTTCCTCCATAAAATTTGATTTTATTTATTTTACTCTTCGCCGTTGATTTTGGTAGTACTGCAATAAATGGTACACCGATCATTTGTGCAAAATAAGCTTCAGACACAGCAGTACTACCCGAAGATGCCTCGATAATTGTCGTATCTTCTTTAATTTTTCCGTTGCAAAGGGCATATAAAAAAAGTGAACGAGCCAGTCGATGTTTTAGACTACCAGTGGGATGAGTACTTTCATCCTTAATATACAGGTGAATACATGGAATTTTGGGAATATCTATTTTCAATAGATGAGTATCTGCAGAGCGGTTATAATCAGCTTCTATTTTTTGAATACTCTGTTTAATCCAGTTTTTCATAAGACATCCTTTTGCTTTAAAACATATAGTTCATGAACTCGCGTTATATATCGAGTGTAAAATCATCAATTTCATTGTATTACTTTAGTTCATATTTTTACTGTTGAGAAGAAGGGCAATTACATTGTTTTTCAGTTACTTACATATCTAATCAACCACCAACATTTATCAATCAACTTTTCTTCTTTTACCACTTTCAGCACGTTTCTTGTTTTCACTCTGCACATACACAGTATCTGTTGTTGCCATACTGGCATGACCGAGATCTTCAGAAATATCTTTAAGAGGGCGCCCACGTTCAATTTCCATGCTTGCCCCTGTATGCCTTAACCAATGGGCAGACGCTTCTTTTAATTTTAACGCTTTATTTTCACCTTCTGATCTGCGCATATTGTCGTGTGCCTGATCGAACACACTTTGCACAATACGGCGTAAATGTCGTGATGTCATACCACCTTGACCACGTACTTTTTCGACTAAAATTGAGTTTTCATTACTTGCCGGTAACCCTAACAAACCACGGGATGCGCGATAACGCTCTAAAAAAGGTAAAAAGTCGATTGGAACGGTAATATCACGTAGTTTACGGCTTTTACCAAATATTTTTAGCCACCAGTTTTCATCATCATCTTGCCAAAAGTGTCCCATAGTTGGAGACCAATTCGGACGTTCAGATAGCTCTGAAATCCTTAAAAAGAGGGTTTTTAACGCGGCAATAACAAATAAATTCCGTTCAAACATTGGATTTTCATCAGCCATTTCAACAGCCGTATCTAAAACAAATTGCCATTGGCTAGCAGTTAAACGTTTGATTTCTTTAACTTGTGAGTCAATGATAAAGTGCCGGCAATCTTTTTTAGCAATTTGTGCTGGATTACCAATACAAAAATCTTCAGCCATTAGATAGTTATAGAAAACGATAATGGCGGTGAACATTGATGAAAGCGTTTGTTGTGATGGACGATATTTTTTCTTATCGACGACGTACTGAGATTTTAAACTTTTAGGTGCTTGGATCTTGTATGGGAACCAAAGTTCATTGGCTGCAGAATATCCATTGGTTATTTTAAAACGTTCTTGATTAGATGTGCCAATCCAGTCAACTGGTGGTTGCCAACAAAAGTCAGCGTATTCTAGTAAATCAGATTTACGTAACTGGTCGATTGGTTTTTTCTTTATAATGAATGACCATAAAAGAAAACGTTCAACGTCATTTCTAAATCGTTCATAAGTATGTGCAGATTTGTTTCTACCAATGTAAGTAAGGAAAATCTTTCCCCAGTTAAATTGTTCAAGCCACCAGGGTTCATTAGTTGAGAATATCTTATCTAACTCAGGATAGTCATCAAAATCGAAATCACATAAATCTATGTATGGTGGATATAAAGGAACGGGTTTAGTTAATAACATTATTTGTAAAACCAAGCAGATAAGGCAGATGAAACTAGTTTAAATCATTATATACACTATGTCCAATACTGAAGAGTATCGGACATAGTAGAGTATATAAATACTAGGGTGATTGTCCCTGTCGTTATCTGAAAATTGTTAATCAAACATACTATCTGAATCGATCCAGCTTTCACTCGTGAACACATCCAAATGATTTTATTGGGCTTTAACCATTTTCAGATAAAGTTAAAAATCACTTCGCTAGTTAATCTTTGGATCCATATTCATGTGACGCTATGGGCATGGAATATATTTTTGTGGATATTTCCTCACAGATTTTACGTAGCGTTACGTCATTAACATAAATGATTAGTCTATTTAAACTATGTTGTTAATCTCTCAATTGTATGAGGCCATTTATGTATTGTTGATTTGCACACCGAGCTTTGGTTACCAAACAATCTTGTTTCACTAAAAACAGGTTTAATAAATTTTGTTTCATGCCATTTTACTGTTACTAAATACATAGCCATATTTTCAAAACCTTTGAATTGACATTTCCTACTCAGTAATTATCCATCAATACCTACATAATATGATTGTCTCAAACTTTGAAAATTTTATAATATACTTGAATGCCAACGTACAGAAAAGCACTGATATAACTATACTTTATAGCATCGGTACTTTTTACCTCAATAAAAACACATGTAAATTAGAAGGTTTACGTGTCTTCTGATGTGAACCACCGTAATTAACTTTACTGGTATCTATGCCAAATTTTGATTTAAACGCCCTATCCAAGTAATTAGTTAGCATGTGCAATGACTACAGTATTATTTTTTGATGGTCGACTACTACCACAATGGTTACCAAGTTGATTCGACTCAATGTTAAATCAGCAAGTCTTAGTGCTATTGTTAAAAGTACTATGATGCTCAATTCTCAACAGGTTTAATCACAAATGCAGAACGATGCAAAAATCAGTGTTCAATAGTTTGCAGGAAGTTTTAAGTGGGTTGAACGCAAGGATAATATGTAAAATGTGGTCTAATATATATAATTTCACAGGGAGAAACTCATGAGTTTATACAAAAATAGATCTGTATTTAGGTTATTTCCACTCGTCATTATGTTCTGGCTTATCAGTACGCCTCTTTTGGCCGATCAAATTTCGGATCCTGATGTATCCCAAAAAGCCGCAATTGATAAAATGCATCACAAACTGCATATTGAGCAGGCCCCTTTTAAAGCACAAGAAGTACAGGCACTTAAAGAACTCAATGAAATGACCATTCTTGATGATGTTAAACTTGAAAAAGTTAATGACAAGATTGAAGAACTTATGATGGCAAAAACACAGATCATGCGCCTGAGATATGAACACCTGATAGAAATGCGTGCAATTCTTTCTGATGCGCAAAAAGTACCATACGACAAGAACGTATTAAAGCGATCGGCTGTTAAGTAATAAATAATCAGCCCTGAAATGAAAACTATCATCGAGAAGAGAAAGCCTTTTAGTTTTTTGCTGGTTAGCAAACTCTCAAAGGCATTTTGCGCCCCATTACGAGTTTGCGTTAAGCGTCATTGTTACCACGTTATAGTTTTTTACACCTAATTCAGCCCATAATTAATTGGTAAACTAACTGTTTTTAGTTTACCAATAACTACACTTACTATTTAGTGGTTACCTCTTTGCTTCCTCAGAGAATTTCAAATAAAAGTTGATAGTGTTTGTTTTTTTTAAGTCGTATAAACAAATTAAAAATCAATACTCTCCATTCAGTTGATGAGTTTAACTTGCTCGTCACTAAAATATTTTAATCGATAAAGTTGCCATGAGTGTCCTTTTTCTTGGCACATACCAAATCGAATTGAAGGCATAATATTCGGCCAGTGGTAACGCAAATCACTAAACCAGACACAAACTTTAGTGGATGTTTTTTGATACTTATAAAATACCGGATACTCTGCAAAGTATCGAAAAGCGGTGAATTTTTTATGCTGCCAAACGAGGTTAACATCTCTTTGCATGGCGTTATCTTTGGGCTTTAGTGACTGTTTGTGCCAGCGAAGTTGTGGTGATAGATGATAACTATTTTGATAAACATCAACGCCAAGCAATTCACTCACGTTAACGGCGATAATATCATTAGCTAACTTTAAGTATGCGTGATTAATACCCTGTTCTGTCGATTCGATAACATGCCAGTAAAGAGGAGAAAATGGCTGTGGCAAGAGGACTCGCGGCGAGGAACTTTTACTTTCTTTCTTTTCGGAGGAAGGAAGTTGGAGGTATGCCTGCTGTTTAAATAGCAGAACCAGTAATAGATAGCACAAAGGAAATATAAATGAGTAAACCCGATAAGTATTATTTCGCAAGACTATAATTAATATCAGTGTGATCAAAGCCATTAACGTGAAATAGACATCAATAACAAATAATAGATCCCAGTTAACCCGGTAATCACTCAACGGGGCGAACCATTGCGTTCCAAAAGCGGTTAAACTGTCAATCAATGTATGAGATAAAATCCCGACCAGACATATTTGGAACAATAATATTGGAGGATGATGCCAACCATAAAATCGTATCAATAGTTTTGACAGGATCCAGGCCCAAAGTGGAGCCAAGAGTAGCGAATGTGTCTCAGCTCGGTGCCAATAGGCAACAAACTCTAGGGGATTCCAGAAAAACAGTAGGTAGTCAATGTCAGGGAATATTGCTGATAATGCACCAATGAGTGCACGATTTTTCCAATCTAATGAAACCCTCGATTGAATTTGTTTTACTTGCTGCGGTAATTGGGCCACCGAAGCACCGACTAACATATGTGTTATAGCATCCATGCTATTAACTTACCCGGTAGTAGAGTTCAGACACCCAACCTCGTGTTCGCGTAATATTTCGGATAAGTTTTTTGAGCAAGCTTCGGGTTTTTTTATGACCTTCACTCTGATCTAACAAAAAAAAGCTGAAGCTTGTAAGGTAGGCACTGGTTACTGTTATTTCGTCGGCAGTTTTACATATACCTTTATGTTCTCGGCCAGATGCTTCTAAAAACCACTGTACGGTTCGGCTGATACGAGTAATGCTATGTGCCTGTAAATGAAAATGGCCAAGCTCTAATTTATAAGCAAGAATTTCTCGTATCAAGTTTTTGTCTGGAGCCAATGTTTGAAACCAGCACATGATGCATTCAAGCAAACGCTCGTCAACTGAGAGAGTAGAATAACTGTCGGCTGATGTGATGGATAACATGGCTTCGTCGGCTCTATCAAAGAATAGCTCAGCAATATCATCTTTTGAACGAAAGTAGCATTTGATATCGGTCATAGAACAATTTAGAGAAGTGGCTAGCTCCATTATGCTAAACGACTGCCATGAACTTTGGTGTGCAAGCTCAACAGCCCTATGGAAGATGATATCTTTATTTATTAATTGCTCAGCCATAACAAAGGCTCGGAAACAAGACTATTAATATTATAGACCACATTAATAAGAAAATTATAACCTGGGCTATTGCCAGTAATTTATATGGCGCTTAGTGCCCTTTTGCGCCATATAATTATGAAATTTATGCCCTCTTTATGATCAGAAAGTTGACCTTCACATTCGGATGGCATTAATGTCGCCAATGCGCACAAAGTGATCGTTACAAGTTGAATGATGAACGACAGCCTAGGTGGCATTTTTGCCAGTCAGGTTATTCGATTAATTGGTAATATTATAGTCAAACAAAGCATATTTATATCTGTGGGGAACGTCCGCTGTAGTAGCCTTTCCCCATTTTCGTGGACAACTATTTATCACTTAAAAATTAACTTTAGCAATATTTTCTTTGTTGGTGACTTCAAGTCCATGTTGATTAACATGCTCAATTAATTGTGGGAAAAACTCTAAAAACACTGCTTCCAATGCATCATGGTGACTGTGTATATCCTCAATGCTTCCAGAAAAGTTATTAGCAAAGCGAATACGGTTGGCAATGTTGTCAAGTGCTAAGCCAATACCTGTTAGGGTTTCGTATTCTTTGAACCAATCATTTGTTGTCATATTACCGACCACCTGTCGCATTCTACTAGGCATATCATCAA
>MAAB01030472.1_pt1 | contig 13260 bp, 5 predicted proteins | sample 1115991 | NCBI WGS metagenome assembly MAAB01 (sample SAMN04961124, study PRJNA320927) | seawater metagenome | isolation source: sample BD02T18 sea water enriched with oil for 18 days | place: USA:Gulf of Mexico | collected 2013-07-27
AAATTCCAACCTTCGCCATAAAAGTAACTATCGGCATCTACTTTCCTTACTGCTTCGCGAGCCATTAACATCAGGTCTTTAGGTTGATGTCCCATTAAATCAAAACGGAAACCGTCAATTTTGTGATCACGTGCCCATACCACCAAAGAATCCGTCATTAGTTTCGCCATCATCACATGTTCAGTCGCAGTATTATCGCAGCAAGTAGACTGTGCTATTTTTCCGGTGATAGCATCTAATCTATGGTAATAATTAGGCACTATTTTATCGAGCACTGCGGTAGGTGATAAACCAGCTTGATGAGTATGGTTATAAACCACATCCATAATTACTCTAAAACCAAGGTTATGCAGGCTTTGTATCATCTCCCTAAATTCTAGAATACGGGCACTACCCTCGGGGTTTATTGCATAACTCCCTTCCGGTACCGTGTAATGAAAAGGATCATAACCCCAATTATAATTATCAAGCTGGCGCAAAGACGAAATGATTACTTGTTGTTGATCGCTATTGCTTGGCAATGTTGCTAAATATTGTTGCAAGCTCTGTGCTTGGTTTTCAACTTGTTGGCAAAGCATATTATCCGGTGATTTTTGGCAAATACTTGTTATGGAATCACTTAACAAAATAGCTTGTTTGACATCTTCATTCACCGTACCGATATCAAACGTTGGCAATAAGTGAATATTATTCAATCCGGCTTTTTGTAAGGTTTTTAAGTGCTTAATGCCATCACTGTTTTGCTCACTAAACGCCTTATATTTACCACTAAATTCTGCTTGAGATAATTGCTGATCAGTACTGCTAAAATCTCGAATATGGGTTTCATAAAAAATGTTGTTTTCTGGGGCGCCAACCAGCACATCTTGTTGCTCCTGCCAGCCTTGCGGCATGTTTTTCTTATCATTAAGGTCGATAACATGTGAATACTCACTATTGGTCGATAAACTTAAAGAATAGGGGTCGGTAACAATGAGTGTTTCAATTTGTTTATTTTGAGGGTGATAAACGTCAATTTGATATTGGTAATAAATATCCTCCGCACTATTTGGCAGACTGGTTTGCCAAACGCCGGTGTTATTATCTTCAATCATAGTTAAATTAGCATTTTTAGCTGGCGATTTATCTTGATTAAAAAGCAATAACGAAACGTTTTTTGCTGTTGGTGCCCATAACTTAAATTGCACACGACTATCTTGAGCAGTGCCTTTAATAACAGCACCTAAGTCTTCTATCTCATCGGCATCTTGAGCACCAGAAGTATAAATATCATCAATCACTTGGCTGGTTTGCAGATAAGCAAGATGTTTAACGTCTTGGTCTTGAGTAAAGACGAGATATAACTCAGCTTTTAACCACAGTTTTATTTCATCGCTATCTAGCGAAGTCTGCTCTAATGGCTGAAAGCTGTTTAAATGAGGATTATTTGTAAAGGTGTTCTCAGCTAATTTAACCGGCTTAAGGGGAATGCTTGTTAGTTTCCCTTCTTCCTTTTTAACTAATGTCGCGGTTAATGCTTTATATTGCTGCGGAACTACTATGACCTTTTCGGATAACCAATGAGCTGAAGCATCGACTTTTTCAGGATGTTGAGTGATAAAATGTTTCCCTAAATCGTCAAAACGAGATGACGATTTACCATTAGCTATGCAGCCACTTGATACAGTTAAAAGGCTTAATACCGCCAAGAAAATAAACACTTTCATAAAATACCTACCAATATGCATTCATTATTATTTTACAGAGGCGTTATTTTGGCGATAATCAGGTCAATAAACGAGAAATTACATACGTATTCATAAGCCAATTTTCTTTAAATTTAGTCTCTATTTCATCGAATATTTACGTCAACAAATCAAAGTTAAAAACAAAAACTCTCTGTTGAGGCACGTATAGACTGCACTTTTGGATGAATTGCTTACTAATAGACTGTTTGCCACTGACGTCAATGAACTAGTAATTTGTAAGAAAAAATGAATACGTATGCAAGATATATTCTTCATCTAAGGACCAGCATATATTAGGGCTATCTACTTACACACGGGTAGATCATTAAAAAATATTAAAGTATGACAATGTCATCTATTCAGCACAGGAATGCTGAAAACAATTATAATCAAGGAAGAGCTGGGGGAAACTAACATGATTAATTTTAAAGCAAACAAAGTAACATTAGCCTTATTGTCGAGCGGATTAATGACAATGAGCGCTTCTTCATTTGCTGCGCAAGCAGAAGACACAGCAAAAAAAGAAAAAGAAGTTGAAGTGATTACCGTAACGGGTATCCGAGGCAGTTTACAACGTGCTCAAGCGATTAAAATGAGCTCTAATAATATTGTTGAAGTACTTTCAGCTGAAGATATTGGTAAATTACCAGATACTAGTGTTGCAGAATCACTAGCACGTTTACCAGGTGTTACCGGTGAAAGACGTAACGGCCGTACCAGTGGTTTATCTGTTCGAGGTTTTAACGAAAACTTCATCGGTACTACTTTAAATGGTCGTGAATTACTCGGCATGGGTGATAACCGTGGCGTAGAATTTGATTTATACCCTACCGAAATCGTTTCAAATATCATTGTTTCTAAATCAGCGGATGCCAGTCAAATGACTCAAGGCATCGGTGGTACTATTGATTTACAAACCGTTAGTCCATTAAATGCTGAGCGAACCATCACGATTAATTCAGCGTATGAAAAAAATGGTAATGATTCAGCTAACCCTGATTATGACAATACAGGTCATAAGTTATCTTTTAACTTCGTTGATAAATTTGCTGATGATACTTTAGGTTTAGCTTTAGTTATTTCTTCACAAGAAACGCCTCGCCAAGAAGAAAACTTCCGTGCTTGGGGCTATGCAGATGCTCCTGATGGTAGCAAGATTTTAGGTGGACATGATTCTTTTGTACGTTCAGCTATGATGAAACGAGACTCAGTTGCTGCCGTTATTGAGTATGCACCCAATGACAAATTGAAAGTGCAATTTGATGCCTTATATATTGATTTTGAAGAAGAAGATGCTCGCCGAGGTTTAGAAGAAGGTGGCCCTGTATGGGGTGGCACTAACTATACTGCTTCGACCATTGATAATGGTTTGGTAACATCAGGTTACTGGGATGGTTTTCATTCCGTTATTCGTAACGATGCTCGTAGCCAAGCGTCTAAATTAACAACTTTTGGCTTAAATGTTGAATATAAGCTAAATGATGATTGGGCATTAGGACTAGATTTATCAACCGGTAAAGTTGATAAATCTATCATCGACTTAGAAAGTTATTCAGGTGTAGGTCGTGCTGGTATTGATGGTCGTCCATCGGCAGCTCGTTCATTTGAAATGACATCTACAGGTGTTATGTACAGTGATCACCCTACTTTACCAGGCGTAGATTATACTGATGAGTCATTAATTCGTCTTGCTGGCCCACAAGCTTGGGGTGCACCAGTAATTGGTGGAGATGCTCAAGATGGTTTTGTAAACCGCCCAGAATTTGAAGAAGAGTTAGACAGCGTTAGATTCCAAATTGAAGGGGCTGTTGAGTATGGCATCGTTAGTGGAATTGAAGTTGGTGTTAACTACTCTGAACGTAGTAAAGATAAAATTAATGAAGGTGATTACTTAACTGCTCCAGAATATCCGGGTGACGGCTCTATTCCAAACGTATTGGGCGTTGCAGATTTAGGTTTTCTTGGCATTAATGGTGTTCTAGCGTATGACAGCTTAGGTTTGTATAACTCTGGTTATTACACGGCAACTGAAGCTTCATTAGTACAAACAGACCGTTTAGGTGATACCTACACAGTTAAAGAAGAAGCATTAACCATTTACGGTAAACTAGATTTACAAGCTGAATTTTCTGGTGTTTACATGTCAGGTAATATTGGTTTGCAATATGTTGATATCGACCAAAGTTCAACGGGCTATTCAACGGTAGAAAACAGTGAAGCTTATGTTGTTGCTACCCCTGTTAGTGATGGCGCATCATATTCAAACATTTTACCAACCTTAAACTTAAGTTTTGAAGTTGCTGAAGATCAATATATTAGAACAGCATTAGGTAAAGTACAAAGTCGTCCTCGCATGGATAATATGCGTCCAAATGCTCGTGCCACTTTTGCTTATAATGATAATCAAATTCAAAGCTCTAGCCCTGAGAATGGCCCATGGACTGGCAGTGCTGGTAATCCTTTGTTAGAAAGTTATGAAGCGAATCAATTTGACTTATCTTATGAAAATTACTTTGCTGATGATGGTTACTTTGCAGTAAGTTTCTTCTATAAAGATATTAAAAACTGGCACAGAGATAATAGTGAATTAACCGATTTTACTCCGGTATACATTCCTGAAATACATCAAGATTCAAATGGTGCTGCACCTGCAACATTTTCAGGTTTAGTAGATACTAATACTGATGGTTTTGAAGGTTATGTACGTGGCCATGAATTACAAGCGGGTATTCCTTTTAGAGTCATTCATGAAGTATTAGATGGTTTTGGTATTATGGCCAGTGCGACCTTTTTATCGGGTCAACTTGATGCTACAGAAACTGCAGAGTCAGGTAAAATCCCTGGATTATCTGAAGAGAGTTATTCATTAACGGCTTATTATGAGCGTAACGGTTTTGAAGCGCGACTTGCTGGTACAAAACGTGATGCGTTTGTTACTGAAACGCGTGGTGGTAGCTTATCTTTAGTTGAAACAGAAGATTTAGGTGCAGCAATTTTGGATGCACAAATTAGCTATGACTTCTCAGAGTCAGGTTTTGAATCGTTACATGGTTTACGTGTTTCTTTCCAAGCACAAAACTTAACGGATGAAGATACTATTCAAATCAATGATGGTGACGCTAGACAAATAACGTCTTATCAATCATTTGGTCGTAACTTTATGTTAGCTTTAAACTACAAGTTCTAAGCAACAGACCGTTTTAACAAAATGCATTGCCAAATAAAAACCTGCTAGTTTACCTAGCAGGTTTTTTTATTTACAGTGGTCTAAACAAATGAAACTGTTGTAGGTTGGGCTTTAGCCTAACAAATGACCTTCCTTTTAGATGTGATATTTCGAGTTAAAAATGAAGCAAACAATTAAAAAAGTAGTGATTTTAGGCGGTGGAACCGCGGGCTGGATGTCAGCTGCGATGATCAAAAAATTGATTGGTTCGATTGTTGACGTTGAACTGGTTGAGTCAGAATCTATCGGCACGGTTGGAGTAGGTGAAGCGACCATTCCACCCATTCAACTTTTTAATACCGCATTAGGCATTAACGAAGCTGAATTTATTCGAGAGACTAAAGCGACGGTTAAGTTAGCGATTAAATTTGAAAATTGGAAAACACAAGGCGAAAGTTACTACCATACCTTTGGCGCTGCCGGTAAAAGCATGGCGTTTTGTCACTTTCACCATTTTTTAAAACGCTCACAACAATTGGGTAATAAAGCTAATCTTTGGGATTATGATCTTAATTACTTATGTGCTGTAGAAGGGAAATTTGCCAAAATAAACAGTAAAGACCCGATCTTATCGCTTCCTTATGCCTATCATTTTGATGCGGGTTTATATGCCCAATTTTTACGTAAATTTAGTGAAAAACTCGGGGTTAAACGTACCGAAGGCTTGGTTGAAAGTGTCAATCAAGACCAAGAAACTGGCGATATTCAGTCACTAGTATTAAAGGATGGCAGTACTATTAGCGGCGATTTATTTATTGATTGCTCAGGATTTAAAGGGGTATTAATTCAAGAGCAACTTAATACCGGCTATGACGATTGGAGTCATTGGTTGCCCTGTGACAGTGCCGTTGCTGTGCCTTCTGAGCGACATGAAAAAACCTCGCCATATACCCGTTCAATTGCTCATGCTGCTGGCTGGCAGTGGCGTATTCCTTTACAACATCGCAATGGTAATGGTTTTGTTTATAGCAGCGCCCATTATAGTGATGAAGAAGCGAAAGCATTATTGTTAAATAACCTTGATACCAAAGCGTTGGCAGAGCCAAAAGTATTAAAATTCAAAACAGGTCGGCGCAGAAAACAGTGGCATAGAAATGTAGTTGCTATTGGTTTATCGAGTGGTTTTCTTGAACCATTAGAATCAACCAGTATTCATTTGATCCAGTCAGCCATTATTCGCTTAATACAGCATTTCCCTCATCAAGGTATTGATGACTCCACCGTGGTTGAATATAACAAACAATCCAAAGTTGAATTTGAACAAATCCGTGACTTTTTGATTTTGCATTATCATGTCAATGAACGCACTGACAGTACCTTTTGGCGTGATATGCGTAACATGGAAATACCGGAAACGCTGAGCCATAAAATAAAACTATTTGCTGAAAGTGGTAAGTTATTTAGAGAAGCCAATGATCTGTTTTTAGAAAGTTCATGGTTACAAGTGATGCTTGGGCAAGGCATTGAGCCACAAGATTATCACCCTATTGCTAATAATATGTCTAAAGCACAACTGCTTGATATGTTGGATAAAATCATAAAAATTAAGCAGGAACCTCTAGCTAGTTTGCCTGGACATGATCAGTTTTTAGCGAATATATGCAGACTCAACAATGGGTAATCGTGCAAAAAAAATTGTCATTCTTGGTGGTGGCACCGCGGGTTGGATGGCGGCAAACTTGTTTGCTGATAAATGGTCAAAACACAATATACAAATCACTTTAGTTGAGTCTCCTGATGTCGCAACAATAGGAGTCGGTGAGGGTTCAACGCCGTCGTTAAAGCGCTTTTTTGAGTTGTTAGGTATTGCCGAATCTCAATGGATGGCGGAATGTAATGCGACCTATAAACTCAATATTCGTTTTAAAGATTGGAGTCCGCAGTCAGGCATTGCAAGTTACAGCCATCCCTTTCCAAGTGAAGTGGATGTTTTTACCAATCGGGCGTTTCAAGTCAATTGCCAAACTCGTCGTTTAGGTCTTGAAACTCATACCTCTCCAGAAGATTTCCTGTTAAATGGTGTGCTGGCTAAGCAAGGGAAGTCACCGATAACTCCTGCAAATTTCCCTTTTAAAATGGAGTATGGTTATCACTTCGACTCTCATTTATTAGGTGCATTTTTGGCTAAACATGCACAAAGCTTAGGAGTTATTCATCGTAAAGAGCATATTGTTGGTGTTGAGAAACACCCATCAGGTGACATTGATGCACTTATCACTAAAAATGAGCAAAGAATCGATGCTGACTTTTTTGTTGATTGTACGGGGTTTTCGTCGCTATTAATGCAGAAAACCTTAGGGGTGAAGTTTAATAGTTATCGGCAAAATTTATTTAATGACTCAGCCATCGTTATGCCAACCCCGATCAGTGAAACCATTCCAGTAGAAACCCTTTCAACCGCGTTATCGGCAGGTTGGTGTTGGAAAATTCCACTGAGCAACCGCTTTGGTAATGGCTATGTTTATAGTGCTGACTTTATTAATGCAGACCAAGCTGAAACAGAATTTAGACGACATTTGGGAGTTTTAGACGATCAACAGCCCTGTCATCATCTTAAAATGAAAGTTGGGCAGCTTGACTCCCATTGGTCACATAATTGTATCGGCTTAGGTCTATCGCAAGGCTTTATTGAGCCGTTAGAAGCAACCGCACTTCACTTAGTGCAAGTTAGTATCGAATACTTTATTGCTCAGTTTGAAGCCGGGGATTTTACTGACAGCAATCGTCAGCCATATAATGCTTTTATGAAAAATAGGTTTGAACGAGTACGGGATTATATCGTGGCACATTATAAACTGAATACCCGTACTGACAGTGATTACTGGCAAGAAAATCGAGAGAATCAACATTTATCAAATTCATTAGCTCATTTATTAGATGTTTGGTTTAAACGAGAAGATTTATCGGAAGAAATTAGCCGACAGGATATAAGTAGTCATTTTGATACGACTTCGTGGCATTGTTTATTAGCGGGTTATGGCGCATTTCCACCGTTAAAGCCCAATCAACCAGATAAAGGTGATCTTTATAAAGAAAAGAATATTGCCGCGTTTTTACAAGGTTGTGCACTGAACTTTAGTGCTGCTTAAGATTCGTTAACACATTCAGGTGGGTTAAAAAATTAAAGGCGTTGATGTTAATCAACGCCTTTTGTGTATAGGAAGGACAATAAGAGAAATTTGCTGAATATTATTCAATCTAAGTTAGATAGCCATAAAAACAACCAAACGGGCTAAGCTGCAATTGACCTTCAACGATACTTGCTGTTGCTAACTTATGATCTTGTTGCTCAATTATATCGCTAGATAAGGCGAGTTCAACAACATGTTGATGCTCACTCAAATTAAAACAAACCAACATTTCTTTATCTTCAAACTTACGTTTAAACATTAAAATTGGCTCTGGTGTATCAACAAATTCAATGTCGCCATACAGTAAAACTGAGTGTTTTTTACGCCATTGAGTGAAATGTCGGTAGCAATTCAACACTGATGATGCAACGTCTTCTTGTTGATTGACCGCTAGTTCAATATGACTCTTTGCCATAGGTAACCAAGGTTTTACCTCACTAAAGCCAGCATGGGCAGCATCATGTTGCCAAGGATGTGGAGTACGACAACCATCACGCCCTTTAAACTGCGGCCAAAAAGTAATGCCATAGGGGTCTTGGATGTCTTCAAAAGCTATATCAGCCTCCCCTAAACCTAACTCTTCCCCCTGATAGCTACAAATACTACCTCGTAGGGAAGCAATCATCGCAAATAACATTTTCGCAAAGTCAGGAGTGTTAAAGCCGCCCCATCTAGTCACAACTCGTTGGACATCATGGTTACTGATCGACCAACATGGCCAACCATCACAAACACTTGCTTCAAGCGATTGTACAACTTGTTTTATATAACCAGCGGTGAAATTTTCGGTTAATAAATCAAAGCTATAGCCCATATGTAAGCGGTGATCACCTTGGGTATATTCTGCCATCGTTTTAAGAGAGTCTTCGGAAGAAATTTCGCCTAACGCCACCGTGCCTGGGTATTGATCTAATAAGTGGCGGATCGACTCAATAAAAGCCAAATTTTCTTCTTGGGTATTATTAAAGTAATGATACTGATAAGCGTAAGGATTTTTCTCATCAAAACCAATACTCTGTCTGAGTTCTTTTGGTTTCGCGGGATTATCTCGTAATTGGGCATCATGGAAACAAAAGTTGATGGCATCTAAACGGAAACCATCAACACCACGTTTTAACCAAAATTCGACGTTATCTAGTACTGCTTGGCGTACTTCGGGGTTATGGAAGTTAAGATCTGGCTGACTGGTTAGAAAATTATGTAGATAATATTGTTGTCTACGGGGTTCCCAAGTCCAACCCATACCACCAAAGATAGATAACCAGTTATTAGGTGCGGTGCCATCTTCTTTGGCATCCGCCCATACATACCAATCGGCTTTATCATTACTCTGGTCTTCTCTACTCTCGATAAACCATTGGTGTTGATCTGAGGTATGACTGAGTACCTGATCAATCATAATTTTTATGCCGAGCGCATGCGCTTTGGCGATCAATTCGTCGAAGTCGGCTAAGTTGCCAAAGATAGGGTCAATATCACGATAATCACTAATATCATAACCAAAGTCTTTCATTGGGGATTTAAAAAAGGGTGAGATCCAAATGGCATCAACCCCTAAGCTGGCGATATATCCAAGCTTTTTAATGATGCCCGGTAAATCACCGATGCCATCATTATTATTGTCATAAAAGCTTCGTGGGTATACTTGATAAATTACCGCTCCACGCCACCACATTTGTTCACTCATCTTACAAACCCCAACTCATTTTCTTTTAGATATAGCCCAAAGCTAAATCTCTTTTCTCTCGACAGTTTTTAAAACTGCTTTTTTATCTTTTCAATTTCTATAAGAATAGCGAATAGCCCTTAGGGTTAATAGCTCTTGCATACGTATGTATTGGCTTACATACGTATGTATTTAATTGAAATAACTATGCTGTGATAATGATACTTTGAATAATTTAACCGGAGGGAAAATGGCAATAGACGATGCTAGTTGCCATGAATTTTTAGATTTAGATAACTAAGTATTAATCATCCGTTAATCGTTTAAGTAATTCGACATTACTCAAAGGCTGGTTAAAGAGTAAAACTTTGACGCCATGTGATGGTACTTGTACAACTAAGGATTTTTGATTGTCCGCCACAAGGTAAGTCTGTTGCGTTAATGCATCTACCCATTGCCCTTTATTTAAGTATTTATTAACTTGGATCTGTCGAGCTTGGTTACTTTTATTGAGTAAAACTAAAGCTGTTTGGTTGATCTCTTGATTTTGGTAAACGCGATAAAAGCTGGCGCTATCCCCTTGAAAATCTAAGTTAACTTGGATGCCTTTTTGTAAGGCAATCGATGTTTTTCGAATGTTGGCGATCTTAGTGAGTGACTGTTGGATAACATGTGTTTTGGCTTTTTCAATATTGGCTTGGCCCAAATAATTCCGGTTGCCTTGATGCTCAGCTTTGCCGGTCATAAAATTAATTTCCGAGCCATAATATATCACCGGGATACCGCGGGCAGTGAATAACCAGTTATTGGCATCAATAAAACCTTGATCACTGGCATTCATGCGAGCCATGTCATGATTATCGTAAAAGGTCATTAATTCATAAGGATTTTGGTAGGTGCCATCGGTTAGGTGCAAGTAAGGTAAAAGGTCTTGATAATCACTTTCAGGATTTTCAAACACCGAGGTAATGGCTTTTTGTCCTGGAAAATCTAAAACACTAACACCGCCGTTTTTAGGTCGGGTATGCTGGGCAATAAAATCGGCTTCATAAGAGTAACTCTCGGCAAAAATGAATAATTCTGGATGAACTTCTCTTAAGTTATCGGTGAGTTTTTTCCAAAAATGATGGGGCATGTGCTTAATGGTATCGATACGTATCGCGTCAGCTCCTTGCGCTAACCACTGTAAATAGGCATCGGTAAAATATTGCAATACAGCGGGGTTATTTTGATCAAAGTCTGATAGCTGCGCGATATCAGGTTTTTTATTAAAGAATTGATGCAAAGGATTATCATCAGATAATTTTTCTGGGTGCAAATTTTGATGATCGGCTACTAAATTATTATTTTGATCGTAAAGCTCACCAAATTTAGCTTGCTCGCTTTTTAAGGTATAAGATGGCGAACCATGATTAGCGACAATATCCAATACAAAATCAAGTTGGTATTCATTTTCTAACAGGCTAGTAAATTTTTGGAAGCTAAGATCGCTAGAAATTAAATGTTCATCGACTTTAAAAAAGTTTACCCCCCAGTAACCGTGATAACCGGTTTTACCGCCATCTTTAAACATTTCGCCATATTTGATTTCTTCACCGCCATTAAAGGCTTGGTCGGGATTATCATAAATGGGAGTTAACCATACTGAAGTGAAACCCATATCTTTAATGTATTGGCCATTATTCAAGACACCTTGAAAATCACCGCCTAAGTAGCCGACATTCGCCTGTTGGCCATCTTTACCAAGTAAAGGTCGATCAAAAGTGGCAAATTCGCCACCCTGATTAACTTGATTATTGCTGGGATCACCATCAACAAACCTATCGGTTAATAAAAAATACACCGCTTGGGAGGCATAATCGTTATCGGTACCATAAATGCTTTGATGCTGGTTATCACTTGAAGAAGTTGCTGACGAGGAAGCTGATGTCGATGTTGCTGGTGCGGTTGCTGCACAGCCCAATAACGCCATAGCTAGCAGTAGTAAAGTCGACTTTTTAGTAAAGGGAATACAAGGCTTCATTTTTTTATCCACTATTATTTAGATCTTCATGCTATGACTAAGTTTTATAACAGGCAACTAAATGCATACGTATTCAAAGGATTGATGAACTAAATTAGCGTTACTATCGAATCTTCAATATCTTGCGATAATCGGTATTTTTTGAGGTAATAACACTTGTCCCTAACTGTATTAATAAGATTCAAAAGTAAAATAGTTAGCATTACTTGGCTTGCCTTGATTTTATGGCCGCAAGTTTCATACGCGGATTATGTTTCGCATCAGGTATTAGCGAATAAACTGGTTGTAACCACCGAAAGTGGTCAAGTGAGTTTAACGGCTTATGGTGAAGAAGCCATTGAAGTCTTCTATCATCATCAAGCTAAACAACAATTGCCTTCTTTTGCCATTGCTGAAACGTCACAGCCTCAATCATTTAATGTTCTGGAAAAATCACAACAACTTGAATTTTCTACCCATAAATTAACTGCTGTGATCAATAAATCGCCTTTTAGTATCGCGTATTATAAAGGCGGCAACTTGCTTTTAGCGGAAGAGAATGGCTACTTTGAGAGTAACTCTAAAGATAAACCTACAGAAAGCCAAATAGGTTTTAGGTTTCGCTTAAATGAGAAAGAAAAGCTGTTAGGTGGCGGTGAACGAGTATTAGGCATGGACCGAAGAGGTCATAAAATGCCGCTTTATAATAAAGCGCATTATGGATACTCCACTTCATCAAACCAAATGTACTTTGGTTTACCCGCCGTGATGTCGAGTAATAAATATATTTTACTCTTTGATAATTCCGCCAAAGGCAATATCGACTTAGGTAAAACTGAGTCGAACATTATGCAGTTTGATGCCGTGGGTGGTCGTAGTGCCTATGTTGTTTTTAGTGGTGACAGTTATCCTGATTTGATCCATAACTATGTCAAAGTGACCGGTAAACAGCCGTTACCTCCTCGCTGGGCATTAGGAAACTATGCCTCACGTTTTGGTTATCGTAGTGAACAAGAAGTTCGAGCGACGGTTGATAAATTTATCGCCGAAGGCTTCCCTTTAGATGCGTTGATTCTTGATCTTTATTGGTTTGGTAAAGACATTAAAGGCCATATGGGTAATTTAGCTTGGGATAAAACCGCGTTTCCAACGCCCACAAAAATGATCAGTGATCTGCAAAAAAAAGGGGTTAATACCATTGTTATTACTGAACCCTTTATTTTAACAGGGTCAAAAAAATGGTCAGATGCTGTTGCCAATAATGCCTTGGCAATGGCTAATGAAAGTGATGTTAAAACCTTTGATTTTTATTTTGGCAATACCGGTTTAGTCGATGTTTTTAATCCCCAAGGACAAGATTGGTTCAATCAAACCTACCAATCTCTGTATCAACAAGGTGTAAAAGGCTGGTGGGGTGATTTAGGTGAGCCTGAAGTACATCCGCAAGATACCCTTCATACTTTGGGAGATGGCCGTAAAGTGAATGCCGATGAAATTCATAATGTTTA
>MAAB01033049.1_pt1 | contig 13260 bp, 11 predicted proteins | sample 1115991 | NCBI WGS metagenome assembly MAAB01 (sample SAMN04961124, study PRJNA320927) | seawater metagenome | isolation source: sample BD02T18 sea water enriched with oil for 18 days | place: USA:Gulf of Mexico | collected 2013-07-27
ACTTAAAAGTAGATAAGTGATTATGACTAGTTTAAAAGATCGTGACTCTTATCTTATTATTAAAAGCTCGACACAGAAATATTTAAGGAAACAACCATGTCAGTATTCACAACTAAATCCGTAGCTGCCCTTTTAGGTAGTGCATTTGTAACAGCAATGGCTCAGGTTCCAGCTACTCAAGCTGCTGAAAACCCTTTTGCGACTACAGAGCTGCAAACAGGTTATAAAGTTGCTGCTAAAGCTGAAGGCAAGTGCGGCGAAGGCAAGTGTGGCGGCGATAAGAAAGCAGCCACCGAAGGTAAGTGCGGCGAAGGAAAATGTGGCGGCGATAAGAAAGCAGCTAGTGAAGGCAAGTGCGGTGAAGGTAAGTGCGGCGGCGATAAGAAAGCAGCTGGCGAAGGCAAATGCGGTGAAGGCAAGTGCGGCGGCGATAAGAAAGCAGCTGGCGAAGGCAAATGCGGTGAAGGTAAGTGCGGCGGCGATAAGAAAGCAGCTGGCGAAGGCAAGTGTGGTGAAGGTAAGTGCGGTGGTAAGTCGTAATATTACTTAACTTAGATTAGGAGATCTTAATGCCAAACTATCCAGTTAATGGCGCGGGTCTCGGATTACGGCGGGCCCTTTTGGGTCCGTTGTCGTCTGTGAGCCCTGAGCAAATCAACTTTATGGAAGTCGCCCCAGAAAACTGGATTGGTGTTGGTGGCCGTCTTGGTAAGGAGTTTCGTTCTTATACTGAGCGTTTTGATTTCATGTGCCATGGTTTGTCTCTTTCAATTGGCAGTCCTGATGATCTTGATATTGTTTTTGTAAAGCAGGTTCGAGATTTCATGAAAGAGCATGGTATTAAGGCTTATAGTGAACATCTGAGTTATTGCAGTAATGAAGGTCATATGTATGACTTGATGCCGATACCGTTTACCGAAGAGGCTGTGCATTATGTGGCTGATCGCATTCGTATTGTGCAGGATATTATTGAGCAGCCTTTGATAATAGAGAATGTTTCTGCTTATGCTCAGCCAGGTAAGCAGATGGAAGAAATTGATTTTCTTAATGCGGTGGTCACAGAAGCTGACTGCAAACTTTTGTTAGATGTGAATAATGTTTTTGTAAATAGTACCAATCATGGATTCGATGCCAAAGAGTATTTGCGCCAAATTCCAACAGATAGAATTTCATACCTCCATATAGCAGGACATTATGAAGAAGCCAGTGACCTTTTAGTTGATACTCATGGGGCGGATGTAAATCAAGAAGTCTGGGACTTATTGAGGTATACCTACCAGCAGCATGGGGTTATACCGACGCTACTAGAAAGAGATTTTAATATTCCAAGCGTAGCTGGATTATTAGCAGAAATTGACCTGATTAAGACTATTCAAACTCAGCAGAGTAAGTCTTTCGGAGTAGATTATGTCACAACAGCCTGATTTTATAAGAGTTCAGCAGGAATTCGCAGGACATATAAAGAATCCGGTCAAAACAGCGCGGCCTAAAGATGTTGATGATAGGCATATGAAGATCTATCGGGATCTATTTTTTAATAATGTCATGGGTTTTCTCAGTGGTGCTTTTCCTGTGCTGGCTGAAATAATCGGCGAGCAGCGCTGGGCTGAAATAGGGCGGGATTTCTTCTCGCGCCATAATAATAAGACACCTTATTTTTTGGAAATATCTCGAGAGTTTCTTGCTTATTTAGAAGGTGAGTATAAAGCTAACGAAGGTGATCCTGTCTATTTATATGAGCTGGCTCATTATGAGTGGTTAGAGTTGTATGTTGATGTAGAACCAGAGGCTTCAAGTATTGAGGTCGATACTAAGGCTGATATTTTATCTTCCAATGCTGTGTTATCACCTGTAGTTGAAGGCTTTTTGTATCAATATCCAGTGCATCAGATTTCACTGGAGAATTCAGCCCCTGAGCCTAAGCAAAGTGCTTTGATCGTTTATCGAAAGAGAGATGATAGTGTCGGCTTTGTCGAATCAAATCCTTTCACTCTGCAATTACTAACTCTTCTTAAGCAAGAAGAGTATAAACAGGAAGAATTAACAACTGAGCAGTTGTTGCTTGATTTGTTGCAACAGTCAGGCCTTGAAGGTAATCAGGCTGCTTATCAAGGCGGTATCGAAATACTTAAGCATTGGCAGGAATTAGGAATAATTCTTGGTGGTAGAGCTTAATTTAAATAATAAAGAGGTGAAATATGTCAGTAATAACGTTGGCGAACAGGGCTCATGATCAGCTCAATATTACTCGAAAAATAGACGCGATTGCGCCTCTAGCATTAAGGTTATACTTGTTTATCCCTTTTTGGATGGCGGGAACAAATAAGTGGGCGGGATTTGACAATACGGTTGCATGGTTTGGTAATTCAGACTGGGGTTTGGGATTGCCAGCGCCAATGTTATTAGCTTTTTTAGCGACCTGGACCGAAATTCTAGGCGCTGTATTTCTACTGCTTGGTTTTGCTACGCGTTATGTCGCGGTGCCCTTAATGATTACTATGGTCGTTGCCATATTCTCAGTGCATTGGCCAAATGGTTGGGCTGCAATTGCTGATAGCGCAGCGGATCCTGGTGTTGCTGAACGTATTGCCGCCGCAAAAGGCATATTGCAAGAACATGGCAATTATAATTGGCTCACAGAGAAAGGAAACTTTGTCATTTTGAATAATGGCATTGAGTTTGGGGTGACGTATTTAATTATGTTGTTATCACTGTTTTTTACCGGAGCGGGTAAGGTTGTTAGTCTGGATTATTGGATCGCTAAATACTTTAGAAAAGAAAAATCTACCAATTCCTAATACTCCGTTGTAGAAACAAAGAAGGCCAATATTTATACAAATATTGGCCTTCTTTGTTTTAGCTGGTTGCCCATTTTATACTCAGCTCCAGCCTTGGGAGTGTTGCTGTACTAGCCTGCTCAGCATTTTAATATGATCTTCATTATCATTAAGAGCAGGGATGTAGTTGTATACTTCGCCACCAGCCTCTAAAAAATACTCTTTATTCTCAACTTGAATCTCTTCTAAGGTTTCTAAGCAGTCTGCGGAGAATGCTGGGCTGATGATATCAACACTTTTTACGCCATCTTTTGCCCACTTTTTCAGGGTGTAGTCGGTATAAGGTTTAACCCATTCTTCACGACCAAAGCGTGATTGAAAACAGCAGTGCCATTTTTCTGGTTGTAGTGCCAGTTTTTCAGCAAGTAGCTCGGCAGTACGGCGGCATTGATGTTCATAAGGATCACCTTTAACAGTATAGCGCTCTGGTACACCGTGGAAGGACATTAGTAATTTTTCGCTCTGACCTTCTTTCCCCCACTGCAGCTTTACCGATTCGGCAAGTGCATCGATGTAATCTTGGTGATCATGAAAATCATTAATCCAGCGGGTTTCAGGAATATGCGGCTGATCTTTTAATAGCGTTGCGACTCTGTCGTAAATAGCTGCTGTGGTTGATGATGAATACTGCGGGTACATGGGTAATATTAGTATGCGCTTGATACCCAATTCGCGTAAGTTCTGTAATCCAGACTCGATAGACGGGGTGCCATAGGTCATTGCAAGTTCAACGGGGATATCAGAGCCGAAGTCCTGTTTTAATCTCTCTTTAAGAGCCTTAGCCTGCTTTTTTGATATAGCTAATAAAGGAGATCCTTCTTCTGTCCAGATACTTTGATAGGCTTTGGCCACCGGTTTCGATCGTATTAATAAAATAACCTTGAGAATGAACCACCAAATTAAACGAGGGGAGTCGACTACACGAATATCGGATAGAAATTCTTTAAGGTAGGTCTTCACTGCTTTAGAAGTTGGTGCTTCAGGAGTGCCAAGATTAACCATCAGAACCGCAAACTTCTTGTCCTGTTTAGTTATGTCGTTTTGCTTAGCCACAAATATTGCCTTGTTAAGATAGAAAGGTGGAATGGATCGTTAAGAATAGATAGGAGGCTATTGTAGTGGTAAACGCTGATAAATAAAAAGGCGGTACTTATAAAATAAGCACCGCCTTTGATATGAATCTAACTATGACATGTGATTGTTAGAATTTATGCACTACTTTAACGCTGCCATCGACAGCAGAAGCATCAATATAACCGATCATATTGGGATTTTTCGCAATGAGCGCCTTCACATCGGCATCACTTCCCGATTGCTTGGGTGGTGTACCCTTACCCGTAAAAATCAAGCGCGACCAATAGGACTTTAACTGACTGTCTGATTTACCTAAAACTTTCTCATTGAAAGCATCTCGGGCAGGAGTGCCATCGTCTTGATCAATGGGGACTGCCTGGGAGCCATCTGGGAACTTTTTAGATTTTCCTAAAAAGATTTTAGTAATATCACCTGATGCAATGCTTGCATTGGAATTTGCGCTACTGATAATAACAGCAACTTCTGCGAAACTGAGCATGCTGCTACAACTTAGCAGTAGGAAAAATATACTTTTATAGAATGTATTCATAGATAGTTCTCCTAAAAGATTACGTCTACAGCGATGCTGTATAGCATTGCTGAATCGCCATCAACGCCAGCGTACATTGTTTCATCGTTATACTGCGCTTCAAATTTGAGTGCAGTCGATGAATCGTAGTCCCAGCGCATACCAAGGATGATGCTCGATTCTTCAACCCCTAAGCCCACTGCTTTTTGAATAGCTCCATTTGCCCCAGATTCATATTCATCTTTTTGCTCGCTATAAGTCGCGTGTAAAGAGATGTCACCTAGACGATGAGCGTAAGCTACTAACCAAGCGGAGTCATCTAGGAAAGCTGCAGTGCCATAATCCAACTGAGTCCATTCAGCTACAAGGCTGCTAGTGCCATTGTCATAGGTTAATGCAGCTTCAAGAAAGGTGGTGGTCTGGCCTGTCATTTGGAAATCAGAACCGAACGTTGCAATACCCGCTAACGGAGATCCTGTTGGAGGATTGGCAATGATTAACTCAGCTTGGTGATAACTTAAACGAGAGCCAAAATTACCCATGTTGGTATTTAAGGTGATGCCGGTAAAGTTTCTAAAATCTGCGTCGTATGTAACACCTTCATAATTTAGATCACCGTCATAGCGGCCATAATAGATTTGAACGCTTCCATCCACCTCACCAGAAGAGAATCTTTGAGTTAAATCAATGCCATCCACTGATGAGAAAGGAATGCGGTAGACTTCTTCAGGTGGGCGAACCCAGTTGTAGGCATAGCCGACTTCTAAAAAATCAGAATAGTAAAAGAAAGGGACGCGTAGGCGGCCCATGCGTAAATCTAAATCATCGCTTGCTGCATAAGTGACAAATGCCCAAGCAGCTTCTGTTGAGTAGTCATCAGCGCCACGGGAGACAAGCTGACCTGTCGCACTGGTTGTGTCATTGATTTGCTTGCTGACTTGTAGGCCAAGGACGTTATCATTTTTAAAGCCGCCTTGATTATCGCTTCCAGTAAAATGTGCGTCGTCACTGTCAGCCATGGATGCGCCGACACTTAAGAAACCGTTAATTCGTAAATCATCGTCTGCGAATGTCAATGGCGCTGCTACCGAAGCGGCAATGCAGACGCTGAGAGCCAGTTTTTTCATAATAAACCTCTGCTTATATTCTAATTTTTGTTTCGTGATAAGTTGATTCAAAATGTATGTACAACTTTAACGCTGGCATCAACGGCGCTGGAGTCGATATAGCCGATAATGTTTGGGTTTTTAGCAACCAGATCTTTCACTGCTGCATCATCACCAGAGGGCTTAGGTGGAGTTCCTTTTCCAGTAAAGATAAGACGCGACCAATAAGATTTTAATTGGCTATCTGACTTGCCAAGAACAGATGTGTTGAATGTATCCCTAACTGTACTGCCTTCATCTTGGTCAACGGGTAATGCTTGAGATCCATCAGGGAAGCGCTTAGCTTTGCCTAAAAAAATCTTACTAACCGTTGTTTGATCTAATGTTGAATTTGGATTGCTAGCGCTAACGATGACTGACGTATCAGCAAAAGTGATAGTGCTTGCCACGCTAATAAGAAGTGCTGAACATGAATGCTTAAATAATCTCATAATAATTACTCCTTAAAAAATGACGTCGACAGCGACGCTATATAAAGTTGCGGAGCCACCGTCAACACCTGCAAACATTTCTTCATCGTTGTGCTGCACTTCAAGCTTCAGTGCGGTCGATGAATCGTAATCCCAGCGCATACCTAAAGTAACGCTGTATTCATCTGTGCCTAGGCCAGCAGCTTTTTGGGCATCTCCATTAGAACCAGAATCATATTTATCAACCTGAGTAGAATAGGTGGCGTGAATAACAACTTCATCAACGCGGCGTGCAGCAGATACCAGCCATGCACTATCGTCTAGAAGGGCTGAAGTCTTGTGTTCAAGCTGGGTCCACTCGGCGATGACACTGTTGTCGCCATCGTCATAGGTAAGAGCGGCTTCAAGAAAGGTGCTGGTTTGTCCTGAAAAACGAAAGTCAGGGTTTGGTTGGGCTGCACTTGCAGGGATAATAAGTTCCGCTTGGTGGTAACTTAGACGGCTACCAAAATTCCCCATATTTCCTGTAAAAGCGAGGCCGGTCAGATTTCTGAGGTCTGAATCTAAATCATTGCCGCCAATTGCGAGGTTGCCTTGATAGCGGCCGTAATAAACTTGTACGCTGCCATCGAAACTACCTGAGCTAAAGCGTTGAGTGAGATCAACACCATCGAAAGATGAAAAACCTATGCGATAGACTTCTTCTGGTGGGCGTACCCAGTTGTAGGCGTAACCCACTTCAAGAAAATCAGAATAATAGAAGAAGGGAATGCGTAAACGGCCCATTCTTAAATCTAGATCATCGGTAGCGGCGTAGGTCACGAAGGCCCAGGCAGCTTCTGTTTTGTAATCATTAGTACCGCGGGATACTAGTTGACCTGTAACTGTGGTGGAATCGTTGACCTGCTTCTGAATTTGCAAGCCTAAAACATTGTCATTCTTGAAGCCGCCTTGATTGTCGGCTCCTGCAATAGTTGCATCGTTACTGTCGGCCATGGTCGCACCGACGCTTAAAAAACCATTGATTTGTAAGTCGCCGCTGGCCATTGCTGGGGCAGCAATTAGGCTAGCGAGCAGGGGGTATCCCCAGTGGGCTTTTCTTTTCATTGTTATACACTCTTTGACTGACTATATTTCAACCATAGTAAAGCTTTGTAAATATACAAATTTATGCCTTATTTTTGTGCGTAATTTGTTGCATTAAGTAAACTCAAGGCTGGCCGTGGATGCGCGGGGTATTTTGCTATATAATCCGCGCCACAATTTTCAATGTGTTTTATCTATAAATAGATGGCACAGTTTTATCCTTGTTTCTGGTTCCTTGGTGTTTGTGGGAACAGACATAATTAAGTTTTTTGAGGCTATAAAATGACTGAATACGTTCAAAGTGGTGGCATTAAAGTTGCCAAAGAGCTATACGATTTTATTAACGATAGCGCGATTCCAGGTACTGGTATCGAAGCTAATGATTTTTGGGCTAACTTCGACAAAATTGCTAACGAACTAGCACCTAAAAACCGCGCCTTGCTTGCTAAGCGTGAAGATTTACAAGCTAAAATCGATGCGTATCACACAGAGCGTGCTGGTCAGTCGCATAACGCTGTTGAATATAAAGCTTTCTTACAAGAAATTGGTTACCTAGTTCCTGAAGGCGAGGCTTTCGCAGCAACGACCGTTAATGTTGAGCCAGAAATCGCTCAAATGGCCGGCCCTCAGCTAGTTGTACCGATTATGAATGCTCGCTTTGCATTGAACGCTTCCAACGCACGTTGGGGTTCTTTGTACGATGCTCTTTATGGTACTAAAGCAATCTCTGAAGAAGATGGCGCGACCAAAGGCCCTGGTTACAACCAGGTTCGTGGCGACAAAGTTATCGCTTATGCGCGTAACTTCTTGAACGAATCTGCTCCTTTGGCGACTGGCGATCACGCTGACAGCACAAAGTACGCAATCGTTGATGGCGCTTTAGCCGTTACACTAAAAGACGGTTCTACGGTTGGTCTAAAAGATACTGACAAACTACAAGGCTTTGTTGGCGATGCAGCGGCTCCGACTGGCATTCTTTTGAAGAATAACGGTTTACGTTTTGAGCTTCAGTTCGATGCGACAAGCCCAATCGGTTCTACTGATGCGTCTGGTATGAAAGACATTGCAATGGAATCAGCTCTTACAACCATTATGGATTGCGAAGACTCTGTTGCTTGTGTTGATGGCGAAGACAAGGTCGTTGCTTATGGCAACTGGTTAGGCCTTATGAAAGGTGATTTGTCGGTTGAAGTGAAGAAGGGCGCTGGCTCTTTCACTCGTACGATGAATCCTGATCGTCAATACACTGGATTAAATGGCGAGACTTTCTCTGTGAAAGGTCGTTCTATGTTGTTCGTTCGTAACGTTGGTCACTTGATGACTAACCCAGCAATCTTGTTGGCTGATGGTGCTGAAGTGCCTGAAGGTATCATGGACGCAATGATGACTGTGATGATTGCGATGCACGACCTTAAAGGTAATGCACCGTTCCAGAACTCAACTACCGGTTCTGTAAACATCGTTAAGCCTAAGATGCACGGTCCAGAAGAAGTTGCTTTTGCTAACGACATCTTCGCTGCGGTTGAAGATGCCTTAGGTCTTCCTCGTTTTACAGTTAAAATGGGTATTATGGACGAAGAACGTCGTACTACGGTTAACTTGAAAGAGTGTATCCGTGCTGCTGCTGACCGTGTTGTATTCATCAACACTGGTTTCTTAGACCGTACCGGTGATGAACTTCATACCTCTATGCTTGCAGGTGCTTTCGTACCTAAGACTGTGATGAAGCAGCAAACTTGGATTGGCGCTTACGAAGACTGGAATGTTGATACCGGTCTTGAGACGAGCTTGTCTGGTCGTGCTCAAATCGGTAAAGGCATGTGGCCTATCCCTGATGAAATGGGTCAGATGATGGAGCAGAAAATTGCTCATCCTAAATCTGGTGCTAACACTGCATGGGTTCCGTCACCAACGGCTGCTACTTTGCACGCTATGCATTACCACACAGTAGACGTATTTGCGGTTCAAGAAGGTCTTAAGACTCGTAAGCACGCGTCTGTTGATGACATTCTAACGATTCCTCTAATGGACGATGCACAAAAAGCGGCTTTGACTGCTGAGCAAATCCAAACTGAAGTTGATAACAACTGTCAGGGTCTATTGGGCTATGTTGTGCGTTGGGTTGATGCGGGTGTTGGTTGTTCTAAAGTGCCAGACATCAATAACGTTGGTTTGATGGAAGATCGCGCGACTTTACGTATCTCTTCTCAGCACCTAACGAACTGGTTAGAGCACGGCATTTGTTCGAAAGAGCAAATCGAAGAAAGCTTGAAGCGTATGGCTGCAATTGTTGATGGTCAAAATGCTAATGACCCAACTTACATTGCTATGGCCCCTGGTTTTGACGGTATCGCTTTCCAAGCGGCATCGGATCTTATCTTCAAGGGTAAGACTCAGCCAAGCGGTTATACCGAGCCACTACTTCACGCTTACCGTTTGAAGTACAAAGCTCAGTAATAGCGATAAAGAAGCTCAGTAAAGCGAGCTAGCTATTGAGTTACAAAAAGCCCGGAACATTCCGGGCTTTTTTATGTCTTAAAAACAGCATTGGTATAGCTATCGTTGTTAGAAATCCGTAAAACTTGGGTAAATGCTCAATTTTAATGTAGATCTAGATAGGGACTTGATAGCGTCTAGGGTAAACTAGAGAAAAATAATAAAATGGAAGCCGCCGTATATGTCTCTTAAAACACATGTGTTGCCGATCTTTTTATCAATATTTCTGCTTTCAGCTTGTAGTGGTAATAGCAGCTCTTCATCATCAACAATTCCTGATACGCTGAACGTAGTTTTGGGCGTGGTTGATAATGGTTATGCCAGCTCCATGGATGTGCAGGGTGTTGCGGTAACGACGAACGGCAAATTAATGCTGGATGAAGAAACCGGTGCATTATCTGGTGTGCGTACAACCACCGATAAGCGTGGCCGTTTTGCCTTAGCATTGGATGCGGGTGATCCTAATGCCATTGTTATGTTTGCCAGTGCAAAAGATGACTCCAAGGTTCAGTGTCAGTTACCTGCAGGTTGTACTGTTGGCACAGAGACGGTTGCTTTTGGTGACGATTTTTTCCCTGAATTGTTCTTCGATTATCGTGAAAATATTTATCAAGATGATAATGATGCTGACGATGATTATGTTGAGTCTCGAGCTTTGTGGTCTGCCGCCATCGATGTGGCCAACAAAGGCCAGTTCATTAGTATTAATAACATCACTGGTATGGCTGCGTATTTTGGTTTCTCCACCTATGTCAGCGACGAGAGTGGTCAGTGTGATGCACAGTCCTGTGAAAGTACGACTCAAGCGGATGGTTACTTCAGCAAATACGGTATCGTAAAGGCAAATACCCAAGTATCGAACTTGATTGGTATTAGTGACATTCTCTCAGTTGAGCCAGCCAATTTATTTAATTTAAATACTATCAGTGCAACGACTTCGGCTAATTTACAAGCCAGCATTCGTTATGGTGCTTTACTGGCGGCGCTACAAAAAATTCAGCTCGAATATGATAATGTTTTGACCGATAAAGATCAGCGTCGATTCCGCTATATGCTTAATCAGCAGTTTGCGCAAAATAGAGGTCAGCTTTATCAAAAAGATGCACCTATTGAACAGGTCCTAACTCAAGAAATCTGGTATGGATTAGCCCAGGAGCTACTGCAGCAAGCCAGTGATTATTATACTCAGCATAATCAGGTGCTGCCGGTTGAAGTCGGTAGTGTCATTACTCAATTTCAGCAGCAAAGACAGTTCCTTACAGCAGGTGAGCTAACCGCCGCTGTGCCAACCATATCGGCTGATATGGTTGATGAGTATCATAGTGCAATCGATTTTACTAAAGCCATGATTAATCACTTATTGAATCTGGCTAATGAATTTAGTAACCCAGAATATCAACAGAAAGCTAAGGCCTACGAGCAGCAGTTAGTCGATATCGGTAATGATGTTAGTCCAGCACTCGATGCCATTACTGTTAGTTTATTAGATGTCTATGTTTATTATTTATCCTGTATGCATGAAGTTTGTGATAGTGCTAATGCATGGCACCAATACAATGCTGGGTTCGATAAAGCGAATAAAACCTTGTTATTAAAATACTCAGATGCCCCTGGAGATGAGTTAAAGCTGTCACAGAGTGTGGTTGATCTAATCACCAATGATGACATCGATAATCCTACTGAATCGACAGTGATTGATTTTATTATAGAGGGGCGTTTAAAGGGTACTGATTTGGTTGTTAATACAGACTTTAGTGAAGGCAAGGTAGAGAAGCCAAGTATTCGTATTTCTTATTATGAAATAGTCAGTGAATTGCAGCCAGATGCGGCTTTGGCAACTTTAAATCCTTCTATGCCAAGTGCTAATCAAATTAATTCGAGATCTTATGATTTTAATTTCCCTTCTTTAGAAGTTTTATATGCACCTAAGGATAAGCCAGAGAATGAGCAAACTATTATTGGTTCATTTTCTTGGTTATTACTAGGCGTCAATGATATTCGCAATTCTAATGCAGGGACTCGCTATAATTTAAATAATATCAGCGTGGTGCTGAATATGTCTGGGGCTGAACTGGGCATGGATGGTGATGAGGTATTAAGAGACAACCTAGTAGTCAGTGCGGTTGGTAGTGCTTACAACAGTTCAAATTATTACCCAGATACCATATTTCCTAAAAGTACAAACTACTTTGTCCCCCGGGATGGTTTTGAATTTGAGGCCAGTAGCGGTATTGATATTCTCGAAACTAGTATTGTTGATTATACCTTTCCTCAAGTCGATAGTGAGGGAGTTCCTCTTGTCGGTTCGATAGTAGAGGGGCAGGTTGTTGCAGGGAAAGGTATTGCCGTCAAAATATTGAGATTTGATTATTTGCACTCTGGTAGCGGTTTATTTATCGCCTACCCACAAAGCAGTGATGGTAAGTTTTTAGGTCTTGTCTGTACCATAACTTTGCAAGATGAAGTGTATTTTGAGCAAGGTGCGATTACACGCCCAGCAGATACCAGCGGGGCAGATCCCGCTAATATATTTAATTGCATTGGCCAAAGTTATTATGAAGGCAGTGGTGGGGTCAATGATTTAGTTAAAGAGCTGTGGAAGATTGAACCAGATGTTATTCGTGCAGTGAATGTTCGTGGTGAAGGGGTGTATTATGCCGATTTACCGACGGTAGGGGCTGACGATAATAAGCAATTAGTCGACTTTTCTGCTGCTCCAGTGCGCTACACGGGCACTATGCAGGCACCTGCAATGCTGGGTATTGATAACCTCCGCCTACAAATTCGCCCGCAGTTGATCAGTAGTGATAATACAAAGAAGCTTGCTGAGGTCGCGATTGATTTAAACTTAATACGCCCAACTAAAGCATCGATCAATGTTGGTTTATTTGTTGCGTATAACCCAGTACAAATTTTAAACACCGAAGACGGTCTTCCTATTGTTGCTTCTGGTGATGATGTAGAAAGTTATTATATCGCCTATAAAACCGATCAAGATGGTAATGAAATCGGTAATTTAATTATCAATTGGTATGGGGCTCAGCTAGTTGATGGCGGAGATGGCTCACAATACTTACAAGATTATGATCCTTCCAATCCTGCGCCGAAAGAAGACTTCTTATTTAATATAGGCAGTGATGTGTCGTATGGTGCGAAGGATTCAACAGCTGGGTATACCCGCTGTGGTTTGATTAATCCAGATCTAGACAGTGAGCGAGAGTGTGAAGGTGTGGCTTACTTAACATTCCGCGGTTTTGTAACCGGCACTGTTCGAGAAGAGCGTGATGGTGTTTATGTTGCGCGCTATATTGATGGTAGTTGGCAGGTGATCGGTAATTAATGCGATTCTGTCGTTATCTTTTATTAGCACTTTTAGTCGCGGGCTTTAGTGACGCTTTAAACGCACTAAATGAAATTGATGCGCGTACTTCTATTATCGCCAGCTCCGAACCCGTTTCTATTGAGGATATGGTTTCGGGCTGGGATGGTGATTATCAAAAGGGCGAATTGGCCTATGCTGATATAATCTGGGATATTGGTTTTGCTAAAACCATCGATATCAATGATAAAACGTTCGGTAAACTGCGTATTTCTAAAGGCTATCGAATTTACTATTACTTAAAATTTGATGAAGAAACAGCAGATTACTATCGCGCCACAGA
>MAAB01007680.1_pt1 | contig 13252 bp, 8 predicted proteins | sample 1115991 | NCBI WGS metagenome assembly MAAB01 (sample SAMN04961124, study PRJNA320927) | seawater metagenome | isolation source: sample BD02T18 sea water enriched with oil for 18 days | place: USA:Gulf of Mexico | collected 2013-07-27
TAATGCTTGAACGTCTGCTTCTCAGCACTAAGAAGACCTTAACTTTTCAAAGCGTTAATGTCTCTAATGCGCACCAAGAAGTCATAAAAACGAAATAGTGAAACGTCAGCTTTCGTATCGAAGTGGTCGTTAGCTGGGATGATTTTGACTGGTAAATTTAGACCGCTCTGTGGCAATAGTGATCGTTTCATATCCATGAGCGATCGTCGGTTAATGGCACAATAGCCGGATAGAAGCTGTTTCTCTTCCTCTGAGATTGATTCCCCAAGTGACAATTATGACGATTTAAACCTGAGGCGCTATGTGCCCCTTAGCGCCTTAAAAATTATTTTTTAGATTATATACTCTATGGCGAAATCGTCCCCCCAGAGCGTCATAGAAAGTTTACTTTATCAACCTATAATATTTATCCAGGGACATCTACTCAATTAAATAATATACTTTTTAAAAACATTACCTATTGATAATGAATAATCACTTAAGAACAAAACCCGAACACATAAGTTAACTTCAACAAAGAATTACACCATTTATATTTTTAATTTTAATTTTAATTTTTCAAGAAAACCAATTAAAATATATTTAAAAGGTTTTATTTCTGAGCGTAACGGAAAATAATCGTATCTATAATAAAACTACTTATCTCCCCAAGAACAAGCATCTCAATCAAGAATAAAAAATAGATTAGATTGGTCAATTTCATTTAACCACTCAATTAGCCTAGAGCGATTACTTTCTATCTAGTAGTCTTGCCGGTTTCAGAACGGCCACTGTACACAAAATTAGCGTTATGACCGCAATGTTAATGATTAGGTCATAATTATCATCCCCTAAAACCATTGCAGCTATCATAGGACCCGTAGCCAATCCCATTTTGGATGCAAAGCCCCCCATAGCAGCAAGTTGACCTGCTTTATCTAATTCGGAGCATATACCAAACATATAGGGCAACGCAAAAGCCCACGTAACACCAATGACTATATTGGCAATTAAATACACTTGTTCACTTTCACTAAAGTGAAGTAACCAACTACATAATCCGGCAATTAAAATTGCAGAGACTAATGGAATTGTTCGGCCAAATTTTGTGCCGATAATAATAACTAAAAGTGCGCCTAATAGAGCAATCCAACTGGCTAAAGCTAGAGAAGGACTCATAAAATCAATAGTTAAACCTTCTGACTTTCCTAAACCTATCATATAAGCGAATAATCCCATATTGGCCGCTTGAAAAAGAAAAATGCCAAGTAAAGTCAAAAAAAGAGGCTTTTTATCAAGCTTTATCTCGGTATCATGGTCTTTATTTCTTTCTTCTATTTTGTAGTGAGGAATAAATGGCATCATGACCAGTGTTACCAAAGTAAAGGATATTAATGAGATAAATAATATGGCTGTTCCGTATACAGGCACAAGTTCAGGTAAGTACATCAGCCCTAAACCCCCTAACCCCCATTGGATAAATAATAAATAACCAAAAGTTTTATCCGCCTCTTCAGTCCTAGAAATAATACCAAAACCAATACCTACCAACAGACCACCAACGAGACCATGTAAAAAACGAATGGTAATCATCAATGTTGGGCTTTCAACAAGAATACAAACGCTATCAATAGCAATTAGCGTGAGAAGTAAAACATAAGACCATGACCGCCAGTTAATACGTTTAATTAGAAATACCGCGGTTAATGCGCCAATGGCTGCGCCATATAAATTGGCAGAGCTAACAAAGCCGGCTTGTTGGTTGGTAAACGCTAACCCTTCCTTTAAGCCATTCACCACCGCGGGCATTATATTGATATAAAATATTCCTGCTGTGGTGAGAAACGCCAACATAACCCGAGCAATAATGCCGTTGGGAGCAACTTTATTTGCTACGCTAATGCCGTTAATCGTTGTGGTATCTGTCATTATTTTTCGCCTAAGTAGTTATTACTGTAAAAGTGTTATTGCCGACATAGTGGTGTTAACTTGTTTAGCTCTTTAATCGCATTGTGCCAAAGGTAATGATTACTATCGCTAAAATAGTAATATTGAAGATTATGTTTAGCCAAAACGATATTGATACCACCGTAACCAAGCATATAAGGTAACCAGGTTTCTTTTTCACACAGCAATAACGTGGTTACATTACGCTTCCAAAAACCATTACTGTAATGAATAAAGGGATATTGACTGTGAATGTCTTGATTTGATTGATTTCGTTGTAACGAATCAGTAAGTCGCGTTTGGTCTAAGAATTTCGAATCGGCTGTTTGTTCATTCATTAAAAATTTACTGATCTTAGCAATGTCGCCTTGAGTAAAAAACAGGCCATAGCCAGTAAAAGGTTGTTGCATGTTACCGGATGTTTTACGAGTACTATAAGCAATTGAACTTAACTTAAGTGCAGGCCAAAGCTGTTGTTTGAACACAATGTCAAACAGGTCTATTTTTTGAGTGTCTTCAGACGCAAATAGCTGAGACCTGAGAAAAGCATTTAGTGCGGCACCTAATAGGTAGGTATCCGAGGTATGGTAAACAAAGGTGCTACCCGGCGTTGATTTTCGAGGGAATTGTTGACAACTATAATGAATTTTTTCTTGATGTATTGACGCTTTAAAAAACTGTTGGCTATGCTCTGCGACCTCATCTGAACTGTGCCCAGTAGTGTGATAATTGCCCGTAGTCATATTCAGTAGGTGAGAAAATGTTACCCCTTGCCAATTATCACCTTGGCACTCCTCTATCCAATCGCTTACTTTCTCATTAAATATTGTTGGAAAACCTTTCGCTAAGTAGAGCATGCTAATACCAGCGAAAATGGATTTAGCGGTCGAATAAGAGGGTAGCACTAATTGTGAACAAAAAGGATACTCGCCGTACCGGGTTTTGCAACTAGAAGTGTAGTGTTTACCATTGTAAATAACGCCAAAGTTACTCATGTCCGTAGGATTGATTGCCTCAATCATGGCAATTTTAGCAAGCTGTATTGTCGCGTTTTGCGCTGTTAAATCGTCAATTGGCAGTTGAGGTAAACGGCTACTTACTTCCTGCCTGTAATGTTTAATAACATCATCAGCATTAAGTATTTGCTTTGATTGATAGTCAACATGGCCTTTGCCCCATAAATCGACTTTGTAATAAAGACAAGTTTCACTACTAATTTGATAGTAAAAATTACTGGTTTTACCTTCACCATTAATTAAAAAGCTGAGCACGCCGTTATGAACACAATTTTGATTTTTTTCAACCAAGGAAAATGGCATCGCTATGCGGGAAAAGTCGTTGTCGTTTGCTTCTTGCCAAATGTTGCCGGTACCTATGATGAAATCCCAATGGGGATGTTCAGTACGTTGTAATTGACGATTGGTAGGAATGATTTTATTGCTAAATTGTACAAAGGCTACCGTCATCGTTGGTAAGGTCTTTCTTCGTTCGGTGAATGCAGCAGGTCTAGTACGTCTTTCAAATTGATATACGGCACTATGTTCACTGAGTTGTGATTTGGCTAACTCTGGACGCCCTGAAAAAGTAAAAGTGCCCTGAACCTTCTGAGTATTTTGTCGATTAAAGCCTTGAGCAGAAAAAACACTCATTGATAAGGGCTGCTTTACAACATCATTAGACAATAAGTTGTTTACGCTTAAGGCGCTTACATTCCTTGCTCCATCTTCTGCCATCACCTTGAAACTGGCGAAAAGAATAAAACAAATAATGCTGTAAACAAATATTAATCGCAACAGATACCTGCCTGTTCCAATTGTGCTTTTAAAGGAGTAAGTTGCTGAACATAATTTCGCCATTTACCTTTAGAGCTTTTATAAATACCTTGGCGAACTTGTGATGCACTAGCTGTGGTAGAAGGGGCTTGGTTATTATTAAACTCTATACATTGGCGCTGCCAATTCAACTCACAATACTCGATTAACGCTTTTGCTTGCTCCTCGGTGTTATCAATCACATCTTCATAGGCCACAAGGTAAATAGAGTTGGGTAATACTTTTTGCCAATGCAACATCATCTTGTGGTGCGCTATATAATATTCCCCTAACTCAGTTAAGTCATATGAAAACGGGTAACCTTGGGTAAATAGTTGCTTGTAAATTGCGTAACACGTATCAAGGGGGTGCCTAGTAACATGAACAATTTTTGCTTTAGGCAGCGCTAAGTGGATAAGTCCCACATAAAGCGAGTTAAGCGGAAGTTTGTCGATAAAACATTTTGATTTTCCGGTGTTAGGTCTAGTGCTGTCAATATACGCTTTCCCTAATGTTGAAAAATCGAGTTGGCTAGTTAAAGTAACTAATTCTGCCTTGCTTTGCGGGGCTTGTAAGCCTTGCTTGTTAACATATGCTTTTACCTGATTCATCATTTGCACGGAAAAATTATTTAATTCTCCGGCACTGTCTACATCGCTATGATTGCTGATTATACGCTCAATCAATGTAGATCCTGTTCGCGGTAAACCCAGCACAAAAATCGCTTCAGTATTATGACAACGGGGCTCATTTTTCTGTACCTGCTGAGCTATAAAAGGTTGGTTAAAAGTCGCAATAATTTGGTTTATTGTTGCTATATCCTGGGCCACATCGTAGCGAATATGATCGCGTCGTATTTTTGCGCCTTGAGCTAACGACTTAAAACTAGCTGCGTATTGTGTTAAATCTTCTAATTCTTTTGCTAAAGCATAGTGTATTTGAGCTTGATTAATAGGTTGTTCAATTCCTGAGGAAAGCAGATGACTAAGTTGCTTAAGATGATTTTTTTGAGAGGTCTGTTTACGTAAACTTGAAAGCAGTAAGTTTGCTTCATAATCAAACGGATTAATATTCAGTGCTAACTCTAAGTTCGCCTCAGCACGATCAATTTTACCTTGAAAACGTTCTATAGCAGCTAAATTAAAATAGAGCTGTGCTTTTTTATCTGCTTGTTTGGTGAGTGAAATGGCTTTTTGATAATACTTTTCAGCGTTATTAAAGTCACTTAGCTTATTGCAAACCATGGCTAATTCAGCACAGACATCTGCAACATTCAAGGCCGCATCATCGAGTATTTCAATCAGTTCAAGGGCTTGAGTTTTTTTATTTAAAAGTAATAGTGTATGTGCTTTGTGCACTTGCCATTGAGCGTTATCGGGCTCAATGATTATAGCGTTATCAATTGAGCATAACGCATCACTGGCTTGGCGTAATTGAAATTGTAAAAAACTCAACGCAAACCAACCGTCTGCGTTACTAGGGTATTGCTTCGTAAAGCGTTGACATGCCGTTGTTGCATCTGAGGCTTTTTGTTGATCAATTAGCAGCCAAAGTTTGTCAAGCTGTTGCTCTGCACTTATTTGGTTTAGGTGATATTTAGCGTTGGACATAGACATAATAGGATTCATTTAAAAGGTGAATAAATAAAGTAACCTGTCGTTTTAATTAATGCCACTAGTAATAGTGTTAAAAAAGAGCCACATCAAAATGGCTCTTTACATTAACTATTTAGAAACGATACGCTGCAGATAAACCTACGGTTCTAGGTAAACTTATATAGTCTTTTGATGAATTACCATAGAAGCTTTCTGAAGGTTTTGTGCCCATATGTGCTTCTGTAATAAGACCGGTAACCCCTTCTTCATTGGTGATATTTTTAATGTACAAAGTGATATCCCAATCTTCGGTGCTAAAGCGGGTACTAGCATTTAAAATAGCAAAGCCATCAATATCTGCACTGTAGGTAGGGTTATCACCTAGGTAATTTTGTGACTCAGACTGATAATATCCATTCATCTGAGTGATCCAGTACATTTCATTATCCATGGTATAAGTGTAATCTATAGAAGCACTTAAGGTATGCTCTGGCGCTAAAGGCAAAGCATCGCCTTCACTTGCTTGCAGCCTATAAGTCTCTTCTGACCAGACAGCGTCAGGGACATAAAAGTCATCCGTTAGTTGACCTTTGATGTATGCATAACCTAATGAGTAATGTATATCTTCAGTTAAATAACCTTGCAGTTCTAATTCCAGACCTTTTGTTTCTGCCGATTCACCATTTGCAGCAACAAAAAATCCCCAATAGGTGGTGGTATTTAATTGTGGGTTTTGCCAATCGATATAAAATATCGATGCGGTATAACTATGCGCGCCGTTATCTAAATAACCTTTTAAGCCTAACTCATAGTTAACAACGCTATCTGAGTCATATTTATTCCACTCTTCACGTTCTGCTAAGTAACCTTCGCTTGGCACCGCATTGGCCCCACCACGACGATAACCTTCAGAGACAGTACCATAAACCATAGTGTCGTCATCTAGATCATAAGACACATTGACTTTAAATAAGGTATCATCTTCTTCAGTCGCGAAGCTTGATTCCGGTTGAGAGGTAGGCCATATAGGGAAGTCTAATTCGGTATTATTGGTGAATTCATTTTTGAAAGTACGTGCACCTAAGGTGGCTCTGAAATTATCAGAAAAGTGGTAAGTAAGCTCACCAAATAATGCCATGTCTTCAAAGTTTTGTTTTCTTAGATAATGAAAATCATTATCTACCATATTTGCGCCCCAGCTTTCCCAAAGTGGTAAACTTCCTTCTGCTTCAACTTGTTCAACCCAACCTGGCATATAACTTTCTTGGTAGGCATCCATATCTTGATCCATGTAATAGAAACCAACCACCCAATCGATATTATTTTTTGTTTCATTTGAGACTAAGCGAATCTCTTGTGCTATTGCGGTATCATCATAACCACGAACAGCTTTCGCCATTGGGCGAGGGGTACCATTATATAAACCTGTAAACCATTCTTGTTGTGCATAAAAACCAGAATTATCACTAATTGCCATGCCTTCATGTTTAGTGGTTGAAGTACTTGATGTTAACGTAGCAAAGCCTAAATTCCATTCTATTTCTAATGAAGTTAACGATACATCACGCTCGGAAGGCTCTAACATTACAGCACCATTTTGATATTCTCCGTAACTTTCTTCGGTGCCTGTTGTCCAATGTGTTCCTCGTGTAACTTGGCGCCTTCCCCCTGTTTCATCTGACTGTGATTGGTGAGAAAGCCAAAACGTTAAATCGTCTGACGCTTGCCAAAATGCCGAAACTCTTCCATAGGTAATATCAACGGTATCAGCGTCTTTAACCGATCGAAATGATGGACCACCAGTGGCGAGGTCGCCACCATTTGCTGCCGGCGCATAATTATTATTATCTAAAACATAAACGTTGCTGTAATCAACTAAGCCGTCATTATCAACTTTGCCAACATTAGCTCTTATCGCAAAGTTGTCAGATAAAGGCATATTAAGCATTACATCACTATTAAGATTAAATCCGTCAGAGCCATCTGTTTGACTGAAATTTACAGAGGCACTGCCATAAAATTCATCGGTATCAGGGCGATTCATACGATAACGAACAGTACCAGCTAATGAGCCAGACCCATACAAGGTACCTTGAGGACCACGTAACACTTCAACCATTTCGATATCTTTTAAAATAAAGTTTGCATACAAGGGGGTGTCATTAACATAAGAAGCTACAGTAGGCACCGCAGATAGTGCTACATCGCCATTAGAACCATTATCTACGTTAACTCCACGAATGATAACGCCATTAACATTACCAGAGTTACGATAACCTCGATCCACAACACTGATACCTGCAATTCCGCGCATCATATCTGAGGCATCAACAATGTTTGCACTATCTAATTCATCACCCGATACGGCTGAAACATTATAAGGTACATCTTGAATGCTTTGACTGCGTCTATTAGACGTTACTTCAATACGTTCAATTTTTCCTTTCTCTGCTACTTCAGCTTCTTCTGCATTTACTGTAAAAGATGGCAGTGACAAAAATAATGTGCTTGTTACCGCACTTGCGATCACTGATTTATTAAATTGTGTAAGTTTCATGTTATGGCTCCAGTTTCTGTTGTTGTTTTATTGGCCTATTTTTAGAGTAAACCAGTCATTCGCCTGTTCGTAGTACCAGATAGAATGATATTATTGGCCCAGTTTGTTTTGCTGTTATTATTATTTATTCTGGTATTGCTAAAGAACCTAGCTCACTTAAGTAGTTGCAGTTATGGGTTATTTTTTCTGTTCTACTTTGATAACAAGTGAACTCTACGGGATTGTCTCTAAAACTTTTTAATGGCTGCCCTAAGCCATGTAGTCCACGCTCCCTATTTCGCTTAACTAATGAAAAGTCCACTTCAATAGGGATAATTTCAGCACCGCTATTAGCTTGATAAATGATATTACCTTCAGGCCCAACAATTACTGATTGTCCATAACCTAAACTACCTGCAGCATTTATGGTAATGACATAACTTTGATTGGTTATTGCCGCTGACTGTGCAAGTACTATCTCTACAGGGCGATCAATAGTGCCGGTTAATGTTGGGTAAATAAGTACTTCAGCTCCCATGCTGATCATTTGTCTGGCAACTTCAGGAAACCATAGGTCATAACATATTGCCACACCAATACGACCTTGTGGTACATCAAAAACAACAAAATCTTTACCTGCACTAACACCTTTTTCGTAGGGCAAGAATGGGTAAATTTTACGGTAACGCTCAACAATGTCACCTTGGTTGTTAATCACCGTGGTCGTATTAAAAATCTCATCTTCATCTTGCTCGTACAGTGAGCCGGGGATCAACCAAAGGTTATGCTCTTTCGCTAATTGGCAGTAAAATTTTTCAGCCTCACTTGGAAAAGTGCATGCATATTTTTTTTCTGGACCATAAGTGGCTAACTCACTTAACACGATCATATTTAGCCAAGGGAAGCGTTTTTTTGTTTTAACAATCTCAGCACCAATAGCTGTTAGGTTGTCACCGCATGGTAACGCAAGTTGTAATCCTGCAATGGAAAAATGACTCATGATGAACCTCTCAAGAACACTAAATAAAGTGATAATTGTTTTTATTGATTAGCTTTATGTTACTTAATGTACTGAGGAATTTGTGAGCTGGTTAGTACCAGTTCACCTGTGGCTATGGTGCCAGTTTATTGTAATTGGTCTTAGTGGCTTTATAATTGTTGTGTTTACTTGGCTATATATCCATTGAGTTCAAGCTGTCTAACAAAACAGTAATTTTGGTCAAACCATTTCATTTCGTCACCATCCATAATAACGTAAAAACTTTTGATTTCACCGTATGCCCAAAGTTTCCATTGCCGATAATACATGCCTTTTTCTATCCACCATCGGCCACTATCTACTTCACTACCTGTACCTCCCGTTCGACCTTTCATGGTGCCATCAGCGAATAATTCAATTAAGCAGGGTACACCATAAACCATTTGGCATTCTAAAATTGCACCCGGTAGGACTTGCTTTAATGCATCGTCATTTAGAAGTTTGCCTTTAGCATTTGTTAGTTTTTCTTCGTAGTCTGCGGTCAGGTGATGGATTAATTCAGCCAATTTTTTAACACCTTCTCTAATCTTTTCATTCGGGATACTGGTGACACCCATTCGAAAACAGTTTTCGGGGTGCGCTGTACTGGCAAAATAACGTTTAACCGGTTCTATTAAAATCCCCATTTTGGCTGCTTCTTGACGTAAGTATTCACCATCAAGTTTCTCCGGACCCGTTATCCAGTAAGCTGTACCTCCTTGAATCGGACCCGTATCAATACAATTTGGTAAATAGGTATTTAAGGCTTCTCTTAAGGTAAGCCAACGTTCAAAGAAAACCTTATGTAGATGCATCATAAAGGCGTCGTAGTAGCCTAACGATAAAAAATAGGCGACCGCACGTTGATTGTTTAATGGCGGGTTACGCATCACCATTTTTCTGATTTTTTTAAGTTCCGTTATTACACCTGAATCTGCCACAATAAAACCAATTTGAATTCCTGAAGCCAATACCTTTGATAAACAAGAAATATACACCACACGATTATCATTATCTAAACTGCGCAAGGCCGGATGTGGTTGACCAAGGAAGTTACTTTCAAATTCAAAGTCATCTTCAATAATGAGTAGGTCTTGTTCATGGGCTTTTTTTAGTACTTCATCTCGTCTGTCCATCGACATAGTTATACTGGTTGGTGTTTGATGACTTGGCGTAGTGTAAATGATATCGCATTGGTCCAGTTTTTTATCAACGATGAGTCCTTTATCATCAATAGCTTGGTAATGTAACTTTGCTCCTTGTTCGATTAATAATTCACGCATTTCAGGATAACCAGGCTCTTCCACTGAAACTATGACCGATTGGTCAACAAAAAGTTGGCAAATTAAATGTAGGGCTTGCTGACTACCGACGGTAATTAAAATTTCGTCACGATTGGCTTGTATACCTCGTCTTGGTAATATCTTTGTGCGAATTTCATCAAGCAACATAGGATCATCTTCTGCTCCTTGTAATTCAGACCATTGATAAATTTCACGGGTAGTATTAGCTTTACTGTTAGCGTCACGCCATTCCCTTACAGGATAGAGTGATGAATCAAATTTCCCATCAATAAAGGGAAAAGTATATTTCTGCCAATTTTGTGGGCAAGAAGTGGCATTGGTGGTTGCTAGTGCTCCTTTAAACCTATGATTGTTATTCGTTGATGTGGCATCATAATTCACCTTTTGTTGCTGGTGTGGTAGGTCCAATTCTACCTTTCCTTGAGAGATACTTGCACTGACATATATACCACTACGCTCGCGACTTTCAATATAACCTTCATCGATTAAGTGTTGATAAACCAGTACCACGGTATTTCTTGATACGCCTAATTGTACCGCTAATTTCCGAGATGATGGCAGCTTAGTTCCCGATGCAAAAGAGCCTACAAGGATCCCTTCCACTAATTTATGACGTATTTGGCTTTGTAAACTATCATCTGATGTTGCATCGATATGTATTAGGCGACTGATCATATATTATCTTTATTGGTAGCTAAATGAGCATTAATGAACGGGTTTGATACAATCCGAATTTGACTTATTCATCATTAATAATAAGTGACAGTAATACCATATTGCCATGCCCTGACAAACTAATAACACTAAATTTATTTAATTCCATGACCACTCAATCTATAGTTTAACTGTTTAAATAACACCCATCATCACTGCATTATTACATTTGTACTCCATATAACGTTTGCATTCTCTTATGTGCTGCATCCACAACATCCTTATCAAAATCAATAACGCAGTAGCTAAGCTTTTACCTTTTATTAGGTACTCGCCTTCTGGGAGCTTTCCAACAATGAGATAACCGCACAAAACGTCTTTCATATTGAGTGACTATATGCAAAAAATTCTATTTATTCTCAAACTGCTGGCAAAGTCGGAGTGTGAAGTAACTTAATGGACTTGGTATAATAACTTGATTTTAAAGTGTTTTACAAAACTACTGACATTTACTCATAAAGGAAGTATAAAATGTAGTAATCTCAACTATTTTTTAAAACTGAACATATGGGAGGATGTAATTTAACGATAAAATGCTATATTTTACTTATCAGGAAATTAAGGGTATTCAATTTAAAAAGGTAAATTATGTTTTTGAAAGCTTATCTCTTAATTAGAAAATATCAATATGCTTTGAATATTTTCATGTTTATTGGTTTGTTTTTTTTCCTTCTCCCACTAAAAGCAGATGATAAAACGCTATATATTGTTACACCAGTCTGGAAGAATTGGACAAATTCCGATGGTACTGGGTATTATTTCGATCTTGTTAGACTTATCTATAAACCTTTAGGGTACGAAATAATTTTTGATATTGCTCCTTTCTCTCAAGCTAAAAAAATGGTTGAATTAAAAGAGGCTGATGCAGCGTTCAGCTTATATATGGCTAACTCAAATGAAGATTATGTCACACCAAAGCATTCATTGGCTTCTGGTGAAGTTGTAATCATGTTTAGCAGGGATTTAGAATGGCAAGGAATATCATCTTTAAATCAAAAGGATATCCTTTACCCACAAGGTTACAATTTCATACCTGAAATTCCAATTACCTTTACTCATATAGAGGTGTCCGACAGCAAGACGGGTATGTTAATGCTAATGCGGGGGCGCGCTTCTTATTTTATTACTAATCTTGAAGAAATGACTCAACTCCAGCAAAAGTTACAGATTGATATGACTCTTTATCGTGTTGAGCACCTCTATTCTAAAAAGTTATTCATGGGCTTTTCAAATACTGATAAAGGACGAATGTTAGCTGAACAATTTGATCAACGAATGACGCTACTTATTAATAATTCACAGATTGACAAACTTAATAAAAAGTGGAATTTAAAAACTAGGTGATGTGGTTCTTCATGGATAAATTATTCATTCGTAATAAAGATATTATGAGACAATCACCTATGATATTTGTTGTGACCCAACCCTTCAATTAATTTTAGATAGATACTTTTAGCTATATCAAAACATCAATTCGACAAAGCTAAACTTTGATGAGGTGCACGATAGCACCTCTAGTTAGGTGGCCAAAATCACTGTACCACTACACCGTACATTTAAATAGATCATAGAAATCACTGAACAATAAACCTCATTACCCAGAATTATTGTATCTACTTATATTCAAATCCCCCCCCTTTTTATCCTTAACTTTTATTTCAATATAAACTAAGGGTTTAATCATGACAGCTTGGAACAAAGGTAAACGTGTTGGACAGAAAAAAGCATTTAAACTTGAAGACTTTCACCTAAATATAAGTGGCGCATCAAAATACGGTTAGAAATTGAAAACAAACTAGAACAATTGGCTTTATTCAATTTAGCCATAGATAGCAAGCTTAGATCTTGTGATTTGATAAGCTTAAGAGTACGCGATATATCATTAGCATAATCTCGTACAATGATAGAACAAAAAAAACTCACAAAGAAGTTCAGTTTAAAATAACACCCAAGACCCAACAATGTTTGAGTCAATGGATTTGTACAAATAAGCTATCTTCGTCTGATTATTTATTTCCTAGCTCAAGGAAAGTAGGCCATCATATTTGCTATCACTACTATGCCAATATAGTTAAAAATTGGGTATCGAAGCTAGGTCTAGACATAACTCAATATGGTACACATTCACTTCGGCGTACTAAGGCATCACTCATTTACGCCAAGACAAAGAACTTAAGAGCGATACAACTACTCCTTGGCCATTCAAAACTACAAAGTACAATTGAATACCTAGGTGTTGAAATTGAAGATGCCCTCTCAATTTAAGAAGAAACAGAAACATAAAGTAACGGAAGCGTCACTCGAGTTATTGGCTGAAACGGCTTATTTAGGTTAAATACTCTATGGCG
>MAAB01030473.1_pt1 | contig 13229 bp, 13 predicted proteins | sample 1115991 | NCBI WGS metagenome assembly MAAB01 (sample SAMN04961124, study PRJNA320927) | seawater metagenome | isolation source: sample BD02T18 sea water enriched with oil for 18 days | place: USA:Gulf of Mexico | collected 2013-07-27
TTGGAAGCCATCTGACTGTTCAACATGGTATTTTTGATGAAGCTTTTTCGACAGTACACCTTTTCGATGTTTTAATGCTGCCTGTAATTTTTTTGCTGCACTGGCAATCGCGGCATATAACTCTTTACTGGAAGCCCTTACCGAAACTTTTCGACCTTCATATTGCGTAGTAACTTCTAACTTTTGTTGATGAGGCTCAATAGTGATAACTGAGTCAATAACCATAAGATCTGGAAAATGAGTGGCAATTTTAGCAAATTTATTTTCTATCGCTTGTTTAATTGCGTCTGTGATCTCTACATGATGACCTGATATTGTTATTTTCATAATACAACCTTTTATAATAGTGATTCGGAAAATCAGTGTTATTCACACTTAAATATATACTCAGGGCATTAACCATTAATAACAATGGCGAACTGTTGAAAAGTTGAAATAAAATGTTTGAAGATATTTCGAAAGCAGCAAGAAACAATATTATTTAAATGACATTCAAAGCGGACATAATTGCCATACCTTCGACATTGCAAAACTCTAACGCCTCGTCAATATCAACAGAGCTAATGGAAAGTTCGTCGAGTAAATGTTTGCCTAGAAAGGTTTTTTTAGAATACATTCCCGGGTGGGAGTTTACTAATGCCAGTCGAGTTGTGATAAATAACAGTGAGGTGCTTTTATCTAATTCATCATTATAAGCATTAGTATAATGACGTATGGGGTCAATAATAACATCGGGCAATTGCCATAACGTCAGTAATTCGGCAGAACAATCTGAAAAGGTAAAACCAAAGGCGTATATTTGACGATCCCAAGGGGTTTCAAGCTTATTATATTCTTCACAATATTGAACTTTTTGTGGTTCATTATGCACTATCGCCAGCTCACCAATATTATGTAATAGGCCAGATAAAAATAAACCATCGCTATTCTCTAAGCCAATCTTCTTAGCTAAAAATTTTGTCAATAAAGCACAATCTACACTAACTTCCCAAAACCGATCCATATCGGCAATGTTAGGATCTAACCCTGAGAAAGCAGCAGTGACCCCATAAGTATTAATCAAGGTTCGCACTTCATCAATGCCTAAAATCATTAAGGCACGATTGATAGAGTCAATTTCTCTTGGAAAGTTAAATAGTGCACTGTTTGCTATTTTTAAGAGTGTTGAAGCCAAAGCTGGCTCTAAAGAAATTAACTGAGATATATCCGCTAAGCTTGCCTTATCGCTGTCTAATAATTTTTTTAGCTTTAAATAAATATCGGGTAATACACATAATTCCTGCGCTTGATTAGCATATTGCTTAGCACTGATTAACATATGCATTTCCTCAAATGTTTTTGGGACTATTGATTAAAAATAACAGCATAATCCATAGAAAGGTAGTTTGTCCTTGCTATATTATAGACTTAATCTATTTGCTCACTAATACTTTTTGACAAGATTTTCTTGTCATCAACTGTGCAAAATATTTTTCCAGTTGTGGAAATTCAACCAGCAAATTAAAGCCTGTAGGTAACGTAGTTACATAATGAAGCATTGGTGCTAATAAAGCATCGGCAACCGTTAGTGTTTCTCCATTTAATATATCGCCTTGCAATAATTCATCCTCGACTATTTTCAAAGCTTTCCTTAATGCGGGTTGGGCCTGCTCGACAACATCAAAACGAACTGTGCCATTTTCTCCTTTAGGGAATGCAAACTCGAGCATGTAATCTCTGATAATGGCTTGATCCAAATATATTGATGCAAGTGCAGAAAAAGCATCGATACGGGCTAGTTGCTGCACAGAAAAACGATTAATTTCATCTTGATCAAATGTTGCTTTAAGGTAACGACAAATTGAAGCTGTTTCTGGTAAAACGACATTGTCATCTTTTAATATCGGAAATTTACCACAAGGGTGTAATGCAAAGTGTTGTGCACTTTTGAAAGGAACTGTCTGGCCATCAAGTGTGAAGCCAGTCGTATAACTAATATGGTTTTCTTCGCAGATCAACATGATCGTTCTAACAAAATTTGAGAAGCTCGGGCCATATATTTGTACATCTACTGCCTTTGGAGTGTGTTCGGTCATTATTATGTCCTTTTAAATATATGAATGCTTTTTGAATTGCATTTATAATGATAACTGCTGTGCATAAAAAGGGTGTTTACCTAAAACTGCTTGGCTACCTTTTAATGAAAAAGAATAGCCACATAAGGTAAAACTCCCCCTTGCGGCAATGTTGTTAATAATCTTTTGTGTATCTAAAGGGGAGAATTCAGCGAAGTAATCATCGGTATTTGCAACGGTTACTTTAGTTGTTCTTTGTGTATCTCCATCATTAAACTTGATAGCCTGACAACTTTTATCCCCTTGTGCTTGGCGAATATTCCATAATGTGGTGGTGGTTGTTTCATCGGCTTGCCAGTTAATAACCAAGCCATCATAGCTTGTCGTCATTAAAGTGAAATCATCCGGAAGCGTTAGGGAGTTTGCCAATGTTGCATCTTCTATCTCAGCAACATTGTTATCTTTTTTGTTGGTCACTGGCTCTGCTGGAGCTTGAGAGATTATCGTTGTCATGATCATTGCTAAAACGATAACGGTAACAATTCCACCCACGGTAAGCATGGCATTTTTTCGCCCTAATAACTGCTCTCTGATTAATTCACCTAAATCTTTTTGTTGGGCTTTTTCATCAACTAATTCATCACTAGGAGGAGATTGATATTCGTTTTGATTATGATTACTTGCCTCAAAGTTTGTTTGTTGGCCACCTACCAAGGTTGGTTCTATACGCCTATTATGATTACTTTTATATTGTTCACTCAAATCAACAGGCCCGTTGTAGCCATATATATACCGCTTCTTTTGAGTGCTAGGGTAGGTCAGCAATACACTAGCAACACTTAATGAGAGTAATGTTAGCCAATAAAAGGTTTGATTGGCTGTGAATATGATGATCAAGCCAATTAAAAGAAAACTTAATGATGGGGGGAGCAACCAATTCTTATTTAATTGACTGTCTGCTAGCCTTCTTTTGGTTGAAAATAGAATAGCGCAGTTGGCAATCAATAAAGTGATAAGGCTAATGGTATTTGAACCAGCAAAAGTAGCACTAAAAAGAATAAAAAAGATATGGCTTAAAATTAGGATAATAGCAAATCGGAAACGGTTGTCATAACCAACCCTGCAACATAACGACTGAAATAAAGGCACAAAAACTCCGGGAAAAAACATCAAAATTAATATACCGCTATGTTACCTCAAGATGCAGGGTTGAGTAGCAATAAAAAACACTTTTGTTTCAAAATTAGGGAATAAAAGTTTTTATTGTCGGCGTGTTTAAAAGCTTTTGACAAATCTCATATTTATTTTGTAAGACATTACCCAATGTACTGGCAGTTAACATCGCTTTACATGTAAGAACTATTGATTTGAAATTTCTTATGGTATTGAAAATTAATGGGTTTATTTCCTACCTCAATTTAAAGACAATATTTAATCAATTTTCATACTAAAGTTTGGCTTTTAATAAAGGGCGGCATTGCTAAACTTATACATGTCAGGAAGACAAAGGAAAACTGTTAAGGATAACATGACATCTATACTCAAAGGATTGAAAGTATATTTGCCTTACTCAGAAAGGAAAGGAAAAAGGAAATTTAACATTGGATGTTAAAAAATAATGTTGAACAGGATGTTCTACATGGATGTGGGTGTGAAAGCATCAATAACAGGATGTTATTTAAGGAAATAAACATTATTTTAACTAAGGATTGGTTTATTACTTCTAAATGGAATTGTTGTCAGGATGACACTGAGTAATGAAATAGTGGTACAGGACGTACCTAGCTCAAAAGAAAAAGCGACTTTGGTCGCTTTTTCTCTATCTGAAATTCAACGCTTATTTAAGCTTCTTTAGCACTATATTCTATAAGCAGGCACATCAATATGATCAAGTTTATAGTTTCGTAATAATGCTCTACCGGTATACATAGATTCACCGTCACCACTAAATTCAAATTCAAATATACTCAACCAATGAATACCTAGACGCTTATTAAAGCGTAATCGACTTGAAACTCGAGCAATGCTTAAATACTGCAGTTTTTCTTTTTCACAATACTGCTGAATATGCATGCGAGAAAACTCAGCGACTTTACGTAGGTAAATAAAGTACCAAAAAACTAAACAAACCAATAATAATAAATAAATATTTTCCATTTTTAACTCTGAGTATTAAATAATTGACCAATGGCTTTTGCTAACGTATCGCTACGTTCTGTGGATCTCATGCATTGGAACAATAACGGACGAATGGTAGGAATAGCAACGAGATCTTTAAAAATAGCTGGAAATAGTTCACCTTCTTGTTGCTGAACAAGGTGTTCTAAAAATTGCATAGCTCGCTCTTGTCCATTAATAACTTGCCAACACCTTGCCGAAATTGTCACCATACAATCAGCGTTAAGTGATTGCGATAAAAGTAACTGAGAAAAATACTGATCAACAAAGGGATGTTGAGTGGATGAGGCTAAACTTCTCATTAACATTTGTTTTTTATCTAATTCACTTTCTTCCGCTTGTTTTAACAGCGAGATGATCGCTTCAATTAATTCTACAGGTAATAAGCAATTTTCTAGCGCACCACAAAGTGGGCTAAGTACTTCAAAAGGTAAATGAGCTAATATCTTTGCGATTTGGCTAGCATTATCATTTTCATTAACCCTGCTGGCGAAATCAGTAATACCTTGTACCCCCACATCTTGCCAATTTTGCCAATTATTATTGCTGATATAATGTAAAAAGGTTTGGTAATGTGGGCTAGCTGCTTTCTTCAGTTCTACGGATAATAAGCTGTTTAACATCGCCAATTTATATTGGGATGGCGTAAATAAGTAAGGATTGCTTTTTAATAGCTCTGCTTGTTTTTCTGTTGGATCTACTGATAAATCTGAGCCAAGTGCTTCAACAATAATGGCGATGAAATGATCTCTTGCCCCCTGATTTAATAAGCCCCTTTCATCTAAAGGTAATTTAATAAACCACAAATAGGGCTGCACCGATTTTTTTTGCCAAAAGACAATCGCCAAATGTGCATGTCCTTGCGTAGGAGTTGGGTAGGGAACTTGGCACTGTTCTATTTTATTAAAGGTTTCTTTTGATAGTTTATCAATCTTTCTGCCAAGCTCATAAATACGAAATTGGCTGTCTGATAAGGCTAGTAATGCTGAAATTGAAGATATTGTGCTCATAACGTCATTTATTAATGGAAAACTATCGAATAATGGCGGCATTATAGAGATAATGGTCATTAAACACCAATAATACCAATCCGTAAAACAGTAATAAGGTTAACTATTCATTTGGCAAAGTCATCTTCAGCAGTGATCACAGAAAAACCACATTTAACCATTCTTTATCAAGATGAGTACCTTGTTGCAGTTGATAAACCGGCAGGACTCTTTGTGCATCGTTCTTTTATGGACAAAGATGAAATATATTTTGCGCTGCAATTAGTCAGGGATTTGGTTGGATGTTATGTTTATCCGTTACATCGCTTAGATAGGCCGACTTCTGGAGTGTTATTATTTGCCTTGACACAAGATGTTGCACGACTGATGGGGCAAGCATTTACGGATAAAACCATTCAAAAGACTTACTATGCATTAACACGGGGGCATTTGCTTGATAAGGGAAGTGTCGATTATCCTTTAAAAGAAAAACTCGATAAGTTAGGGGATAAGTTTGTCAGTGAAGATAAAGATCCTCAACAAGCAGTTACTCACTATCAGTCGATTTATACCGCAAGTTTACCTATCACCCTTGGCCGATATGACAGCGTCCGATATTCACTGATTAAGTTATTACCTGAAACAGGCAGAAGACACCAAATTCGTCGCCATTTAGCTCATTTACGTCACCCCATTATTGGTGACATTAATTATGGCGATAATAAACAAAATCCATTTTTTATTGAACATTTTGGCTTTAAACGGTTAATGTTAATGGCACAATCTTTAAGTTTTATCCATCCTATTACAGAACAAACAATCACAATTTCTGCAAGCTTTGATGCGCAATGGCAAGCCGTTTTTGAACAGTTCTCATGGCCTTTAATTGAAGCTTAGCTTTGCAGTAATCATGCTTTAATATGGGCCAGTTACACTTATAGAGTTAATGTCGTTGGCAATTAGGCTAGAATAAACACCTGAGCTTCTTTGTGATGAAGTATCCTGAGTTCTTTCACCTTTGATCATTACGGCATTTACAAACATTGGCATATGCGTTTGTTGATAGGCGTCTTGTTGTTTCGCGAAAGCTAACATTAATTGTTGGTCTTGGGTCATTGGTCTATCGAGTAAAGACATCATTAAATAATGGTCTGAAATCAACGGTTTTTTTTCAATTTTTACCGTCTTGGTACTGCTACAAGCTACGGTGGTTAAAAGTAATAATAAAACGGCTGTGATATTTAATAATTTCATACGGCACACGACAAATGATTAAGGACAAATGTGTTATCGCAAGCGTTATGCCAAGAAGAAAAATATTTCTTCAAGTAGGTTGATTTACAAGCTAACCAGTTAAAAAATAAACAAAATTAATTATGATGAAATCTATTTATTTCCCTGAGATATTAATTTTAATGATAGGTATTGTAAATAAAATCTTAGGTGTCAAAAAAATAGCGCTAGTGAACTAGCGCTATTTTTTAAATATTTTCAATAGGAATAGTGAGAGGGTTATTCTTCAGAAACTGAACGAAGCAAAGCGTTTATGCCAACTTTTGCCCGAGTTTTAGCATCCACTTTTTTGACAATAATGGCTGCGTATAAACTATAGGTTCCACATTTAGAAGGTAAATTACCAGGAACAACTACTGAACCTGCTGGCACACGTCCATAATGTACTTCACCTGTTTCACGGTCAAAAATTCTTGTGCTTTGTCCAATATATACACCCATTGAAATAACGGCGCCTTCTTCTACGACAACACCTTCAACAATTTCAGAGCGGGCACCTATAAAACAATTATCTTCAATTATTGTCGGACCTGCTTGTAATGGCTCTAATACACCGCCGATACCTACGCCACCGGACAAATGTACATTCTTACCAATTTGTGCACAGGAACCCACGGTTGCCCAACCATCAACCATACAACCTTCATCAACAAAGGCGCCGATGTTAACAAAACTTGGCATAACCACGACATTTTTACCGATATAGCTACCTGTTCTAACGGATGCGCCGGGCACTACACGTACACCGTCAGCTTCAAACATTTCTTGGGTATAATTCGTGTATTTCATCGGTACTTTGTCAAAAAAGGTACTCTCTGCGCCATCGATTACTTCGTTATCCCAAATACGAAAAGAAAGTAAAACGGCTTTTTTAAGCCACTGATGCACGACCCATTCACCAGCAATTTTTTCAGCAACCCTCGCTGAGCCGTTATTTAATGCGTCGAGTGCAGATAACACCGCATTTTTAACTTCAATATTAACTGAAGCTGGAGTGATGTTCATGCGATCATCAAAAGCTTTTTCAATGATAGTTTGTAATTCAGACATGGTATTTCCTAAACGTTATATTTAAATTTTTATAGCGTACTTTCATCGCATAACTTTGTAGTTAATATTTCCTGTTCTTGTTCTGTTAGTGCTTTGCCTTCACGATTGGCAACGATAAATACATCTTCTGCCTTTTCACCAAATGTGGTGATTTTTGCAGAATGGACTCGTACCTTGCACTGCTGAAATACTCGAGCAAAATGAGCAAGTAAACCGGGGTGATCAAGCGCGACTATTTCTAGCAAGGTACTTCGTTTGGTTGGTGTCTCGACATAACTTACTCGGGTTGGTATCTTAAATTGCTCCAAGCGTTTTGCTAAAGGCTTTGTTTTGCGAATTTTTGATGTTTTCAAAAGAGCCTTACTAAGAGATTGAGCTATATCAGCCGCTCTATAATTGTCATCAATCGCGTTACCTTGTTGGTCTAAAACCACAAAAGTATTGGCAGTAAAACCGGTTTTAGTGGTGATGATTTTTGCATCGTGTATGGAGAAACGTTTTGCCCCTAACAATGAGACAATCTTTGAGAAAACATTCGCTTCACCTTTGGTGTAAACAAATACTTCTGTGCCACCACGATACGGTGTTGAGCTGATCAAAACTAAAGGTTTACCTTTTTCATGACTCAAAATATGTTGGCAATGCCAAACAATTTGTTCTGGGGCGTAACGTAAAAAATAATCAGCTTTAAATTCACGCCATAGAGTTTTTACCTCATCGGTAGAGACCGATGTTTGGCTGAATAACGTCAGTGCTTGTTGTTGGTTTTCTCTTATTTTTGCACGCAAATCGACAGGTTTTTCCAAGCCCCTTCTAAAGGCTCTTCTGGTATTGAAATAAAGCTCTTCTAATAAGTTTTCTTTCCAACTATTCCATAAGCTTTCATTTGTTGCTCGCATATCTGCAACGGTTAAACAATATAAGTAATCTAGATGCGCTTCATCACGAACGACATTTGCGAAGGTTTTAATCACTTCCGGGTCTGATATGTCACGGCGCTGGGCAGTAATTGACATTAATAGGTGATGTTTTACTAACCATGAAATCATTCGACCGTCATGATTATTTATTTGATGTTCTTTGCTAAAACTTAACGCATCGACAGCACCTAACTCAGCATGATTACCTCCTCGTCCCTTAGCTATATCATGAAAGATACCCGCTAAAAATAGTACTTCCGGCTTTCTGATCCGTTGTACTATTTTACTACAAAGCGGAAATTCGTCGTTATGTTGTTTTTGGCTAAAACGATAGAGGTTTTTAATCAGTCGAAAACTATGTTCATCTACCGAATATGCATGAAATAAATCAAACTGCATTTGGCCAACAATGTTTTTCCATGCCGGTAAATACGCGGCTAAAATGGAATGTCGATGCATAATGGTTAAGGGTAAACCTAACCCTCGAGGATGTTTGACTATTTGCATAAAAAGTTCACGACAACGTGCATAATCAACTAAACCAGAAACGAGACGACGCCTTGCATTACGTAATAATTGCAGTGTAAAAGGGTGTAAATCGGTAATTTCTTCATTTTGTGCAATTAATAACAGCATTTCCATGATTTTGGGTGAACGCATAAATATACGTCGGTTGGTGACTTTTATTTGACCGTCTATTACGACAAAATCATCGTTTAGAACGGCTTCTTGATCGTGGGTTTTATTTTTGATGATGGTATATTCGAAATGCTGAAGCAGCATTTTGTTGAGTTCGGCAACTCGGCCAATGATACGGAAAAAACGTTTCATCATACGTTCAACGGTCACTTTACCTTCATCACCAAAGCCCATCAGTTTAGAAACATCGGCTTGATAATCAAACAATAATCTGTTTTCGCTTCGACCGGCAATAAAATGCAACGCACAACGCATACGCCATAAAAAATCTTGACACTCTAGCAATTCAAACAGTTCATTACTGGTTAAATAGTCATGCTCTACTAACTCTTCTAATGAATCAGCCAAAAAGTGTCGTTTTGCTACCCAGCCAATGGTCTGGATATCTCTAAGGCTACCAGGGTTGGCTTTTAAATTAGGCTCTAAAGTATATGCCGCGCCATTATATTGTTCATGTCTTTTATTCTGCTCTTCACGTTTAGCGATAAAAAACTTTTTTGATGTCCAAAAAACATCCTCATTAAGCAATGGTTGTAAGTGTTGGGTCAGTGCTTCATTGCCACAAACTTGTCGCATTTCCATCAGATTCGTCGCGACAGTTACATCATTAATCGCTTGTTTTAAACACTCTTTAATACTGCGAACACTATGACCGATGTCAAATTTAATATCCCATAATTGGGTAATAAATCCGGATATTTTTTCTTCAAGGGCTTGGTCAGTATGTTCTTGTGTTAATAATAATATATCGACATCAGAATAAGGCAGAAGCTCGCCTCGGCCATAACCACCCACAGCAAGTAAACTAATTTGATCTTCATCAAGTTTATGCTGACACCAAAGTTTAACTAATATTTGGTCAACAAAATGTGCTCTAGCTTTTAGTAAGCTAGTAATGTCATCCTCGGTAAATTGTTCTTTTTGCCATTGATGAAAATCGAGATTTAATTGACAAATTTCTTTTGTAGAAATAAAGGAAGAACTAATTAGCAGTGGCTCAGTAAATACTTCTGGCACAATAGGTTGAGAAGACAAATTAATAGTTCTCTTATCTGTTGGTGTAAAAGATGAAATTAGCGCCCTTAAAAGTTTCATAACGCCTTAATTATGTAATATTTTCGCGATAGTATCGTCTTTTCTCAGGGTTAATATTTCGCAACCGGTTTTGGTGACGACAAGGGTATGTTCCCATTGAGCAGACTTTTTACCGTCAATCGTATAAACGGTCCAATTATCTTCTTTATCCAAAATGGTATTGGCTCTACCAAGGTTTATCATTGGCTCAATGGTAAAACACATGCCTTCTTCCATTTTCTCTTTATCATTGTTCTTATAATGTACAATTTGAGGCTCTTCATGGAATTCAGTACCAATACCGTGACCACAGTATTCTTTAACAATTGAATAACGACCTGATTTTTTAATAAATTTTTGAATCGCTGTGCCGATATCACCAAATGTATTGCCGGGTTTTACTTTTTTAATGCCCACATATAAAGCTTCTTGGGTAATACGACAGAGACGACTTTCTTCAGGAGATACATCACCAATTAAAAACATTTTACTGGTATCGCCGTGGAAACCATCTTTGATCACTGTGATATCAATATTAATAATGTCGCCATTAGTTAGTACAGTATCGTCAGGTATACCATGACAAACGACATGATTTACAGAGGTACAAATGGATTTTGGAAAACTGTGATAATTGAGTGGTGCTGAAATAGCATTTTGAACTTTGTCGGTATACTCAGCGCATATCGTATTTAATTCGTCTGTGGTCACACCTGCTTTTACGTGTGGACCGATCATTTCTAGTACATCAGAAGCTAATTGCCCCGCGATGCGCATTTTTTCAATTTCTTGCTGACTTTTAATAACGATAGTCATTGATATCCCAAATGTTATGAGTTGCTTGAGCTTATTAACTGATTTTACCTGCTTTTTGTGATTAATCACAATGCACAACTTAAGATTAATAATAATTATTAACTAATCATTAACAATAAAGGGTGTTTTTTGTTTATTTAGTATATGTTTAATAGAGGAAAGTGAGCCAGAGTGAATAATTCGAAAGTATGGATGATACAATTTTAGATTCTATTATTGAAATAACAAAAGCCAGAGATAGTGACGAATTTGGTAATCGCATTGTTTCTACCATAGCAGAACTCATCCCTAATTGTGTTGTTGCCCTGTTTAAATATAATGAATTTCCACGGGAACAATATCGTAGACTCACAACATTATCGATTCAAAAAGATGAAGAAGGCATTAAGCAGCATATCTGGGATGTCGATATTCCTAAAGTTAAAGAAGAATATATTAATAAACACCATGATAAGTTTTTCCAACTGACAGTTTATCAAACCGATGATAGTAAACATCATACTTTTATCCCCATTCATATCGATAATAAAGTGGCCTATGCTATTGATATATCTTCAGATACGCGGCTTTCTAATCATTCAAGCTCTTTAATAGCCTTCATCAAAGTATGTCAAAATTTCTATGCGATCCTTGCAAATGGTGAAAAAGATAGCCTAACCGGGTTATTAAACCGGCGAACATACGAGCAAAAACTCAGTTCCTTACTTAAAAAACAATCCAATAATCAATTAAACAACCTTAATTGTCAGGTCGAAAATGAGTCGAGACATTTAGCTCAACAATCCCATACCTGGTTAGCGATCATTGATATTGATCTTTTCAAAAACGTTAATGATAGGTTCGGCCATATTTATGGCGATGAAGTACTTTTGGTGTTATCGCAGTTAATGCAACGTGCCTTTCGAGAAAATGACTTGTTATTTCGTTTTGGCGGAGAAGAGTTTGTTCTTATTTTTGAACCTATCTCCAACGAGCAAGCGGAAAGAGTATTAAATAAATTTAGGGAAATGGTCGAAAAGTACAGGTTTCCAATGGTGGGCAAGATCACCATCAGTTGTGGTTTTGCCAAAATCTCAAAACACGAACACCCAAAAACAGTCTTTGATAACGCGGATAAAGCCTTGTATTACGCTAAAGAGAATGGTCGTAATAGTGTTTATAATTATGAACGGTTAGTTGAACAAAACAAAATAGTAGAAATGGCTGAAGAAGGCGACATTGAATTATTTTAGCTTTAACTCATTTTGTTTCGGTATTTTTCTTTTGCCGCTTTACCTTTTCTATATAAAACGGGTCGTAATATTTGTCTTAATTTGGGAAATAAATACGATAGGGTGGTTAACCAACCACTTGCTTTAGGCAGCGATATCTCTGTTGATTGCCCATCAGCTATTTGCATAATTGCATGGGCCACTTGCTCTGCGCTACTCATCGGTTGTGAAAAGACGATATCTTCAACATCATCTAATTCAGACATAATAAATCCGGTATCTATTGGGCCGGGGGATACTACACCTACATTGATTGACGTATCTTGTAATTCTTCAGCTAACGCGTAAGTAAAAGCTCTTAAACCGGCTTTAGTTGCAGAATAAGTTGCTGCCCCTTGTAATGGTGTGCGGCCAGCGAGTGAACCGACATTTACAATGGCGCCATCTGGTTGCTTTTTGATATAGGGTAAAGTTAGAGTACTAAGTTCAATTGGCGCTCTTAAATTGACATCAACCATTTTAGCCAGATCTACGGCAGTATTTTTTTCTACATCACCACGTTTATGATAACCCGCATTGTTAACCAATATATGAATTGCGCCAAAAGACTGCTCTACGGCTTTAAGCATTTCAATATATTTATTAGTATCGGTGACATCGATGGCAAACGTCATTACAGAAGTTTTTCGTTTCAGCTCAGCAGCTATTTTTTCTAATGCTTGTTGGCCTCTAGCAATTAAGACTAATTTTGCTTGCTGCTTGGCAAAAGCTCTCGCTGTTGCTGCACCAACACCCGCTGAAGCGCCAGTAATAATAACGGTTTTACCTTGAAAACTGTTCAAATGTTTTCTCTTTATTTTTTTATATTTATTAATGACGCTGAATTAAATTGTATTGACGGAGCTCTTTTACCTCTTGGTTAAGCTGATCTTCAATATCGTCTAG
>MAAB01007778.1_pt1 | contig 13225 bp, 12 predicted proteins | sample 1115991 | NCBI WGS metagenome assembly MAAB01 (sample SAMN04961124, study PRJNA320927) | seawater metagenome | isolation source: sample BD02T18 sea water enriched with oil for 18 days | place: USA:Gulf of Mexico | collected 2013-07-27
CCATAGCTTCAGGTCTGTTATTAGCGCTTTGGCTGCATCACTCTTGTTGGCGTGCCTGTCCCAGACTTTCACTGCCTGCTTACGAGCTCTCTTCAATTCAGCTTTACTCCATTCATGCAGTGTAACTCCCTGGGCAATCACTCTGCTTTTCGCCTGTTCTAGCTCCTTGGCACTCACTTTGTAAGCCACTGATTGCCATTGTTTAACAGCTTGCATGACGATCTGTTGCTGTTGTTTACTCAGTTTGTTCCAGGATTTTTCACGCACTACAAAATCATAGAGCGGCATTGAGTGAAAACCTGGGTAATTAGTATATTTAGCCCATCGATATGCCCCTAATTGATTGTTGGTTGCTAGATCGGAAAAGTCAGCCATATCGATACGCCCCCGTTGCAGCGCTGCCAACACTTTGTTTCCCGATATGTTCCTAGGCCTGGCACCCAATAACTGAAAAAAGTCGCTGATCATGCCCGGCGGAGCCCGCATCACCAAACCTCTGAAATCATCGATGTTAGCCATGGGTTTTGTCGCAATCAACGATTCAGCTGAGGAAACGCTAAAGCCAATTAGCTTTAGTCCTACGCGCTGATAAGCTCTTTCTAAATATGCAACACCTTGGTACTGAACTAGCCAACGCAAATACTGTGCAGGGCTATTCCATGCCGCGACTAGATCACCCATGATGGCAAATACCGGGTCCGCTCCCGCCCAGTATGAAGGCGTCATCAGCATCGCATCTATTTCTCCGGTACGCGCTGCATTGTAGGCAGATCTGGCTTCGACAAAGCCATTATCTGAGCGCAAATCGAAGATTAATTTCCCGTTACTCTGACGCTTAATTTGATCCATCATTTGCTGCTCGATATACAGCAGAGAACTACCTTGAGGTTTATTTGACTGAATTTTCCAGACGACAGGTTCTGCAAAGCAGGCTGTGGCTACATGGATTAAAAAGAAGAAAACTACAAAAAATTTAACCAAACCCATTACTTCTCTCCATTAGCCACTAAGTGAAATGGATCTACGCCTGTGGGTATCAACAGCAGATGGATGGCTACATTCGAACACTAAGCCAATATCGATCGCTCAACAATCAGACTCCTGCCTAATAGGGATTGAATGCGCTTAAAGTGGCGTGGAGAGCACCCCGACAGTAATTTGTAGTAACTCACAACTATTTGCTCCCAGCTTACCCTGGGCCAATGTAACGATCATTTCAAAAACTATCTTGACATCAAGATAAATTATGTTATCTTGACGTCAAGATAGTTACACAGAGTCAGAACAGTCACTGACAAGTAACAACCACACAAATCGAATTCATAAATTTATACAGAGGAAAACATCATGAAAGTTATTATCTTTGGCGCAGCGGGAAATGTTGGTAGTCGTATCGTTAGTGAAGCATTGGCACGTAACCATCAAGTTAGCGCAGTCGTGCGTAAGCCCGAGCAGTTAGAAAAGCTACCTGCACAAGTACAAGGGATTATCGGCGACGCAACAAGCCCTAACGATGTGGCCAAGTTCAGCGCCGGGCACGATCTGGTGATCACTGCAGTGCGCCCACCCAGTGGTGACGAGCAGTTATTAGTGCCTATCACACAATCGATACTCGAAGGTGCTGGCCGCTCTGGTGTGCGGGTATTAGTCGTAGGTGGTGCCGCCAGCCTGCGTATACCAGGTCGGCAAGACACGACAGTGTTAACCGCTGAGAACTTCCTACCAGATGCAGTAAAGCCTATTGCAACAGCCTGTTTTGCACAGCACCAGGCGGTAGAACAAGTGACAGAAACTGCCTGGGCTTACCTGTCCCCACCAGCAATGTTAGTACCGGGGGTGCGCACTGGTAACTACCGTCTTGGAAGTGACGAGCTGTTGTACGATGACGCCGGAAACTCACAGATTTCTATGGAAGATTTTGCCGTAGTACTACTCGATGAAGGCGAGAAACCTGCGCACCATCAAGTAAGGTTTACCGCCGCTAATTAACCGGCGCCTATATTTTCCTCGGCTATTTAAAGCCGAGGAGCTTGGTAAAGCTGTTACCTTCCTTCACGAGCCAATTGTTTAAGTGCAGCGAGCGCTTTATCAGCATCATGTACCGAAATGAAAATATGATCATGATAGTAGCCGGCAACCACATTTGCGCTAATATTGGATTTTGTGAGCTTAGTAGCAAACGCCGCCGTTAACCCCACAGCAGCAAGACTGGAGTGAACATTTAAAGTAATACATTTAAGTACACTTGAGTAGGGGATATCGAACTCGTCAGCTTTTTCCTTTCTCACAATAACTGTTAGCCCTTCTCTTTCATGAAAAGTACCTATTGGCTCTAACGATCTTAGCAGTTCAAAATCAGTCGTAGTAAGTGTCGCAAAAATGAATTCATCTTCAGACAAAACAGGGTCCATTGACGCTATTAATTTCTCTAAGTTCTTTTCACCTGACATTTTTTCCTTCCTTATTTATAGTTTTATTTAACAAACGTCAAACCAACAACACCTACAAAAATCAGGGTAATTTGTGGATTGAAAGTGATTAATTAAACAGTAGTAATTGATGATTGAAATTGAAGATGCTCCCACAGCCAGCCATACCAAATACGCATGACTAATAGGTATATCTTTAAGTGCTATTGAAAAAAAGACTAAGCTTAGCGCCATTGAGAAAACAGCAAAATTTGCGTAGGGGATTTTTGAAAATAATTCTGGCCTTTGAATTCCGACCAGCCAACCAGCTTCTAGAATCCCAGCAATGAATAAGATAAACCAAGACATGTATCTACACTCTTTAATAGGGGTCGTCCCCTAATTAAACTAGAGCGGTGAGGTCGTCCTCACTTCGATACTGATGTAGAAATACGATCCTACCAGTTAAATAAAATATTTGGAATACTATACAAAATAACTACTGAGCACATAGTACAGAAAGCGTAAACCCACTACGCGAAGCTCCAAAAGCTGCGCTTTTAAAACGGAGTAAAGAATAGAGGAAGCGAACGCCTTGGCTGATTTAAAAAAGATGAACTCGCCGCAGGCGAAACTGCAGTTAAATGTTGTGATTTTAAACCACAAGAAAAGCTACTGCTAATTGATCCATTTGCTTCAAACCAATCGACCAAACTACCCCCCTTAATTTCCCAACCGCAATTTAAGCATCACCGCTAATCTAACTCATCCGAATCGTACACAAACAACTCGGCACACTTCGCACAACTATTGTCACCACATGCACAGCCGCCGCGTGGCCAGTTGCATAAAATGTTCTAAATGCCAGAGTCACATGCGAATTGCCTCGCAACTGCCCAAATCAATTATCAGAGCCAACAATATGACAGCAACTACAAACACTTCTTCTACAATTTCATCGACTCCTTTTTCCCAATTAACAAATTTCACTGTAACAAGGTTTAGTCAGTTCGATAAAAACCGAAACTTCTCCACCTGGAGCAGAGCCAGTGGGTTTAAAAAAAGCATGGCTGTCACCTTTTTTGGGCTGGCTCTGGCAGGCTGTCAGGGTGGGGCAAATCATAAGGCAAATGTTTATACAGCTGCTCAGCTCAACCAAAAAGTAGATACCCAGTTAGTTAAAATATTGGCCATAACACCAGCACAAGTTCAAGTAGATAATAGCCAGAATAAGAAGGCCGCTACTGTATTTGGCGCCGTGCTAGGGGGCGTTGTTGGTGCACAAAACAGTGGCCGACATCAGGGGCAATCAACCGTCATTGGAGCACTCGCTGGAGGTGCTATGGGTAGTCTAGTCAGCAACACCCAATTGGTAGAGGGAGTTCAATTATCTTATCAAGAGAAGGGCAAATTAGTGACTTCAGTGCAGATCGGCAGCTTATGTGAGTTCAAAATGGGCCAGGCTGTGTCTATGGTGACCAAGCAGAACGAAACCCGCATTCAACCTAATGCAACTTGCATAAAAGGAGATTAGTGATGCACAAGCCAATGGTAACTTTAATAATAGTACTCTCATGCTTCACTACGGCACATGCGCAGACCAATGGGCTGGCTAATTTAATCGCAGCAGAACAGGCCATTCAAGCAAACAAGGCTGAAGAGATACGCTTAATTACTACCGAAAAAGCCCGTCTGGCCCGTATAGCAAAGGCCAATAGGATCGCTGCGGCTAAGCGTGCTGCAGCGGCCAAGCTGTACAAAAACTCATTGGCCTCCAACAGGGTTGCTATTACCGAAGCCGAGCGGCTGCAAGATCGTGAATTAGAAATGCTAGTTAAACGCGCTGAAGCAGAAACGAAGATAGCGACACTACAAGCCAGAGGCTCACTTGCCAATGCAAATGCCAGGGCTGACCTGGATGCAAAAGTGCAGCGCACAGAGGCCAGCACCGATTCTATTCGCGCGAATAATGATGCCAAGCGGCTAATAGCCGAAGGTTCTAAGCAACAGTTGCTGCTTGAAGGCAAGTCGCGTGTTATTAATGCTGCTAGCTCTACAAAAAAAGACACTTTAAAACAATAAGTTATTAGTTAGCCACCATCAAGAGGTTTACTGGGAAACCCACATTTCCTGGCTGATCTATTGATTGTCAAAACAGTTAAATATAACAACAGGGTGATATCACCCTGCTATTCGTTTATATATGCAGCTCTGTAGCACTGTCGGCTTGTCGTGGATTGTTAAGCATCCACATAAATAACTTCGCCTGTAATAAAACCATCAACAGAGCGCTCAAACGCTTTGCCTACAAGCCTCCCCGCTACGGGTTCGAACCCAGGCATCATTTCACCATAAACATCCCATGCCTCAGCCAGTACCGTCGGATTTATCACATTGATACGGGTATCCCTGGGCATTTCAAAAGCCACACATTTTACAAAAGTATCAATGGCGCCACTTGTGGTGGCGTCCGCTATCGCATAAGGGATAGGTTTAAGGTTCAAAATTCCACTTATTAGCGTAAATGAACCGCCATCTGCAATGTACTTCTGACCGATACGGACTAAATTAATTTGCCCCATCATTTTACTCATGACTGTAGCCATCCATTGTGCCTCTGTCATATCTGTAAAATGGGCATATTCACAAACACCTACAGTATTCACTACCCCATCAAAGTGACCTACTGTTTCATATAACGCTGTTATTGATTGTTCATCGGTAATATCGACAATATGATCAACATCCCCTGAGCGACCAGCAGTGATAACTTTGTGATTGCCTAGCCCTGTTAATGCCGCCTGACCCATTTTACCTAATGCACCGATTAAAATAATTGTTTTCATGATTCTCTCCATTGCTTGAACTTGATTCGATGGAGAAATTGTAAAGAGCTGACTAAACAATTAGAAACAATCATTTATTGTTAGTGATACAAGATATTTTGGTTACATGCTAGTCTGCTCTTGGCTAAACCATCATTATGGCGGTGAACTTTGAGTAAAATCGACAGGTTAGACATTAAACAGTTAAGAATATTTCAGGCGCTAATCCGCGAACAAAACGCCTCTAAGGCCGCGGCACAATTAGGCCTCACTCAGCAAGCGGTGAGTGAACAGCTAAAAAAACTGCGCGATGTTTTTGAAGACAGGTTGTTCCTAAGAAAAACCAACGGTTTTGTAGCAACCCCATTTGCACAAGCGCTGTCCGTTGCTGTAGATAAGCTGTTAAACGACTTTAATGCGTTGTTAGCACCCGCCATTTTTGATCCTAAAACGATTAGTGGCACTTTCATTATCGCGGCTACCGATTATGCCCAGCAAGTAGTTTTACCGGCTGTGATTGCGAAATTAAGGGAGCAAGCGCCAAATATGAAACTCATCGTCAGAGATTTTGAAATTGATAAACTTCACGATTTAATGGAAAGCGGCAAAGTTAACCTGGCAATTGCATTTCCGGATTACATTCCCGCTAGCTATCCGACAGTAAAATTATTTGAAGAGCAGCATGTTTGTGTAGCCTCGCCTAACTCATCGATTGCGCAAACAAACCCTTCTTTAGCTGAAGTGGCCAGTTACCCCAGTATAATCGCCTCCCCTTCACGCCCAAACTTTAAAGGTTCCATTGATGATTGGTTCAAAAAATTTGGCTTAACCCGTAATATAGTGGTATCTGCTCCCTGTTTCTCAATAGTCCCCCTGTATCTGGAAACTACCGATTCAATTGCATTTTTGCCTTCCAGAGCGATTAAGGGGCTAGATTTAATAGAAATCACACTGGAAGAATCACCCGACAAGTTTGATGTCATCGCCGCCTGGCACCCACGCTACAATGAGGATGCATTACAAAAATGGGTATTATCGCTACTGTAGATCTGCAAATATTTGCAGAGAAAACAGCAACTAGCCAAAGCCTAATCTACGAAGTGAATATTGCGGAACGCGTAAACAGACTCGCGTTAATGCACAAGCTATCACTCATCTATTCATCGAAGTGAATAACACTGCGAATACTTTTACCTTCATGCATCAAATCGAAGGCAGAGTTAATCTCTTCTAACCCCATTGTATGGGTAATAAAATCATTGAGTTGAAACTCCCCCTGCAAGTAGCGCTCTACATATTCAGGTAATTCAGAGCGACCTTTGACTCCACCAAAAGCTGATCCACGCCATACCCGCCCGGTGACCAATTGAAAGGGGCGGGTAGAGATCTCCTGACCGGCACCGGCAACACCAATAACGATCGACTCACCCCACCCCTTGTGGCAACACTCTAGCGCTGAGCGCATAACATTGACGTTGCCAATACATTCAAACGAATAATCAACACCACCTTCAGTTAATTCAACAATCACATCTTGAATCGGCTTGTCATAATCCTGTGGGTTTATGCAATCTGTGGCCCCCAACTTGCGTGCCAGTTCAAATTTGCTCTCATTGATATCAATGGCAATGATACGACTCGCCTTAGCCATTGTTGCACCAATGATAGCAGAGAGGCCAATACCACCGATGCCAAAGACAGCTACCGTAGCACCCTCTTCAACTTTGGCGGTGTTCATTACTGCTCCCATACCGGTCGTGACACCGCATCCGAGCAGGCAAATTTCTTCCAGCGGTGCATCCTTGTTCACTTTGGCTAACGAGATTTCAGGCAGCACAGTATATTCTGAGAAAGTAGAGCAGCCCATGTAATGGTAAATTGGCTCACCGTCTTTATAGAAACGAGTCGTGCCATCTGGCATTAAACCTTTTCCTTGTGTCTCGCGGATTTTTTGACACAAGTTTGTTTTCCCTGACAGACAAAATTTACATTCGCCACACTCAGGCGTGTACAGTGGGATTACATGATCTCCGACCACCACACTGGTCACACCTTCACCGATCGACTCTACTACTCCTGCACCCTCATGACCTAAAATAACCGGGAATATGCCCTCGGGGTCATCTCCAGATAAGGTAAAGGCATCGGTATGGCAAACCCCAGAGGCTACAATACGCACCCTCACCTCACCTTTTTGCGGTGGCATTACATCTACTTCCTCAATGCAAAGCGCTTGATTTGGGCCCCAGGCAATGGCTGCTTTTGACTTGATCATCTTATTACTCATTATCTGTTCTCATCTTTAACTGTGCTGATTAGTGTTGATCGGCACATTGTAGCCTTTTACAGAATCATGATAATCTCCGTATTTTGTAAATCACTTTTACGAGTTGGTAATAATGTTTAATTGGAATGGTGTTACAGAATTTGTTGCAGTGGCCGAGAAAGAGAGCTTTACTGGAGCAGCCAAAGAGCTGGGCATATCAACGGCTCAGGTCAGTCGACAAGTGAGTGTTTTGGAGAGTCGGCTGACCACCAAACTGTTTTATCGTACCACCCGTAAAGTATCCGTCACTGAAGCTGGGCAAATTTACTACCAGCACTGCCGCCAGGTGCTGGATGGACTACAAGAGGCAGAGCGAGCGCTGAGCAACTTGCAGAGCGTCCCGCGCGGTAAGCTAAAAATAACGGCCCCGACGACTTATGGCGAAACCAAAATTGCCCCCTTACTCAATGATTTCATCGCTCAATACCCAGATCTTGAAGTGCAGTATCGGTTAACTAATCAAAAAATTGATCTGATTGAAGCCGGATTTGATCTGGCCATTCGCCTGGGGACGTTAGAAGACTCGAGTATGATGGCCAAGCGACTCGCCTCACGAAGGCAGTATGTATGCGCATCAAACGCCTATTTAACCGCTCATGGAGAGCCGCAATCACTTGCACAGCTGGCGCAGCACAATTGCCTGAAAGGCACCCTGGAATACTGGCGATTTCGGGAAAACGGACAACAGAAAAATATCAAAGTCAGTGGCAATATAAGTTGTAACAGTGGTCAGACATTACTGGACGCAGCACTGAAAGGGTTAGGTATAGTGCAGTTGCCGGACTATTATGTCGAGCCCTACATAAAACGCGGACAATTGATCGCTGTACTGACCAACTACCAGCAATCCGATGAAGCAGTTTGGGCACTCTACCCCCACAATCGGCACCTCTCCCCAAAGGTGCGAATGTTGGTTGATTATTTAAGTCAGCATCTGCGTTAACCCAGTGCATAGCAAAGAGAACAGAGAGCGTATACTTAAATACAAACCTGCGCATGAACCTCGACCCCAACGTCAAACTCTAAGTAAACTAGTGATTTACAGATAACTTCACATTGTCCCCACAATTGCAGCTGAATATTCGCGTACATTGCCAGCAACTAGGTTTTTTGCCTTTTTCACTGAGGAGACTTTCATGACCAATAATATTTCGGGACTGCCGCCGATTCAGCAGTCAATGGGGCAGCAGCCAGCTCAAAACCGGCAACTGACGTCTGAACAGCAGCAACTGGTAACAGAAACATTGGCAGAGTTTGATGCAGATTCACTGACAGAGGAAGATGCCCTGTCAATTATTGAGATTTTTTCTGAGGCCGGTATTCGACCGGGCCGGGCACTGGCAGAAACAGTGGCGCAATCGGGATTTGATGCACGAAGTATCGGTGAACTGGCGGGGGTGCAGGGCCCAAACCAAGGTAATCGTCCCCCACCTCCACCCGCGGGCCAAGGTACAAAGCCGAGCCTTAACATCACAGATGAGCTGCTCAGTGAATTAAATGAAATGCTCAACAATTACTACAGCAACGACTTATCCGATGAGGACAAAGCCAGCACTCTTGAGAGTATTCAGGAAATATTACAGGCCTCAGCCCCACAGGGGGGGCTGATTAACGTAAAGACCTAATGTTGAATTTATCAGGGAAATTCAATGCTTCTTAACTATCTGCACACAGCAGGGTTAACGCATCAATAATTTCCCGTTTCAATTCTATAGCGGCTTTCGACAGTGGTCTGTTATTGACACTAATCAGTTTGATAGGCTCGTGAATATCCGGGCTAAAACGCCGATAGACTATGTTTTCCCGTGGCTCCAGCGCCTGTATATGCTGTAAGTTGATTGCGTCGATTAAAGTGACTCCGCATTGCTGCTCGACAAAGGCCAGCGCATTCAAGCTGCCATTGACTTCAATTCTCGGATTAAAAGATTTACCGATTTTTCCATAGCTAGCCTTTAGCGCCTGATAAATATCGGTGGCAGGTGAGAAGGTAATCCATTCCTGAGGGTCGATTGAATCTGCAGACAGTACTGGCTGTGAAGCCAGCTTATGCGCCTGGTGTATTGCACAATAACAGGGCAAACTGAATTCAACCGCATCGTAGGCTCCCTGTGCGTAACTCTTGTCTATCAACCCCAGTTCGAACTTCCCGGAAGCGACCCCTTCGCAAATTTGCGCAGAGTTCATCACTTGCAGACTCAACTCTAGTTCAGGGTGTTGGTTGAGATACACACTGGCAAGTCGTGGTAACAAGCTGAGCGCAGGAGAGAAAATACTGGCTATTTTTAATTTCCCCAGTTGCCCCTGCCCGGCCTTGGCAAAGCTGTCCTGCAGACGAGTCATCCCCTGCAACACGACAATAGTTTCGCGGTGTAAATAGATCGCCTCTGGAGTTGGATTTAGGCGCCCGTTTGCGCGAAAAAACAGCCGATAGCCAATTAGCTGCTCTAGTGCGTTGAGCATTTTACTGGCGGCTGGCTGGCTAAAACACAGCCGCTCGGCCGCCTGAGATATTTTACCGGTCACCATCACTTCATGAAAAAGTCGTAGCTGCTTAATATTCATCTGCCCCCTTAAACCTCGTATGATGATAACCACACACAACCATAACCAAAGGTTATAATTCCATGAAAAACATTCAATATTTTATCACTGGAAATTCTCTATAATCAATTTATTCCCTTACAAACGCCCCGAAGATGGCCGCCAGAGTACTGAAAATGCAAACAAAGACTCACTTTTCTAATACGCCTTTTTGGCATGACGATGTGGACTTAACAGTGCAGACCACAATGTTGGAGCAGCTTAGTGACAATGTCGATGTGCTGATTGTCGGATCAGGATTTACCGGCTTATCCGCGGCACTGACACTGGCTCGCGCCGGCAAATCAGTGGCGATAATTGAAGCTCAGCGAATCGCCAGCGGGGCCAGTTCACGCAATGGCGGCTTACTGGGGCCGAGCTTTCACAAACTGGGAATACAAGGACTAGTCGACAAATTCGGCCAGCAAACCGCTGATGATTTGTTAAAAGAGAGCTTAAAAGGTTACGACTGGCTATTAGACTTTATCGAGACGGAGCAAATAGACTGCGACTTAAACCGCTGCGGCCGCTTTCGCGGTGCACTGCGACCTGCGCACTTTAAAAGCATGGTGCTACAAGCCCAATCTCTAGCCGATAAGCTGGACTACCCGGTAGATATCATAGAAAAAGCCGACCAGCATACAGAGGTGGGCTCCAGTAAATATCACGGGGGCGTGGTCTACACTAAAGATGCCTCACTTCACCCGGCCAAGCTGGTAAAAGGGCTGATTAAGCTCTGCCAGCAAGCGGGAGTCACACTGGTAGAGCAGGCAAGGGTTGGCAAAATACGCCAAAACTCAGCGGGCTTTAAAGTGCAGATAGCCCGGCGTGAAATTAATGCAGCTGCGGTGCTTATCGCCACTAACGGCTACACCGGCGATGTTAGCGCCCAACTAAAAAAGCGTATTTTACCTATCCGCTCCTCAATGATCGCCACTGAGCCTCTATCCACTGAGCTAGTGCAGAGCATTTCACCAAAACTGCGCACCCATGGCGGTACTGACCGACTGGTTTTTTACTACCGCCCCTCACCGGACGGGAAGCGCTTTTTGTTTGGCGGCAGGGCTATGTCCTATCAGGACAAGCCACAGGAATACTACCAGTACTTACAGCAAAATATGTGTGCGTTGTTCCCACAGTTACAGCAGAGCAAAATCACCCACGCCTGGTCCGGTTTGGTAGCTTACAGCTTTGATCACATCCCACATCTGGGCCAAAATAACGGCATGTACTACGCGATGGGGTACTGCGGCTCCGGGGTGGCACGGGCCAACTATTTAGGCCATAAAATAGCCCTGAAGATGCTTGGCCAAGGTGGCGAGACTTGCTTTGATCAGTTCGAGTTTCCCGATCAGGCTTTCTATTCTGGTAATCCATGGTTTATGCCGGCACTGTTGCGCTGGCACAGTTTTGCAGATAGATGGGGGGTCTGAAGATTAAACGGGTTAACCACTTATAAGTGATCAGAGGATAGCTGTTTTGCTTTCATCTTCAGAGTTGTTAAATAGTAAAGCCTTGTTCCCTTAAGCATTACCCTGCATTAGGCCACCCCACGAGTGGCAAAGGAGCTTGAAAAGCAGATCGTTACAAACCTTTTAGTTCTGCTCTAACAATCCCATCCCTTTGATTTTGCTAAACTTACCAATAGCAGTTTGCAATCAAAACTAAGCTGATTACAATATGCCGCAGTCGTTTCATGATTAAAGGGATAATAATGCTCAACAATATTTTTAGGCGAGGGAGCTATCAGTGGGTATATCGCCTGCCTTCTTGCAGTGCTTTGTTTTCTTGGCGTATTATCCTTCCACTTTCCCCAGTACTTAACCACACCAGAACTCAGAGCTAACTATAACGTCGATTTTTTAAGGCAACTGTTGTTTGTCTGTTTGGTGATTTCCGCTAGTTTAGGTTTGCTAAATTTTGTCCGTAATAGGAACAAGCGCATGGGGGCTTTTGCCTGGTTTTTTGTGATTATTTCAATTGCGTTGGGCGGTCACAAAGTTGAAGTACTTGATTTTGAAGACAGTACTTTTTATCTGGGCATGGACTGGTTTATTTTAGATCTACTCGGCTCTACGCTGATTTTTATCTTCATCGAAAAATTGATCCCGCACCGTAAATCTCAAGCAGTACTGCGCCCGCAGTGGCAGGGTGACCTAAACCATTTTTTTGTAAACCACTTACTGGTCGGTATTGTTTTATTGATCACTAATGTTTTTATTCATCAGACTTTTGCCTGGGCTGTGTATGAAGATGTGCAAATTTTTATCGCCGAAATGCCCTTTTTACTGCAGTTGTTTAGTATTGTCTTAGTGGCTGATATCGCCCAGTATGTCATGCACCGCCTCTATCACGAAGTGCCTGTATTATGGCGCTTTCACTCTGTGCACCACAGCGCTAAACACATGGATTGGCTGGCGGGATCAAGGCAACATATTTTAGAGCTTATCGTTACTCGAACAATGGTACTGACACCAATATTTTTGTTGGGCTACTCCAAACAAGTCATCGATATTTACGTGATTATTGTCGGTCTACAAGCGGTGTTTAACCACGCCAATGTGCAGTTAAAGTTCGGTTGGTTAAAATACATTATCGTCACTCCACAGTTTCATCACTGGCATCACTCGTCTGACGATGCAGCTATAGATCGCAATTATGCCGCGCATTTCGCCTTTTTAGATTACCTGTTGGGTACTGCGGTAAAATCCCAGCCGCAGTGGCCAGATGAGTATGGAGTGGTTGGCGATTACGTGCCCAATGGTATGTACAAACAGCAATTATTCCCGTTTAAATCTGTGTGGAGAATGTTGCGTAAAAAACTCAAGAAGCCCAGCTGACAACGGATCTCTTAACCTCTCGATAAACCAAATACTCAGGCACTGAATGCAGTAAAAACAAAAAATTTCAGTGTCTGCATCTGAGCTCTTTTCTAATCGACAGTAGGGGAGAGTTCCAGCACATTTAGCTCGACTATTCACCAAGCTGACCTAAGCTTCAGTAATGAGATTGACTTCTGATTGGAGCATGCGCTTACAAGACCCCATGTCATCCCCCACTGAGAAATAACCCTTGTACTTAACAAC
>MAAB01029407.1_pt1 | contig 13214 bp, 10 predicted proteins | sample 1115991 | NCBI WGS metagenome assembly MAAB01 (sample SAMN04961124, study PRJNA320927) | seawater metagenome | isolation source: sample BD02T18 sea water enriched with oil for 18 days | place: USA:Gulf of Mexico | collected 2013-07-27
AGGAGCGTGTATTTATGATGAAGCGGCAAAAACGCGATCGCCAAAATAGGGCACATACAAGAGGTTACCAAGCAGGTATATCTGGTCGTTCTAAGGAACATTGCCCGTACCAAATTGATTCCATAAAGTCACAATGGCTTGGCGGGTGGCGAGAAGCCATAGAAGATAAGCAACAGGGGCTATTTAAATAAACAATTGCTTGTTTTATCAAGAATAGCTCAATCAGCGTATGAAAAGAGTTAAAGAAATTGAATTGAAAATATTAAAAAACCCAGTAAGTTGACTTACTGGGTTTTTATTTTGCTTATTTATTACCAATTAATAAGGTAATTTAGGCAATGTTATCGATAAATTAAAATTTACTTGTATCAGTAAATAAACCCACTTTAAGATCTTTAGCAGTATAAATTTCACGTCCATCAACACTTACGCTACCGTCAGCAAGGCCCATATAAAGCTTACGTTTGATAACGCGTTTGAAATCTATTTTAAAAGTAACTTTTTTATCCGTCGGTAATATTTGTCCGGTAAATTTAACTTCACCCACACCCAAAGCACGACCTTTACCTGGACCGCCACTCCAAGATAAATAAAATCCAACCAATTGCCACATGGCATCTAAACCTAAACAACCTGGCATTACCGGGTCACCTTTAAAGTGACAATCAAAAAACCATAAATCAGGCGTAATATCTAACTCGGCTAATATGTAGCCTTTACCGTTATCACCACCTTCTTCAGTGATTGTGATAATTCTATCCATCATAAGCATGTTGCCGGAAGGAAGCTTTGAATTACCCTCACCAAACAATTCACCTGTACCGGCTTTTACTAGGTCTTCTTTACTGTATGAGTTTTGCTGTGGCATAGCCATAATAAGCTGATATCCGATAATAAATTTTAGGGGGCTACTTTAGCGTACACTTGTACACTAAACAACTCTGAACAGTTAAAAAATTAAAATAATTGCGTCATATCAAATTTATTTCATGTCTTGATTATACTGCCGTTATGCGTAACTATAGGTATATGTAGTTAGAAATAAACTAAGTTGTCATGAAAAACGTCGAACACAAAAATGAGTTGCCCAGTAAGAAATTGGCAATGAGCAATGCTGAAAAGCAAAAGCGTTATCGCGAACGACAAAAAGAGCGTGGCTTGCAGGAGATGCGTGGTTATATGTCACCAGAAGCCAAGCATTGCTATAAACTCATAAGTGAACAAACAAACTGGTCTGACAGTGTTATACTCAGTAATGCTGTACGACTTACTTATGCCGCTTATAAAAATGGGCAAGTAGGCCTGTTAAATAGCTGGCTCAAAGATAATAAGCTATAAATGACGTCAATAAAGTCGGTAGTTTATTGCGATATTACATCGCGAAAGATTCGAAAAATTTTATGTGATTAGTATTCTGTAGTATTTGAGAATATTCAATTGAATATTCAGTATTTTAGCTATACCCTTGCTATTTTTCATAGTTAATTAAGGTTGCCTTACGTGATAAATGTTTTATTGGTTGATGATCATCATCTTGTTCGTGTCGGTATTAATAAAATTTTAACGAGCGTTAAAGGCTTAAATGTTGTTGGCGAATGTGAAACAGGTGAAGAAGCAATTAAATACTGCCGAAAAAGTGAACCTGATGTTTTACTCATGGATATGGACATGCCGGGTATGGGGGGTCTTGAAGCGACTAAAAAAATATTACGTTTTGCACCTGATGTTAAAATTATTGTGTTAACCGCGCATACTGAAGATCCTTTCCCTAGCAAAGTAATGCAAATGGGAGCCGCTGGATATTTAACGAAAGATGCTGGACCCGATGAGATGGTTAATGCCATCCGGGCAGTACATAGTGGACAACGTTACCTTCCCTCCGATATAGCTCAAAAGATGGCATTAAATCAATTTAAGTCAGTAGACGATAATCCTTTTAATTCCTTATCTGATAGAGAATTACAGATTATGATTATGATCACACGTGGTGATAAAGTTCCTGCCATTTCTGAACATCTAAACCTAAGTACTAAAACGATTAATAGTTATCGCTATCGTATGTTTGAAAAACTTAGTGTAAGTAATGATGTTGAGCTTACCCATTTAGCCATACGCTTTGGCATGTTAAAAACAGAAAAGCTTTAAATCTCTACAAGAAGCTTCACCTCAATGCCATCAAAAACGCCTGATAATGTAGACAACAATAAAGCACCTCAAACCTCAACTTTTGATAGTGAGGCTTTTTTACGTGTAGTGACAGAGCAAGCCGGTGTTTATCGTATGTATGATGATAAACAAGTGGTTATCTATGTAGGTAAAGCTAAGGACTTAAAAAAGAGACTAGCAAGTTACTTCCGTAAAGATGTAGGCTCAGTTAAAACACAAGTATTAGTTAAACAGATTGCCGCCATTGAAGTTACCGTGACTCATACGGAAGGCGAGGCGTTGATCCTTGAAAACAATTACATCAAAAAATATCAACCGAAATACAATATTTTATTACGTGATGATAAGTCATATCCCTATTTACTTATTACTGCCCATAAGCACCCTAAGTTAGGTTTGCACCGCGGAGGTAAAAAAATAAAAGGTGAATATTTTGGTCCATTCCCAACCGTTGGTGCTGTTTGGGAAAGTTTACGCTTAATGCAAAAAATATTTCCTATTAGACAGTGTGAAGATAGTTATTATCGTGCACGGTCAAGACCTTGTTTACAACATCAATTAGGTCGTTGTTCTGCCCCCTGCGTAGATAAAATATCTGTGGATGATTATCAAGACCAAGTCAATTTAGCCAAGTTATTCTTACAAGGCAAGAGTTCAGCGGTTATTGAGCAGTTAGTTGCCAAAATGGAATTAGCCAGCAATGGGCTAAATTTTGAATCGGCTGCAAAATATCGCGATCAAATAGTGACATTACGTAAAGTCCAACAGCAACAACATGTAAGCGGCCATGTCGCTGAACTTGATGTTGTGGGTTTATATCGTGATAAAGCTCAAGTATGTATTCATTTACTTTTTATTAGGCAGCATAAAATATTAGGCAGTAAAAGTTATTTTCCAACGGTGCCCAGTGAAAGTAGTGACAGTGAAATATTGCAAGCCTTCATCGCCCAGCACTACTTAACAAGTGAGTCGTTAAGTCATGGAAAAGTACAAGGCAATATCCCCAAAGAGATCGTCATTAAAGAGTCTATTGATCAGGTAACTGATCTAGCCGCACTGTTGAGTGAACAAGCAGAATATGACGTTAAAATATCAACCAATACACGTAGCGAGCGAGCTCAGTATTTAAAGCTTGCTTCTACCAATGCACAAACTGCCTTAGTTACTCGAAATAGCCACAAAGAATCAATGCAGGCACGTTTTGTTGAGTTAAATAAAGTATTTGAGTTGGAAAATGGTATACAGCGTATTGAGTGTTTTGATATAAGCCATACTATGGGACAACAAACTGTAGCCTCAAATGTGGTGTTTAATCAAGAAGGACCACTCAAGACAGATTATCGGCGCTATAACGTCTTTGGCATTACACCTGGAGATGATTATGCCGCCATGGCATTTGCATTAAATAAACGTTATGGCAAATTAAAGTCAGCGCCCGTTAAGCCTGAAGAGCATAGTGCTCTAGAAAAGTTACCTGATATTGTCTTTATTGACGGTGGTAAAGGGCAACTTGCAGAGGCTGAGAATTTCTTTAGTCAACTTGCCTTAACAAAAACCCCTTTATTAGTAGGGGTGGCTAAAGGTGAATCACGTAAGCCGGGCTTGGAAACACTCATTTTAGCCGGTAGCCATCAGTTGATCTCCTTACCTGCGACATCCCCAGCATTGCACTTAGTACAACATATTCGTGATGAGTCGCATCGTTTTGCTATAGCAGGGCATAGGGCTAAAAGGCAAAAAGTAAGTAAAAAGTCTCGTTTAGAGTCAATCGAAGGAATAGGCGCTAAAAAGCGTCAAAGTTTATTAACGTTTTTAGGAGGCCTACAAGAAGTTATGCAGGCCGACATTGCTGCTTTGTCTAAAGTACCGGGTATAAGCCATGTGCTAGCAGAAAAAATACATAATGCTTTACATGAGAAGTAAGCGCGATAGTTGAAATTTTTCCCATCAATGAAAAATTTCACTTAAGTTTTCCCCGCCAGTATCAAATCAATGGTTTTACCTAAACTGTCCCATTCTGCCGTAGCACTGCTATAACAACTTGTGTAAACTAAAGAAAACTACTTGCAGTGAAAAGTAAATGTGGACAATACCTAACCAAATAACCTTATTTCGGATCGTCTTGATCCCAGTTTTCGTAATTATTTTCTATTTACCACTTTCGTGGAGCAATTTCGGTGCGTTTGCCGTTTTTTGGTTGGCAGCAGTGAGTGACATATTAGATGGCTATTTAGCGCGGAAGCTTAATCAGTCATCGGCGTTTGGTGCTTTTATAGATCCCGTCGCCGATAAACTCATGGTTGTTGTTGCGCTGGTGATGATAGCCCAAGACTATAGTTCATGGTTAGTTTCTATTGCCGCCATTATAATGATAGCGCGAGAAGTGTTTATAAGTGCCTTACGTGAATTTATGTCTTCGATAGGCAAACGTGACATTATTGCGGTTTCTAATATGGGTAAATATAAAACTGCAGCGCAAATGCTCGGGATTATGGGATTAATCTGGCAACCAAGTTATGATATTCCATTAATTTGGTTTTATTTACCGCACGAAGTCATTAATTACCTCTCTTATGGTTTTTATTCTATTGCGACAGTACTAACCGTTACTACTTGGGTTAGTTATTTCAAAGCCGCATGGCCTGAGTTAAAAGGACAGTAAGCAATCTAAAAGCTTTGTGTATTATATACGGACCAATAAATAGCCCGTTTAGTTAAAAATAGTGCAAACAACTCGCTTTTTAAGCAGTTAGAATAAAAAGTTGATTTAATAGTTGACTGGAAATAATTAAGATGTAGAATGCGTTTTTGTTGACAGGGAGTCAGCAAGTAAAAAGAAACAAGCCAAGACGATGTTGCATTATCTAGCTAATCTATTTACTGAAATTTGTAATTGTTAAGTTTAAATTTAGCGGCTGTAGCTCAGCTGGTAGAGCATCACGTTGCCAACGTGAATGTCACGAGTTCGAGTCTCGTTAGCCGCTCCAATTTAACTTAAGTATGAACAAGTTCAATGATATTGATATCACTGAAAACATCGTTGACAAAATGGCGGGTTGGCAGAGTGGTTATGCAGCGGATTGCAAATCCGTGTACACCAGTTCGATTCTGGTATCCGCCTCCATTTTGTGCCCGGGTGGTGGAATTGGTAGACACAAGGGACTCGCCGAAAAGCGTGCCGGTTCAAGTCCGGCTCCGGGTACCATTCCTCAACGATGATGGGAAGTAAAAGTAAAGCTCTCAAGAAGCGGCTGTAGCTCAGCTGGTAGAGCATCACGTTGCCAACGTGAATGTCACGAGTTCGAGTCTCGTTAGCCGCTCCAAATTTTAACTTTGCAGTTAAAAGAAGTTTTATTAAGTAAAAGAGTTAAGTGAAAAAGAAGATTATTCTACGAAGCGGCTGTAGCTCAGCTGGTAGAGCATCACGTTGCCAACGTGAATGTCACGAGTTCGAGTCTCGTTAGCCGCTCCAATTTTCACTAAAGAATAAGTAGGTTACCAATACCTACTATAAAAAACTCCCTTTATCTTTTAGATAACAATGCCCGGGTGGTGGAATTGGTAGACACAAGGGATTTAAAATCCCTCGCCGAAAAGCGTGCCGGTTCAAGTCCGGCTCCGGGTACCATTTGTTTAATTGGTAATAGTAAAAGTAAAGCTCTAATGAAGCGGCTGTAGCTCAGCTGGTAGAGCATCACGTTGCCAACGTGAATGTCACGAGTTCGAGTCTCGTTAGCCGCTCCAAATTTTTATAATTTTATGACAAGTTGTCATTCATTTTTAATGAAAATAAATTTATAAAGAGTAGGTACCAACCTACTATAAAAATACTCCCTATCTTTGGTGTAAGCCAAAAGATACAATGCCCGGGTGGTGGAATTGGTAGACACAAGGGATTTAAAATCCCTCGCCGAAAAGCGTGCCGGTTCAAGTCCGGCTCCGGGTACCATTCTCTTTGAGAATATGACTGAAATATATCTTCAGTACTCCAATGAATAAAATCTTTAAGTTTTTAAATTAAGTCTAACTTAATTAAGCCTTAAGGATGCTCTAATGAAGCGGCTGTAGCTCAGCTGGTAGAGCATCACGTTGCCAACGTGAATGTCACGAGTTCGAGTCTCGTTAGCCGCTCCAAATCAAATAATCAAAATAAGTATACTATAAAATAGCATTTACCTAACTGGTAGAGCATCACGTTGCCAAAAGCGAAGTGAATGTCACGCTTATGTTGATGATAGTAGTCTCGTTAGCCGCTTCAAATCAAATAAAACAAACAGTAAAAAAACATTATAAAATAGTATTTACCTAGCTGATAGTTCAGTTGGTCGAGCATTACGTTGCCAAAAGTAAAGTGAATGTCACGCTTATGTTGATGAGAGTAGTCTCGTTAGCCGCTCTAAATCAAATAAAAAAATCAATAAAAATTCACTATAAAATAGCTGATACCTAGCTGATAGTTCAGTTGGTCGAGCATTACGTTGCCAAAAATAAAGTGAATGTCACGCTTATGTTGATGAGAGTAGTCTCGTAAGCCGCTCCAAATCAAATAAAACAACCAACAAAAACTCACTATAAAATAGCAATTATCTAGCTGATGCCTTAGCTGGTAGAGCATCACGTTGCCAAAAGTAAAGTGAATGTCACGCTTATGTTGATGAGAGTAGTCTCGTTAGCCGCTCCAAATCAAATAAAACAACCAATAAAAGTCCTCTTGAAATAGCATTTACGTAGCTGATAGTTCAGTTGGTAGAGCATTACGTTACTAAAAGTAAAGTGAATGTCACGCTTATGTTGATGAGAGTAGTCTCGTAAGCCGCTCCACTATTTTTATCCTATTCTTATTGTCCAATTTAGCCTGAGGCTAATACTACTTTATACCGATTTATGATGTGTTGAAGCGGTCATAAAATAGCATGATGGCGGTTGTTAGTGAGCAGACGAGAACAGATATGAACCGTAACTATCCTATCCCCATCCTGTTCATTAGGTTCAACATTTATGGTTTATGTCCATAATAGGGTTATTGCTACTTTTAATGAAAGGTTCACACCGCGGTTTGGTCATGGTGATGCTATTAGTGATGGATTGCAACGGATCAAAAAAATAGTAGCAGGTTTAAGAGCTTTTTCTCGCACCGATAATGTGTAATGGAAGGTGTTTCTATTAAGCATTGCATTGAAACAACAGCAGAGCTTGTTAATACATAATATAAAGATATAATCAAATTTAGTTCGATTTTTAATAGTGCTCCGATGGTTATATGTTTCCCTTCAAAGATAAATCAAGTGCTAATGAACTTAATAATTAATGTCTCACAAGCGATAAAATTACATTCAGAACAACTTAAACCTGAGCAAGGTGAATATTTTGGTAAAAGACAATGGTAGTGGTATAACGAAAGAAAACATGAGTAAAATACTTGCACCATTTTTTACCAAAAAAACTGTCCGTGAACGAACAGGTTTAGAAACGCGTTTTACCTTTTGCCAACCACTTGTTAGGTCTACTAATGAGCAAGGCACAAAGGATGAAGTGTAATGCAACAAATTAAAATCATTCTTCTTATTCTCTTAGCATGTTTAAATTTTAGCCTATATGCACAGAAAATTGGAAAGCCCCAATTTAAATTTCAAGATTTATATTCAGAAAAAGAAATGATATGGGTGAGAAGCTTTATTCAAGACCAACAGGGAATTATGTGGTTAGCTGGAGTCGGCTTAGAAAAATTTGATGGTATTGAAGGTATAACCTTTGTTAAGGGGGAGCATGCCAACTCATTACTAACTAATAATATTTATACCGCCTTTTTAGATAGTAAAGGCTTTATTTGGTTGGGATATAAGGGAGCGGGGGCGTCTCGTTTTGATCCAAGGACGGAGCGTTTTTTACACTTTCCGACTGATAAATATTTAAAGAATGCTACCCAGAAAAATGATAAAAGCTATTACGCCAATATTGTTAATGAAAATGAAGCGAATCACCTTCCAAAAGAGCAAATTTCAGCTTTTGCTGAGGATAAGCAAGGAAACATTTGGGCGGGAACATCTGATGGTTTATATAAAATAACTCATCATGGCGAGAGTAATTATCAACTTAATGTTTTTGAGCATGCAGTAGGAAATGATAAATACGTATTTTCGATGGTTTTTGATGATCAGCAAAATTTATGGATGGGAACCGCCGAAGGGCTTTTTTATAGTAAGCATTATGCGTCAATCGATGAAAAAAAGAAAAAATTTAAGAAAATAACACTGATAGAGAATAAAGAAACCTCTCAAGTTGTTCGTATGAGTAGGGTGCATGGAAATAAACTTTGGCTCTCAACGATGAGTGATGGTTTATTTCAAGTCGATTTGAATTCATTAGAAGTCAGCCGATTATTCAAAGATCAAGTAAATTGGTCTATCGCGTTAACTTATCAAATTTTACCAGCAATAAATGGTGATATTTGGTTAGCGACAGAAAATGGCCTAGGGTATATCAGCCATAAAAATAAAGAATTAGTTTTCTATCAATTCGATCCTGAAAACAGCAATAGTATAAAAATTGATGCCGTTTTTAGCCTTTTTATTGATAAGCAAAATGACTTATGGATTGTGACAGAAGTAGGGATACAAAAGCTAAATTTTGAAAGTGCTTTTTTTAAAACAAAGAAAGTCTCTAAGCAGTCACAAGGTTATTTGCGAGAAAAGGATGTTACTGCTGTTTTCGTTGATAAAAATGATAACTTGTGGCTTGGTGGCGCTAATACCGGACTATATCAACAACCTAGGGTTGAGCACTCAAATGCCACAAAGCTTTTAACGGCTCATCAGCAGAATTTGTCTTCTTTATTTCATTTACCCTCACCAGATATTCGTAGCTTTTTTGAAGACTCACAAGGCAGGTATTGGGTTGGCACGCGATATAATGGTGTGTACAAAATAGCAAAAAATCATCCGAGTCAAACATTAACACGCACACATTATAAAAAAGCGATTGTTGATGAATATGGCCCTGTATCAAGTAATTGGAATGACGCCTTTTTTGAAGACAGCAGCCATACAATTTGGTTAGCAAATCAGAAGTCTTTATTTTTTTATGATGAACTTCTTGATAAGTTTGTTCGAGCTAAATTTCTCAATTCGGCAGGCTTAATTGATGAACTTGCCATCATAACTGCATTCCACCAATTTGAAAGTAACATGTTAGTAGGGAGCTCAGACGGCGATATTTTTTATTCAAGTGAGCATCAAGCAACTTTCACACAGATTCAAATAACTGACAGCAGCAATATTGATATTGAGCTGGGTGATATAAGAGCTTTTGTTGCAACTAATGATGAACTTTGGATTGCAAGTATCAATGGATTATTTCGAGGGAAATTACAAAACAATAGTACAGAGGGTTTATTGAAAGAGCCTAAACTTGTTGTTAAAAAGTGGGGAGTTGAGCAAGGGTTAACTAATGGAAATATATATAATCTATTTATTGACCCGTATAGCGATAACATACTGTGGCTTAATCACCCTAAAGGGATTTCAAAATTTAATGTTAAAGAAAGAAAAGTCTACCACTTTGATGAGCTTATAGGTTACTCCGCTAAACAATTTGGCTCTAGGTGTGGCTTTGTGAGTAACCAAGGACGCATTTACTTTTGCGGTGTTGATGGTGTGATCAGCTTTAATCCACAAGAGCTCCAAGAGTGTGATGAATTACCGCCAACTGTGATCTTAACTCAATTGTATATTAACAATGAAAAGATTGATGTTAATTCATCAGCTACCACTTTAGCTCTGCCTCTTAATCACTCATTAAAAATAACATTGTATGATGAACAGAGAAATTTTGCTTTTGATTTTGCTGCACTAGATTATACCAACCCAGAGAAATATCAATATGCCTACATGTTAGAAGGCTTTGATGATAATTGGGTAAATACAACAGCTAAACGTCGTCATGCCAACTACAGTAATATTCCAGCAGGAAAGTACATTTTTAAAGTAAAAGCGAGTAACTCAAATGGTGTTTGGAATGAACAAGGCGCACAGATAGCTATTATTGTGTTACCACCATGGTACTTAACTTGGTGGGCAAAGCTGTTATGGACTGTGCTAGTTAGTTTTATTTTATATGGCATTTTAAGGCTACGTACCCAGCAACTTAAACTTCGTAGTGAAGAGCTTGAAATTGCGGTGAAAAATCGTACTGCAGAGTTAGAACAAGCGCATAAAACAATTGCCGCACAAGAAAAAATGTCGTCTCTAGGAACGCTTAGTGCCGGCATAGCTCATGAAATAAATAACCCCACAAATTTTGTTTATGGCAGTTGTCAGAATATGGAAGCTGACTTAATTGCTTTTAAAGAATTCTTAAGTGACTTAGCTGGCGATGATGCTGATGAAGAAGTATTGGCTGCATTTGAACAACGTTTCGCTCCTTTATTTGACCATTTAGGTATTATTGGTGAAGGCGCACAGCGGATTAAAGAAATTGTCACGGGGTTAAGTGTATTTTCCAGGTCAGACAGCGATGAAATGGAATTAACCTCCATTAAGCAATGTATTGAAACAACGGTGCAATTAGTTAACACTGAATTTAAAGAAGTGACTGATTTTGAACTTGTTTTTTTAGATGAGCCTGAAGTGTTTTGTTTTCCTTCTAAAATAAATCAGGTGTTAATGAATTTAGTAGTTAATGCTGCACAAGCAATTAAGCATGTTTGCAGCAAACCCGAAGGTTATTTTGGAAAAATCACGCTAACAACAAGCATTATAGATAACCACTGTCTTATCTTAATTGCAGATAATGGTATGGGTATTTCAACAGGAAATATCAGAAAAATATTTGAGCCATTTTTTACCACCAAAAATGTTGGTGAAGGAACTGGCTTAGGGCTAGCGCTGAGTTATGAAATTATTCAACAACATCATGGTGAGCTTAAAGTTGAAAGTGAAATCGATATTGGTACTACTTTTAAACTAATACTACCTATTGAACAAGTTAAAACAAAAGAGGGTAATTAATGTCATTATTTTCAAATGAAAATTTGCAAGCGGCTAATAAAACATCAAATAAAGTAAAAAAACATAAAATATTAATTGTAGATGATGAATTGGCAAACATAAAAGTTATGTCTTCTATTTTAAGCATTAGCTATGAAGTGTTAACAGCTGAGAATGGGGTCGATGCATTATCTATTATTGATAAAATGAACGACCCACATGAATTAAGTATGATTATAAGCGATCAACGTATGCCTAAAATGACGGGAGTTGAGTTATTTGAGCGTACAATTGAAAAATTACCAGATGTAATACGTATTATCGTATCTGGTTATAGTGATATGAGCGCGGTAATTTCAGCGATCAACAAAGCGCATATTTTTCATTTTATTAGTAAGCCCTTTGAGCGGGCGGAATTTTTAATGGCAGTTAAACAATCATTAAAAACGTATGACTTTAAAAAACAGACGGAAAAAGAGAAAGCAGACTTAAAAGAGCAGTTAACATTGTGTAAGGAGGCTCGTCAATTTAAAGAGCAACAACTTGCTCAGGCGATGAAGCTCCTAGAAGATTTAAATTTATCAATTTAATGGGGTAGTATAGAGATAGTGTTTTATACCTATTTCGTACGTTAATTTATGCCATTTTAGAGCATGTGAATTGTACTTTTTATCAATTTATTACTGTAAAATCAGTGAGTAATGTTTTCACAATTATCTAATATGAAGGATTTAAAATCCCTCGCCGAAAAGCGTGCCGGTTCAAGTCCGTATCCGGGCACCACCTTTTCATGACTTGTATGACTATAAAAAGCAATGGGTTACATTGCATGGTCCGTGCATTCATCTTCATTGAAAACTATTGAACTATTACTCTTATTTTAGCTTGATATTAACTTTATAAGCCACTAAATCGTTTTGCTCTGAACATATATTGTATGATTTTAAGACTATATTTCTGAAAATCTCTAGTCATCCTACTGTCCATACCAGTTAAACAAATTCTATAGTTGCCCTAACATCGGATGAACTTCCTATGGTAAATGAAAGCGTAATGCATTTGGCTATGTTCACCTTAACTGTGTCTGCATCGCCAACATACTGTTTTCATTTGGATTGTCGTGATTTTCAAAAAACCTGAACCAACCTAAATAATTAGCAAGATACTTTGTCGCTACAATGTAATCGACTGTGATACGCATTGACATTTTGAATATGAAAAACACCTTCTTTTACGCGTTCCTTCTTACTAAAGTTTAATGTTTTATGTTCTACATTCATACTCTTAGTCATTTTTATATAAGCTAGAAAACAATCACTACAGACAACTGAGTCTTTTGTAATTCTCTCTTTAAGTAACCCCAGCAGCGTATCAGTGTCTGCCTTTTCAAGACATTCATCAAACACATGCCTTTCCCTATCTTGGGCAACCAATACAGGAACCCAATCTCCCTTGGCGCGACCTTTCCCTGCTTTATCCCCTCCGCGTTTATGTGCTTTTCGGCTCAGTGCACGGCTTCCTTTTTCTGAATATCTAAATAATGTTTCATCAATTTCCACAATGCCAGATAGTCGTTCCGCTTTTTCTCGATTTGGTAAAGCTAGGAAACAGTGTCTCCACTTAAATGCCGTTTTTATTGACATATTACAACGACGAGCACTCTTCCTTATCGAGAGGCTATCTAGCATGCATTTAAAGTAAGGAAGCCATTCTTCAACTTTTCTTAACCGAAAGAATGGCGTGTTTATTGTGCACATAAAGGTTTTGCTGCATGTCTTACAACAATAGCGTTGTCGGCCGTTGGGTTTCCCATGTCGCTTAATATGATTTCCTTTGCAATGGGGACACTGTGGCTTCGCAATAAAATTATTCGTGAGTATATTTAAGCTGGATTGGCTATTGTGATGATTTTGTAAGAATGAAATTAACAACTGCTGTTGTTCTAACGGTAACTCACAAGCTTGTTGTTCTAGATCCAATAATAGTGAAGACATATATTTACTCCAATATCGACATACTGCTTATAATTACAGTATAGCAACACTTAAGTAAAACATAGCCAAT
>MAAB01007660.1_pt1 | contig 13210 bp, 8 predicted proteins | sample 1115991 | NCBI WGS metagenome assembly MAAB01 (sample SAMN04961124, study PRJNA320927) | seawater metagenome | isolation source: sample BD02T18 sea water enriched with oil for 18 days | place: USA:Gulf of Mexico | collected 2013-07-27
TTTAGTTGGCTTAATTGGTGCTGCGTCATTGATTATTGATACAGAAGACAGCGCAATAAATGTTGTGTCGTCAATTGCAATTGATGACCTAGATGTAGATGTAGATTTCTTGTCACTTGGATTGAAAGATATACAAGTAACAGGAACAAGCTTTAACCCTAGGGCTCCTCAGCAGCTTAGGGCTTTTTTTGAACTAGATTTTAAAGTGTATAGCACTGCAAATGCTCGGCGAGAGGCTTTAGCTATTGATTTTAATAATATTGAGGTTGATGTAAGGGTTGGGGCTATTGAACTGGGTGGAAACTCGATTGGTTCAGTGTTTGTAGATGACCTCGTGATCTCACAAACACATATGGAGCTATATGGTCACTAATTATAATTGACCTAACCCCTTACCTAGAGGCCGAATTGAGGCTGGCTAATTCTGTGTAACTGCCCATCATAAAGCCAGCAATGGCTAAGGATAGGCTGCATTGAACAAAGAAACACTAAGGGTATAAAAACAGAACAAGACTTCCATGACTTTCGGCAGATGATGACCAAGGTAATGGTAGAGCGTGCGCTAAATACCGAGCTTGATGACCACCTTGGTTACGATAAGCATTAAACCTCCTCCAACCCTAACAGTCGAGGCGGCTACGTACTGAAAGTGGCCAGTCTCAACTGGATACAGCCAGAGATCGCGAAAGTACTTTTTAGCCTAAACTTGTTAAAAAGGCCAAACGCGTTACAACGCCATGGACGACAAAATTATTTTTCGGTACGCTCAGGGCATGGCCCTTAGAGTTTACACTCTGGACTCTTAGCCATGGCTTGTAGTCTTTTCCTGTACCGATACCATACTGACCCTTTAATGCCCTTTTGAAGTCTTCAAGGTTTTCTAACTTCCTACCTCTAGCCACGTTACAACTCTTATTTTGCGCAATCTATCTATATTATACGGCTGCGCCAGTTAGTGTGTATATTTTATTATTGCTATATGGCTTAGTGTGTATGCTTTATTGTGTCTTCACAATTATTTTAAACCGCCTGCCCACAACAATAACCACTGGCCCAGGCCCATTGAAAGTTAAAGCCGCCTAAGTGTCCAGTAACATCCAATACTTCCCCAATAAAGTACAAACCTTTAACACTTTTTGCTTCAAATGTTTTTGAACTTATTTCGTCGGTGTTTACGCCGCCCAAGGTCACTTCGGCTTTTTTATAGCCTTCGGTGCCACTTGGAATAAAGTGCCATTGTTGAAATAAACTGGCCAGCTGTTCAAGCTCGCTGTGTTTGTAGTTTTGCAACGGCAAGGATGTATCCAATGGATCACAAAACGCTTTAATAGTCCGTTCAGGGAAATGATTTTTTAAAACTTTAATTAACGTTTTATTGGGGCTTTTTTGCTGCTGGTCTTTAAGGTGCTGGGCCAAATCAATATCCGGTAGGCAATTTACTGTGATGGTATTGCCCGGTTTCCAGTATGAGCTAATTTGTAAAACGGCTGGCCCAGATAAACCCTTGTGAGTGAACAAAATATTTTCACGAAAGCTCTGTCCATTGCATTCAATATCGCTGTCCATGCTTACGCCACTTAAGCCATCAAAACGGTTTTTCTCAAAACCATCAAAGGTAAAGGGTACTAAGCCTGGGCTAGTGTCGGTCACGTTTAGATTAAACTGTTTAGCAAGTTGGTGGCCAAAGTCGGTGGCACCCATAGTCGGAAAACTCATGGCGCCGGTGGCAATAACAAGCGATTCACATTTAAGTTCGCCAGAGGCGCTTTGCAGCGTAAAGGTTTCATCGTCGTTTTTAGCCACATTGCTAATGTCACAATCCAGCTGAATTTGTACACCTAACTCTACACACTGATCTAGCAGCATGTTTAAGATGGCTTCGCTTTTATTGTCGCTGAACAACTGGCCCAGTTTTTTCTCGCTCCAAGGCAAACCCACCTTATCCACCTGGGCAATAAAGTCCCATTGCGTGTAGCGCTTTAACGCCGATTTACAAAAATGCGGGTTATTACTTAAAAAGTTGCTGGGTTCGGTGTACATGTTAGTGAAGTTACAACGGCCACCGCCACTAATAAGGATTTTTTTGCCCGCCTTGTTAGCGTGATCGAGCACTTTAACCTGCTTGCCGTTTTGGGCCGCAGAAATAGCACACATAAGTCCGGCAGCACCGGCGCCAATGATAATTACAGGTAACGACATACTAAACAGCCTAAAAAGTAAGGGCGCTATTTTAGCAAATACTGAGGGTATTTCACTGTGTTACTTGGAATAAAGGTCAATTTAAAGAGGGTTGTTACTTATATGTACTCTTTTAATTGTTGGGGGCTATGGTGGGCCTCGCTGCGTGAGCCGAGGCCAGTATCAATTTGTGTGATACTTCCATGATGCATAGGGGCTAATTTAGGCCTATTTGGCCGGTGGGATTGTTAAGCATTCTAACCGACACCGACGGTGGCACAGAGAGCTTAATATCTGCCACCAACCCATTTAATCCCAATGCGGATAACTTACCGTTAATCTCATAAGCGCCCATAAAGCCCTTTAAAATTAATACTAGCAAGGGTTTATCTGCGTTTTCATTAATATACTGTTGAATCACTTGCGGATTGCTGGCACTAATGTCACCCACTACGGTGGCTGTTAATGCAGGGGGCACAGCCATATCCAGTTGTACCGCCTGTATTGATAACCCTATGGCCTCTAGCAAAGGGATACTGTGTTTAAAGTCGTCCAGTGCTTGGTCTAACTTGGCGGCACCGCTGTCCAGTTTTGCCAGTACACTTTTAACATCGCCCGAGAAATTAGGTTTGCCTTGGGGCAGTTCAATTTTCATAATATTGTCCATCCTGGTTTTAATTTATAACGTGTGGGTGAATTTAATGTTACAACTTCAGTTTTTTTCTGGCTTTTTTGCCCTTGCGTTTGGCTTTACGCTTTGCTTCTGAGGCCTTTTTCTTAGCCGCAGAAGCTTTTTTACGAGCGGCCTCTTCCGATTTTTTCTTGGCGGCTACGGCTTTCTTTTTGGCGGCAGCGGCTTTTTTACGAGCAACTTCCTCTGACTTTTTCTTGGCTTCAGCCGCTTTCTTACGAGCCGCTTGCTCTGCTTTTTTCTTGGCCTCAGCGGCTTTCTTTTTGGCAGCAGCGGCTTTTTTACGGGCGGCCTCTTCAGCTTTTTTGGCGGCATCAAATACGGCCTTGTAGCTTTTATTGACGTATTTATTAACGCTGCTGGCCGCATATCCCGCTCCTTTAAGGGCGGTTGTCATGTCTTTATGATCAAGCTTGTAAATACTCTTTAAGCTATCTCCTATGTTATCCATAGTGTGTCCAGCAGCCTTGAGCGCTTTAGCGGTATCCTTTGCTGACTTGTTAAAGTGTTTATTAAGCACTTTGGCTGAATCCTGCGCGCCGTTAACCCCATCCATAAAGCCATCTTTAGCAAATTTACTCCACTGATTGGCATCCTGAAAAATATCGCTATAAGTATTTTTTACTTCTTTAGCAATTAACGAGGCAATATTTTCCAAGTCATTGCTATTTACCCGTAAGGCCAACTTAATTTTTTGACTTTTTCCTTTTAAGCGAAAACTTCCTTGAAAGGCCGCCTTTGCTCTTTTGCCGTTGTAATCAATTTTAATTTTTCCACTCACCAGTGACTTAAATTTAAGTTTACCCAGTTGGCCGAAGTTAATGGCCATATCAAATCTAGATTGGGTTTCCACTCCGGTGTACATGGATTTTAAGCTGCCAAAGCTGCCATCAATGAGGGTTGATTGAATGACCTTGCCCGAAATAGAGGGTATTTTAAGGGTATTGGTTCGCTCTAAACTTAAATTATAAAAGCATCCTTTCTTTGAAATAGAGGCATAACATTCCCCTTCAACCCCCATTAAATATAAACGGCCGTTCACATAAAAATGGGGTTTTCTAAATTCTTTTACCGGGTGCTTGCTTTGACTAAAGGTACTGATTGATAATTCTGGCCCTTGTTTTAGGTTATCTACCGCGCTTAATTGGAAAAAATTCTTGTTGTGGATAACAACGGATTTATCAAGTTTACTATCCACAGCAATGCCTTTACTTGGGCTGATTTCTATCTTTGATGTAGCGGTTTGGCCTAATACCTTTAGGCAGCCGTTCATGAAAAAACCTTCGCTAAACTGAAGGTTGCCTATTCGTGTAAAGCGCGGCACACAATACACTTGCGAATCCAGTGTCACTTCAATGCCGTTACGCTTTTTCACTAAGGTGTAATGTTTCATTTTGTCGTACATATTGGTAAGGCTCCAACGCTTACCTTTTTGCTTGATCACAAGCAGTACTTGGTCTTGAGAACTGGGTAGAGTAATGCCCCCCTCCTTTTTGAATGCTTGACTTAACGCCGCTAATTCGATGTTGTCCAATGCATCGCAAAGACTATTGGCAATGACAAATTTTCCTGTGCCCGTTAATTCAATGCCTTTTAAGACTTGCTCAATACCTTTAGGCATTTTTTTAGCCGAAGCAAATACAGTGGCAATGTCTTTAAGATTAATGTCACTTACCGACCCCGCAAAAATACTTTTTGATGGATCGGTAGAGTCAAAAAACAAAGCAATAGAGCTGCTGAAGGTATCCACATCTACTGTACCGGCAATACCTAAACTGGGTACGCCTCCCCAGTTCATACTGGCCATTAACGCCAAGTTACTAAGTTTCACACCATTTAAATTGGCGGTGCCCAACATGCTGCCTGAAAAATAAGCGCCGCTTGATACAAAGCTTAATGCCATATCAAAATCATAGGGTTTACGATTTATTTTTACCTGGGTATTACCTGCGGCATAAAACTCAGGGGTACCCTTGTTAAGGGCCAAGCCCACCTTAGCGGTCATGGGCCATTTACCATTAAGTTTGGTTTCAAGGGTAGTGAACATACTGGATTGTTTATCGGGTGGATTACTTACCTGTAAGGTCACGGCCATATCTGCATCAAGGCCTAGAATATTTTTAAGTAGCTTGGTTTCCTTGCCGCCACTGTTGAGTTGCCACTTTGAATACAAATTTAGCCCTGAAATAACACCACCAGAGGAGGCTGGTAGTTGAACATTGTTATTGCCTGCCAGTACTGGATTACTGAACGATGCCATATCAGGGAATCTAAATTGAGGGCCATCGTAAGTGGATACAACCATAGTAAAGTCTTCCATTAAGGCAACTTTTTCGATGGCTTTAAGCGGTTTTAGCCCAGGAATGTCAGATAAGCGAATAGGGTCCATACTAATGCCGGCGGCTGCCCCCCATTTACCATTGACCTTTTTAACTTCAAACGCCATGTAACCAAAACCTTGAACTTGGCTGGCTAACTGAAGCACTAACCCCTCACGGCCTTTTTTAATCATGATGGAAGCATCGGTGAGCGTGAAATCTAGCCCTTTTGGCAGCTTAACTTTTTGGCCGGTTAATTTTTGTAAAATTTCCTTGAAGTTAATCAGGCCTGCTTCACCGCGAATAATAAATTCCCCTGGCAGGTTATAGTTAGTGGAGATTTTTATATTTTTACCTATATTTAAATCCCCTCTAAAACTACCCGCATTACCGCGCCCTCCCATTAAACTCACCATAGTGAACTGCACATTGCATATAACGAGCTTGCTTGGCCCAAGGTCCAGTTCCCACGAATCAGGAGCTTGCGCCAAAGACCCTTGCATGGCCAGGTAGTTACCAGGGCTAAAGTTCATTTGCAGGGCATTTATGGTGAGATTAGCAGGGGCGGGGATACCGGGTACGTACCGTTTCATCATTTTAGTGAGAGGAATTTCAGCATCCGATAGTTTTGCTAAGAAGCACATCTCTTCACCCGATTTGCTGCCTTCAATATCAACCGGAACCCCTTCAATAACGGATTTTCCCCATAGGCTAATGCGGGTTTGTAAATTAGAAAACGGACGGTTCAGATAAAATTTTGCACCAATGCCATTCACCACCACATGATCCTTCCATACGTTCCACTTCAGGTCAGGCATGCCTAGGCCCAGAGCAATTTCATCAAATTGAATGCCTGTTTGTCCCCATGAAAGGCGGATACCTAAATCGGTAAGGGCCAATTTTTTTAAAGGCCCAAGCACATCGCTCAAGGATGATGGCAATTGGTTGCTGAGCCCTTTGGGGCCACAAATAGAAGCCAGTTGTGACAAATTCTCTATTGAGAAACCATCAAATTCACCATAAATGGCTAGACTAGAAGCGGCTGGATCAATGAGGGATGTCATATGCAATGATAAATCAGCACTGGGAATGGCCAAGGACCCTGTAAAGGCGGTAACCGGTGCATAGTGAGGGGCACTGTTTTCTAGTTGTTTTGTCAGGGGACGAAAGAAGCGTACATAAGTGTCGGTAAACTGCGCGCCGCCCACCTTAAAGTCCAGGTCAAGTTTTACATTTAGATAAATACCATAAGGAGGGTAGTCTTGCATTTGCCAAGGAAATTGAACCAGGCTGGCCACGTCATAGTTTAAAGCTGACATATCTATCTGGGTGTCATCACAAGGTACAACGATTTTTCCAAATACCGGCACGGGCTCCATTTTAGGTATAAAGCATTCTATGAGCCCTAAAAAACCTGTAGGGCGCATTTTTCCTGAGAAATTAATGCCCTTTTCAAGGGGGATACCTTCATGCTCAATGTCATGAGACGAGACAATAATATTTGATTCGGTTATTTCAAGGTTATCTAAATATTGCTGAATTCTGGGTTGGCTTATATTTGTTAAAGAAGCCTTATTACCTGTTTGTGCGCTGACCGTTGTGGTATTGGCCATGGATTTTAAACTGGGCAGCTCTATGCTGGCATACTCTTCTTTGGGCAATGCAGGGAAAGAGTCAGAAAATTTCCAGCGATTAGCAGCGCGCGCGCTGGCCATCATTTGATAGTGTATTTGTGTTTGTAACTGGCCATCTTCCAATAGCGTAAATGTGGCTTTAACCGGCACATTGGCAATATTGAGATAACTTGCGCGTCCTGATATTTCGAGGGTATTTAACGATTCATTTACAGTTTTAAGCGCGTCGTTAATTTTAATACATTGTCCCTGGTAGAAATAATATTGAGACAATAACTCAGTAAACTCACCATCTAATGTTTGATTGGTAATGGTCAGTTGTGATTGTTTAATGTTAAGGCCAGACACAAGTTGATCAAAGGAGATACAGTGTGCCGATTTTCCAGATGTATGTTTATTTGATATATCCATTATATTCACCAGTATTTATAGTTAGAAACTTTTAAGTCTGCCAATAAGCGGTAATATTCCATTTGAGATGACCTTTTGATCCCAGCCATCCCCATACAAAATCCTGCCAAAATACAGAGCATATAAATTTTTATAGTTGTCTATATCGTCTACCATGCTGCAAGAGATAGCCCCCATATAGATCTTAATGGCAATGACAAGTCGTCTAACGTCGTTTTCGGTTTTCAAAAATTTTGGAATTTCAGTTAGCTTGGTTTTTCCAGGCAGGGCATTTAGCATGGCCAACATATCCACACTGTTATCCTTAAGGGCCGACTTTTTACGCTCTTTTCTAAAGCCTTTACGTATAGCCAGGCCAGTTCCTCCCACGGCCGCAGCACCGGTGATAACAATGGCACCAATGCCAGTTGCCATGCCCACACCCACAGCAGAAATAACCAACACTTGCATCACGCCTCCTGCGATACTGGCGGCGGAAATTACAATGCCTGCCGAGCTGTCCAGCATTCGATTGCCAATTTTGTCCTTCATGAACGTTTGTGTTTTTTGTGTGTTGAGAATAGATTTATGCGCCGTTTGATCATGTTCGTGCAGGCGTTCGTACAACGACACAGACTTTGGTAATGCAAATCGTTTGCTTATCTGTCTTTGGCCACGCAGCGCTTCGCAATCAATAAATCCGGTTACAATGCCAGATGCAATGCCAAAGCCGCCAGATACCGCATTGCCCACGCCTGCCAAACTAGACGAACCTTTTACGGCACTGGCCACACTGGTGGCGGTACCGGCTAAGGAGCCACTGGATATGAATAGTTGTAAGAGGTCTATTTTTTCAATTTTAAACAGTCGTTTTCCTGATTTATCTTTACAGCGATACTTTGAAACCAATAGGTAAACCTGCAATAGGTAGGAGAGGGTTTTTACTGGAAAGCTAAAGGTGCTGTCGGTGAGAAATGTTTTTACATCCATGCCGTGTTGACAAGCGATGGTTATTTCCACATACGCCAGTATTGATTCAACCAAATCAAGTGAGGCACCTGCTACCTCGGCCACATCGCTTCGGTCTTTTCTGAGTGCCTGCGCGGTGTACTCTGTATCGCCAGAATCTTTATAAGTCTTAGACTGCCTCATGGCCTTTATGAGCACATCTTCGTTGGAAAGGGCTTTTAAGGTGGCATCAAAGGCCTTTTTTTTGCCTTTTCTGAGCTCTTTAAGCACCTCTGGTTTAGGAGGGGTGGCACCACTGGGGGTGGCGGCTTGCTCTTGTAGGGAAAGAGCAATGGCGTACTGGATAGCAGCTTCTTGTAGTTCTTCACTGTCTTTGGAAGCGCCAGCTTTCTTTTTAGCTGCGCTTGCTTCATGGCTGGCGGCGGCTGATAAATCCACGCCGGCGGCTTCCACAAACGGAATTTCTTTAACCACAGGTTTAATTATTTTTACTTTTTTAGCTAAGTAATTGATCGTAAAATTGGATCTTTGCTTAGCCGTTGCTATGCTAGACACCTTTATATACTGTTGATAAATTTTCTTGGCAGCGACAGCGTCGTCACTAGAGGATTCTTTTTTAGCGGCATTAAATATGTCTGATAATAGGTGGCCCTTGTTACCTGTCTTTTCAATGATGTCTGCCACGGCATCAATTACTTTCAGTAATTTAATTTTGTCCTTGTTAGAGCTGTCTATGGTGTTCTCTTGATGAAAAGCATAAATAGCCAAAAGATCCTTAGTCGCTTGTACAATTTTTTCAGTTTCTTTTGAATCAAAAAAAGTAGGCGCTGTGGTACTCCCTATGATTAAGGGGGGCGCTTCATCTTCAATTGATACCCCCCCGGTTACTCCAATAGGGTCTTCACCGTCTAAAATTAAAAGTTGATTATTTAGGTAAACCAACGCTTCGATTATCTCGTAAGGCAACATAGCGAAACTCCTTTTTAGGCTTTACTAGTATTGATAATTTGACCCACTGAAATTTGATCTGGGTTGACAATTAACGGATTCATGTTTAAAAGGTCATTCATGGTGGTGTTAAGTTGCTCGGCAATTTTAGTGAGGGTGTCGCCAGCTTGAACTGTGTAAATGTTTTGGTAGTCTATTGATTCAATTGGGGCAGAATCTAGGGTGGCGGAGGGCGCCTCTAATGCCGATATTTGTGTCACAAGGGATGCAAGACTTGCTTCAATATCTTTTTGATACCCTAGCCCAGTAGAGTCGCGGTTTACAATATCTAAATATCTATCTTGCAAGTATTTATGAGTACTTTTTAACTCCGCCAATGTACTGCTTTCATCACTTAAACTAAATAGGTCTGCGGCTTTATTACGACGATTTTGTATGCCTTTTTGTACACTGCTGCCGCGATCACCATTTGAAAAATAGCGAATTTCTGTCCAAGCTGCGCCGCGGTATTCAGCTGACTTTTTTGGGTTCTTAATCGCATTAGCTAAAGCACTGCGTAAATTTTTACCTATTAAACCAGGCCCGCCGTTAAATACTAAATCTAGTAAGGCCAGTCTCATATTACATTTTGGTAATTGTTTTTCAGTTATGTTGAATGGCGATTCTTGTAGGCGATTTGACAAGCGTTCTTCGTAAGGTGCAAGCATACAAATAAGCAAATCACTGGCTTGTGCTTGGTTTAGTTGAATATCCAATTCTTTACAGATGCCAGAATAATCATTTGAAGATAGGGTGTCTTTTTGTTTGCGGGCTTCGTTTAGAAGTTTAATTTGAGACGAGTTTAAGGTTGGTAGTTTTGCTTGTAAAAAATAGCGATCGATTTGATCGTTAGAATTAACCAATAAGTCAAGGCCATAACCAAGGGCTATGCTGTTGCCGCCATCAAAATGTGGTGAATACTGACCACTGGTGTTTTCGTTCTCACCGATAAGTTTGGCGGCTGAAAGTTTGTATTCTTGATCACTGATGGACTTACTATTAAAAATCATGTTTTTTCCTAAAGTCTTTGTATGAACATACCTGCAACCTTTGAAAGGGTATTAAAGAGGTATTTGACTTAACTTTAGGTTTAAACGGTGTGATCATCTATAGAGTGATCACTTGATATTTTTGAGAATTATAAGTTGCAGGCCACGATCGGGCCGCAATATAGCCACAATTAATGTATGGTCTTACGAATTGATACAAAAATAGTGGAAAATAAAAGGCGCTAACTATTTATATGGCTTAGCAGTCGTAAAGACCATTTTTACGGCAAAAATGAATAAGCTCAACAATACTGTGAACATTGAGTTTTCGCATGATATTTACACGGTGGCTGTTGATGGTGCCCGGGGCTTTATTGAGTTGGTCGGCCAGTTGATTGTTGCTTAACCCTTGTACGACTAGCTCTAAAACTTGGTATTCTGTGACGGTAAGGCTAGTTGTGCTGTCTATTTCCTTAAGAAACCCCTTAGATACATAGATTTCATCTTTTTTTACTTTTTCTATGGCCGACAGTACGTCGTTCACTTCGCCTTTTTTACTGACCAGTCCATGAGCCCCCGCGGACAGTAATTGCTGAAACAAAATGCCAGACTCAAGTCCTGTTAAGAAAATAATTTGGCAGTCTTTATGGAATCGACGAACAAACTTTAGGAAGTTAAGTGGGCCTTTCCCTTCCATGCGGCAGTCTGAGATTAAAATATCTGCGCTATGGGTTTGAAACACCTGTTCTAGTTCGGGGTAGGACGATGCCTGTGCAATGACTTCGTAACCATTATTTTCTAATAGTGAAGCAATAGCAGCACGCATAAGGCTGTGGTCATCTGCTAAAATAACACTGGTCTTTTCTATCATTACTACCCAATTGAGACATTATGAGTCTTTCAGTTTTTAATTTGTCTAAAATGCTTAATGTTACCCTAAAAAATAGTCTAATTTTTTTGATTATTTTAGGTTTGGTGTTGATTGTCATCACATTAATTCACGCGAAAGATAAGCCATCTATAACCTCGTCTCAAGTTGTAATTGACCCCATTCTTTATTACATCGAAAACGGTGAAAAATTAACACCCGAAAGACTAATGTATAATGCTGGTATTGTATTTAAAGTAACCACCAACCCCACTGAATTTAGTCATAATGCTAATACGATCTGGTTAAAAATTACTGCCCATAATGCATCGTCAAGTAAGCAAGTAAGAGTATTAAATACAACCAATAATCAAATTTTATCTGCAAAAATATTTGAAATTAGTTTAAATAATATACAAGCGAACTATAAACTTTTATATCAGCATAACCAGCCGTTTATTCAAGACCTACCTTATTTTACCTCAGAGGTAGCCACCCGTGTCTCTTTTGAAGCAGGAGAGTCAAAAACTTTTTTAATTCAATACCATAGTCTTATGAGCACCCATATGCATATTAGCTTTGATTCGTTAACGGAGTCAGAGATGCACCACAATTTTGAAGAAATTTTATTGTGGTCGGTGATTTCAGTGTTGTTTGTGCTTATTTTTATAAATTTTGTGTTTTATTTTTCCCTTAATAAAATTCAGTATCTCTTCTATTGTCTGCAGTCATTGGTGGTGGTTTGTATTCTGTTGGTCACATCCGGCTACAGCACTCGTTTTATTCACCCTGATTCAGCAGGTTTATCGCAGTTAATCATTGTGACGCTAATATGTTTTTTTGTTGCATTTAGTATGTTGTTTAGTAAAGAGTTTTTAAATATTTCTGCTTTGGGACCCAGGGTAAAACATATACCCACAGTTTATGTCTGGCTAAGTGGTGTGGTGGTGATTTTAAACTTAGTGCCTGTCACTCAAGTATTTATGTTGCAGTTTGTGACTCCAGTATTTGTATTCAGTTTTATTGTAATGGCTTTTTTTCTCGGCTGCTTAGCGGTCTATAAGGGAGCATGGTATGCCATCCCTTACTGTATAGCGTGGATTATCTTAATTGCGTCTATTGGTATTAGCATGATGAGCTTTATTGATATCTACCACATTGATATGACAAGGCATATTTATCCGGCCTATGTTGGTTACATACTAGAAGGTGCCTTATTATCCTTATCTATGGCGTGGCAGGTGGCTGTCATGCGCAAGGACAGTGAAATATCCATGAAAAAGCTGATTGATATTTATAAGGAGCGATCCGCAGAGGCCTTTGAGCTGCAACAGGCGTTTATGGATAAGGAACTGGCTTTAAAAGATAATGCTACAAAGAATAGCCATCTTGCGGGTGCAACACACGATATTAGCCATAGTTTGTTTCTTATTAAATTAGGCATTGAATCATTAAAGACCGAATTTAATCAGCGGCAAGTACAAGCCACACAAGCCTCTTTAACATATCTTGAAGGTATCACTCATCAAATTCTTGAATCCTCTAAATCTGAGCATGTTACTCAGTTTAAAGGCGTGAAAGTTGATACGCTTTTTAAGGATATCTGCGACGAACAATCTCACTTGGCTAAGGGTAAAAATATAAAATTGCGTTATAAATCCAAGGGTATTTATTTGAAAAACTCGTCGGTTATATTAAAACGTATTATTGAAAATTTGGTACGTAATGCATTGCAGCATACGTATAAAGGGGGAGTGTTGTTATCGATTAGGGATCTTAGTGATTGTTATAAAATTCAAGTATTTGATACTGGCAATGGCATTGATCAAATCAAACAGGATAAATTACAGCGGGCGTTTAGTCAGGACTATGTCACCACATCAGGTTATGGGATGGGCCTGTATATCGTGACAAATTTGTGTCAGCAAACGGGATTTACGTTAACGATTGATTCAAAGGTCGGCAAGGGAAGTATTTTTTCTGTGATCATAGATAAAAGCCGTGAATTGGATGAGGTCAGTTAACTTAAGGGAAAATTTGTGCACGTTAAAAGTCTGCCTGGTCGCTTAAAAATGACATAATAATCCCCATATCGACTGATTAATCTAAAAATATATTAAAAGAGGCTAATGAATGAACATTGTATGTGAGCACTGCTTAGGCGTTAACCGGGTACCGGCTGAGCG
>MAAB01029419.1_pt1 | contig 13208 bp, 10 predicted proteins | sample 1115991 | NCBI WGS metagenome assembly MAAB01 (sample SAMN04961124, study PRJNA320927) | seawater metagenome | isolation source: sample BD02T18 sea water enriched with oil for 18 days | place: USA:Gulf of Mexico | collected 2013-07-27
CATCAATTACTCTAACGGGATTTTCTTTAGCGACAAAATCTTCAAGCATTTCTGGAAAGAGGGTTGCTTGGGAGCGAGATGAACCTTTAATATGACGTGACATATAGCCAACATATAATTAATTAACCTAATGAATATTATAGCAAATATAGAGTGATTTATTATCTTGCTTTGAGATTGATTGATCATAAGTATTCGGTGCTTATTCGAAAAAGTGATCAAAACGTTTTCACACAGTCTGGGCTACAAGTTACCATTCAGTACATAGCTTAGGAGGTTTTTAAATTTTCTTATTTTTTTGACGTTTTTTATAGTTTTCTCACAACTTTTGACTTAAATTTCTCAATCGATTTAACTCAATCTAGCTACAGCCAAGAAAATCCTGAACGAGAATTCTCATTATTCATGAAGATCCACAAATCCAACCAACAAAACACAAGCCGTCACTATTTTTTGTTTGAGTATTTTTAATATTCTCAAATAAGAAACACCACTAGAGTAAACTAATAAAGCTTAAAAATTGGCTTTAAATTTTGGACTTATCCGCTATTTTGCTATCATAACGGCTTTTCAAACCCAAAAGGCAGCACCACTGCGTGGCAGTTTTTCAACTTAGAGATTATCAACAAGAAGCCGTATCAAAGGTGCTCAAACACTTTAGAAAAAGCAATGAATCAGCGGTCATTGTTTTACCTACTGGTTCGGGTAAAAGCCTGGTAATTGCAGAGCTTGCTCGCTTAGCAAAACGAAAGATACTGGTGCTAACTCACGTGAAAGAGTTGGTCGAACAAAATCATCAAAAATATGAAAGCTATGGTGTTACTGCTGGTATTTATTCTGCGGGCCTAAAACTTAAAGAAACTCAACACCAAGTCACGTTTGCCAGCATACAATCGGCAGCCCGTAATCTCGATGATTTTAATGAGCCCTACTCTTTAATTATTATTGATGAATGTCATCGAGTTAACCTAGCCAGTACTGACTTGTCAGATAAAATGTCTAAAGATAAAACTAAAGACAAAGTTAAAGGCGTAGTCAAAAACGATGCTAAAGACGCGTCACATGGTGGATCAAAAGAGGAATCGCAAGAAAAAGTAAGCAGTAACCAATATCAACAAGTTATTGAGAAATTGACGCAAGTTAATCCCGAAGTAAAATTACTCGGTTTAACCGCAACCCCTTATCGTTTAGGCATGGGCTGGATATATAAAAAGCATTATCGTGGTTTCATGCGAAGTGAGGAAAAGCGGCCATTTGAACACTGTATTTATGAACTACCGCTACGCTATTTAATTTCACGAAAATATTTAACCGAGCCCAATTTAGTTGATGCCACCATAGAGCACTATGATTTTAGTAGCCTGCGAGCAAGCGCTTCTGGCGACTATAGCCCTACGGATGTTAATCATTTATTAAATAAAAATCCCCGGGTAACTCAAGGCATTATTGAACAAGTCATTGAGTTGGGCGATAAACGTCAAGGTATTATGGTATTTGCCGCTACCGTTGAGCATGCAAAGGAAATCTTTAGTTATTTGCCCGCCAAATCAAGTGCGTTAATTACCGGCGCTACCGACAATACTGAGCGCGATAAGTTAATTAAGGCTTTTAAACGTAAAGAGATTAAATACCTGGTAAATGTTTCAGTATTAACCACTGGTTTTGATGCGCCCCATGTCGATATGATTGCGATATTACGTCCAACACAGTCGGTTAGCCTATATCAACAAATCATCGGTCGTGGGCTACGCTTGAGTGATAACAAAAAAGATTGCTTGGTGATTGACTACACCGGCAATGACTTTGACCTCTATCATCCAGAAGTGGGCGAGAAAAAGCCGAATAGTAAAAGCCAACCCGTGCAAGTTATTTGCCCAAGTTGTGAATTTCCTAATATCTTTTGGGGCATTTGTGATGATGATGGCTATTTAGTAGAGCACTACGGCCGACGATGCCAAGGGATAGTCCATGCTCCCAGTGACGAGAAAAAAACAGAAAGTCAATGTGACTATCGCTTTGTATTTAAAGAATGTCCACATTGTGGTGGTGAAAATGATATTGCGGCGCGTACCTGTTTACAGTGCTTAGAAATCTTAGTCGATCCCGATGATATGTTGAAAAAGGCGCTGCAACTTAAAGATTCAAAAATTATTCGCTGCGCAGGGCTTAATTTAACAAAAGTGAGTGACAAGGTCGGTGATAAGAACGCTGATAAGTTAAAAATCACTTACCATGATGAGGAAGGAACCCAACTCAATGAATCTTTTGACTTTGCTAAACCGACTCAAGTAAAAGCGTTCAATGATATCTTCTCTAAACGCCTTAGCGCTAAAATAAGCGTTAAACTGGGCGCTACTGAGTCGTTTGAAGTAACTAACCTTGAACAAGCATTACAACTAGCTAACCTGTTGCCGTGTCCAGATTTTGTCATCGCCAGAAAACAAAAATATTACTGGCGTATCAAAGACAGGCTTTTTGACTATCAAGGTAAATATCGAAAAGCTAATGAGCTTAAATAACCTCAATGACTAAATACAGCATAATGATTAGGCCTGTTAAGGACCAAAGACGAGCAAACAAACTTGATAAATATTAGCTGACCTTATTGAGGCTCAAACACCAGACGAAAAAAAACCGCGACTCGTTAGAGTTGCGGTTTCTGAGAATATGGCGGTGAGCGAGAGATTCGAACTCTCGAAAGGGATAAACCTTTACACGCTTTCCAGGCGTGCGCCTTCAGCCACTCGGCCAGCTCACCGTATTGTTGTTAAAACGTCTATTACGAGACAAATTTTTCAACTGCGCTATGGTAGGTAAAAATCTTTTATAGTGCAAGTAAATTCAGGGTGTTAACCGGTAAAATAACACTGAATGCTCAAAGAGTGTTCAGTGTGAGTAACTTGCGCCCCGTAATAACGTTTTACGCGTTGCCTTTGACTTTTAACTTATGCTCTTCAGCAAAGTTTAGCATTCTGTCTAGTGAGACAGTCGCTTCTTTCGCTAAGACTTCATCGACAAATATTTCTTTGCCTACAGGGCTCTCTAAAGCATCTGCAATAGACTTAAGGCCGTTCATAGCCATCCATGGGCAATTAGCACAACTTCTACAGGTTGCGCCGTTACCGCCTGTTGGTGCGGCGATAAATGTTTTATTTGGGCTCGCTTGTTCCATTTTATAGAAGATGCCTTTATCGGTAGCAACAATAAAGTGCTGATTTGGCATATCTTGGCTGGCTTTTATCAATTGGCTGGTTGAGCCTACCGCGTCAGCAAGCGCTACTACGTTTAATGGGGATTCAGGGTGCACTAACACAGCAGCATCAGGGTATTGAATTTTAAGGTCTTGTAATGCTTTGGCCTTGAATTCGTCATGCACGATACAAGCGCCCTGCCACATTAACATTTCTGCGCCGGTTTCTTTTTCGATATAAGCGCCTAAGTGACGATCAGGTCCCCATAAAATAGGCTTACCTTCACTCTCAAGCATATCTACAATTTCAAGGGCAATACTTGAAGTAACTACCCAGTCAGCACGCGCTTTAACCGCTGCAGAGGTATTAGCATAAACTACAACCGTATGATCAGGGTGTTCATCACAAAACGCTGAGAATTCTTCAATAGGGCAACCTAAATCTAGCGAGCAAGTCGCTTCAAGTTCAGGCATTAACACTGTTTTTTCTGGTGTTAATATTTTAGCGGTTTCGCCCATAAACTTAACACCAGCAACAATTAATGTTTCTGCCGGATGTTGTTTACCAAAGCGTGCCATTTCTAGAGAGTCGGCAACACAGCCACCTGTTTCTTCAGCAAGTGCTTGAATTTCAGGATCAGTGTAGTAGTGAGCAACCAATACGGCATTTTTTTCAATTAATAGCTGTTTAATTTTAGCTATGTATTGTGCCTTTTCATTATTGTCTAAAGGCTTTGGCTTAGCTGGAAATTGAAAATCAAAATCAACCGCAGTATTACTTACACTCATGAGTTCTCTCTAATTCAGGACATTTTAAAACGCGGCAATTATAAGGGAAATGGCTAGTAATGTGTAGTAGAGAATAACGAGCAAAGGTACTTAGTAAGCTTGTAGCTTAGTAGAACTTTAAGAAATAAGAATAACAACTATTTGCTAAGAGCGGAGGTGAGAATAATAGAATTTAATATGACTGTTATCTTGAATAATTTACTTAGAGTAAAGAATAAAACAGAGGTGGTAACTGATTATATTTAGAAGGTTTTCTGAGGAGGTATACTATTAAGATGGTCGGCCGTGAAGGATTTGAACCTTCGACAAATTGGTTAAAAGCCAACTGCTCTACCAACTGAGCTAACGGCCGATCTTAATGGTAATAGTAAACAAAGAGTAATTTAGTGGTCGGCCGTGAAGGATTTGAACCTTCGACAAATTGGTTAAAAGCCAACTGCTCTACCAACTGAGCTAACGGCCGAACTAAATACTAATTTTTAAAATATAAGACTCTTGAATGGTCGGCCGTGAAGGATTTGAACCTTCGACAAATTGGTTAAAAGCCAACTGCTCTACCAACTGAGCTAACGGCCGATACAAGATTTATACTTTATGCTTACTTGCTTCACTATCTTTTACGATAAGAAGACTTTCATTCAACTTAAGTAATATTTAACAAGTGACCACTTACATTTGAAAGTGGTCGGCCGTGAAGGATTTGAACCTTCGACAAATTGGTTAAAAGCCAACTGCTCTACCAACTGAGCTAACGGCCGATCTTATTACTTATTACTTACTAAAATAAAACAATCTTGAATTGGTCGGCCGTGAAGGATTTGAACCTTCGACAAATTGGTTAAAAGCCAACTGCTCTACCAACTGAGCTAACGGCCGATACAAGATTTATATTTTAGGTTTACGTTGCTCCACTATCTCTTAGGATAAGGATACTCTTATTCAAACCTAAGTAAAACTTCAATAAGTCATTACTTAAGCAAGAAAGTGGTCGGCCGTGAAGGATTTGAACCTTCGACAAATTGGTTAAAAGCCAACTGCTCTACCAACTGAGCTAACGGCCGACGTTGCAATGAGTCAGTGCCTCAATGCGGGGCATATAATACTCATAATATTTTTAAGTGCAACAATAAATTTCGTTTTTATTGATATTATTTACTGTTCGAGCAAATACTCATCAATACGCTAGTTTTATCAGCAAGAAAAAGTAACTATCTACGATTACTCACTAATATGCTTACTTAGTTAAACTGGCTAAACGTGGTTGCGCAAGTTTTGCTGCGGTTGATTTAGGGTACTCTTTTAACAATAGCTGATAACTCGCTATCGCTTTTTTAGTATTATTTTTCTTTTGGGCAACCATGCCAAGTTTTAATAAAGCGTCAGGACGCTTAGTTGAGTCTTTATGCTTATCAACAACAATCTGAAACTCTTTGTCAGCTTGATCAAGTTCACCTTGATTAAAGAGTAACTGCCCTAACCAGTAGTGTGCATTAGGTGCATAACTAGAATTTGGAAAGCTTCTGTTAAATGCTTGAAATTCTACTATAGCTTGTTTGTAGCGTTTATCTTTTAAAACAAGGTTAAGTGCTCGGTCATAAGCTTCATTTTCTGTCAAATTATCACTGTAACTTGTTCCATTAACAGGAGCATTGACACTTGGGCTTGAAGTAGAGGGAGCTAAAGCGACCTTCTGAGTAGTTTCAAGTACTTCGTTGACTCGCCTATCAATTTCTTGATAAAGCTCTCGCTGACGTTGTAATACTTGACCTAATTGATGAGTATGTAGTTCGGTTACACCGCGAAGTTCATTCAAATCGTTTTGTAATAGGTCCAACTGACGTTGGATATTCACTTGTGCCTTATTACGTGAATCTAATTTACGTGACAAGGTGATTAATTGCTCTGTTAACACAGAAGAGTCGATAGAATTGGTGTTAACATCAATGACTGGCGCTTTAGCTACAGCTAACGCACTAAGGGCGCTAGCTGTAAACATCATGCCAAATAAAACTTTATTTAGTTTCATTCAGTTACCTGCTTAGTTGGACTGCTTAAATATTAGTAAACTAGTACGGCACGACGGTTTTTAGCAAAAGCATTTTCGCTACGGTCTTTAACCATTGGCTTTTCTTCACCATAGCTAACAACAGTAAGTTGGCTAGCGTCAACGCCCATGTTTGTTAGGTAAGTAACAACTGATTTAGCACGACGCTCGCCTAAGGCAATATTGTACTCAGGTGTGCCACGTTCGTCGGCATGACCTTCAACTAATACTTTTACATCAGAGTTAGCATTTAAAAATTTAGCATGTGCATCAAGAACAGCAGAGTATTGTTGATTTACATTTGAAACATCAAAATCAAAATAAATAATATGTTCAGAACGTAATGTCTCTAATTCTTGACGCTTTTGTTCTTCAATTTCAGCAGCACGCTTTGCCGCAGTAACTTTTACTGCTTCTGCTTTTTTAGCATCAATTTCATTTTGAGTCACTTGGGCATTAGTATCTACTTGGCTGTTCTCATCAGAATCTGAGTTTGAGCTACAAGCTGATAAAACGGTAAGAGGTAAAGCTATTGCTAGGCATTTTACTATGTTATTAAAGCGCATGTTATTTTCCTTTGTTCTAAAATTAGAAGTTAAAAATTAAATTTATTTTATTGTATATCGTATTATTATAAAAATGGTGACCAAGCAGGTGCTTTTACTTGACCATCAAGTGCTGGCAATCTTGCTTTAAAGCGACCATCTACCGACACTAACCCCAACACTTGTCGATTATTATGTAAGGTACTGTATATGATCATACCACCATTGGGTGACACACTCGGTGATTCATCCAAACGCGTTTCGGTTAACACCTGAAATAAACCAGATGATAATTCTTGCTTCGCTAAACGATATTTTCCGCGAGTTCTGTTGACCATAATTAGCTGTTTACCATCCGGTGTTACCGAACCACCTAGGTTCACCTCACCGTCAAAAGTTAAACGTCGTACTTTTCCCCCAGCTAAATCTACGCGATATAGCTGCGGTTTTCCACCCCGTTCTGAACTAAATATCAATGATTTACCATCAGGCGTCCAACTTGGCTCCGTATCTATTGCTCGATTACGAGTAATACGACGTACTTTCATTGTCGATAAATCCATCACGTATAAATCAGGGTTACCATCTTTTGACAGCACCATTGCCATACTTTTCCCATCAGGAGAAAAACGTGGCGCGCTATTAATACCCGTAAATGAGCTAATTAATTTTCTTTCGCCGCTATAAATATCAATAGTATGAATTTGTGCTTGATGGTTTTCAAACGATACATACGCTAACTGCTCACCATTAGGTTGCCAAGATGGGGACATTAACGGCTCTTTAGAACTTAACAATACATGTTCATTAAAACCATCATAATCGGAAAAAGCCAGTTGATACGGATAGTTTCCTTGATCACGAACAATAACATAGGCAATCTTACTTAAAAATGCGCCCCTGCTCCCGGTGAGTTTTTCATAAATAACATTGCTAATACTATGGGCATAACGACGCGCCTGATTAAGTTGAATATTAGCGCTACTTTGCGCCAATATATGATCTTTAGTATTAACTAATTCACCATTACTCAACATTGAGGTTTCGCCACCTGTTATTTGTCCACGAATAACGTCGACTACTTGATAGCTTACTTTATAGCGACCCGGTGCAATCTCATTAATGTTACCGACAACAACCGCTTCAACACCTAAATTTGCCCAAGCACTGTAATCAATACTTTGAGCATCGGTAATTGTTTGCGGGAATTTTTCATGAACAATAGGACTAAACTTACCACTGCGCAGTAAATCATCACTAATAACTTGTGATAACGACTCCGGACGTTCTCCTGAGCCCGTCCATTGAAAAGGGACTATGGCAATTGGTCTAGCGCTATCGACTCCCCCAGTTATGACAATTTCTAAGGCTGCTATTGCTTTAACAGAAGTTAACGCAATAATGGCGGTAAATACTATGCTTGAGAATAATTTCATATTTTTAAATACATTTCCTTTATCTAGCTTGATGTTGTGCTATCAAGTCTACGAGTTTAATACTTTAATAAAGCGACACTGCAACCGCGACTTTATCGCGATTACTATACCTTTAAAATTTTGGCAGAACTGTTACAGATAGTTCGCGCATTTTTTTAAACACTTCAGGGTCTTTCGATACAGGTAAGTTACCCGCTTTACCAACGGCTATTTGAGCAGCATCACAAACCACTTTATCACCTTGTTCAACCTTAACATCAATAACAAAACCTGAAGGCGCTAGTGTAATAGCTAACTTACAAGACTTACCATCCATTGTGCTGCGGTCTGTAATCATTCGTCTGTTTATACTTTGCGTAATTAGCGCAGAAAAACGCTGAACTTCGGTCATGACTTGCTGATTTCTGGCTTTGTTACGTGTCGCCATTTCATCTGCCATTTGCTGCGCTAACATGGCATCTTGCATGGCCTGCTCTTTCGCCGCGATTTCATCCCGTTTACGTTGGGCAATTTTTTCAAGGCGTAAATCTTCAGATCTTTTAGCATCCGCTTCTTCTTTTAACCGTTTACTGCGAGCTGTGGCAGCTGCTTTTTCAGAAGCTTGTTTTTCTTGCTCTTTTTGCTTACGTATTTTTTCAGCTTTAGCCGCTTTAGCTTTAGAAGATTTTGCTGCTTTATCCGCTTTAATCTTTTCTTGCTCTTTTTGTTTACGTTGTTTTTCTAACTTTTTGATGCGTGCTTGCTCTTTAATACGACGTTTTTTAGCATCTGACGCGCGTTTCTCAACTGCCTTAAGTCGTTTTTCTTCTGCATCACGTTGTTGGTTTTTTTGCTTTTTAAGTTTATTTACTGCTTGCTCAAACTTAGCTTTGTCAATAACCACAGCTTTGATGGGCTCTGCTGACTGGCTCGTTGGTGTCGGTAAGGGTTTAGACGTTGAAGAAAAGTCACCGCCAAATAAACCAATAAGTAAAAAAACATGCAATGCAATACTCAACCACAATGCTTTAAAATAAGGTGATTTGACAGTAAAAATGGACGCTGATTGCTGAGTCACGTTAATCCTCCACTGAATCTGTCATTAAACCAACAGAGGGCACACCCGCTACTGTTTGCAACATCACCATGAGTTGTATCACGGCATCATAAGACACAGCACCATCACCATTGACAACAACAGGAGTACCCGGCTCTATTTCCAAATGTGCTTTAACTAATATGGCAACTTCTTCAGCAGACATAGGCTCTTTATCGTTAGCCCCTACGGTTAAATAATAGCGACCTTGTGCATCAACACTCGCAACAAGCGGTGTTTTACTGTCTTCATCAAGCGGCTCTGCTTCTGCTTGCGGTAAGTCAACTTTAACCCCTTGGGTAATTAACGGGGTAGTAATCATAAAAATAATCAGCAATACCAACATCACATCGATATACGGTACAACATTAATTTCGGCCACTTTGCGGCGTCTAACTCTTTGGTACATAGTTATGCCTTATTTGCAGATTGCTCCGCTGCGGATTGACGTTGTAATATACTCGAAAACTCATCCATAAAGTTGCCATAACTGTTCTCAAGCTTTTCTACTTTATGACTAAAACGGTTAAATGCAATAACGGCAGGAATGGCAGCAAACAAGCCCATAGCGGTTGCGATTAGCGCTTCAGCAATGCCTGGCGCTACCATAGCAAGTGTTGCTTGTTTTACCGCACCTAAAGCGACAAATGAAGTCATGATGCCCCAAACCGTACCAAATAAGCCAATATATGGACTAATAGAGCCAACAGTTGCCATAAAGGGCAAGTGAGTTTCTAAGCTGTCTACTTCACGTGACAAAGCAACACGCATGGCGCGATGAGTACCGTCGACGATAATTTGTGGATTATCAATATGACTTTTTCTTAAGCGAGCGAATTCTTTAAAGCCGGCAATAAATAAAGTTTCGATACCTTGTACCTGAGGCTTAGCCGAGATTTCACTATAGAGTTTACTTAGATCAGCACCACTCCAGAACTTATCTTCAAATGCCTTTAATTCAGCTGCGGCCGTATTCAGTATTTTTCTGCGCTGAAAGATCATCGCCCAGCACGTAATTGAGAAGATTAGTAAGATAAGCATAACAAATTGAACTAATATGCTTGCTTCCATGACTAAGTGGAAAAAGGAAATTTCAGCTGACACGTTTAAACGCTCCTAATATTGATTCGGGGATAGCACAGGGCTTATGCTGGCTAAAGTCAACACAAGCAACCCGCACTTTGGCGGTACATAGCACTTGTTTGGCTTGGTTGGTTATTTGTTGTTGAAACACTAAACTAGCACGTTTCAAGGTTATTATGGTGGAATTAACCTCGAGTAAATCATCGAGTTTTGCCGAGGCTAGGTTATCCATTTCAACTCTTCTGACCACAAAACCTAACTTTTGTTGCAAAAAAAATTCTTGGTTTATCCCTATTTCTCTCAACCACTCTGTTCGAGCTCGCTCAAAAAACTTTAAATAATTGGCATAATAGACAATACCACCCGCGTCCGTGTCTTCGTAATAGACACGAATAGGGAATTGATGGGTCGTTTCAACGTTAGATTGAGGCATTACTTGTGACATTACCGATATTATTATTTTAAGTTTGAGCAATTGATAGCGCTAAGTGGCTCTATACCCGCTCCACTTGAAGATGCTAGTTTCAGGAAAACTGAGCGAACCATAATCAAGGCACATTTTTTTGTTAAGGGTTATTCCCTTAAAAATAAATGTAACGATGAATATGGTTTGCTCAGGCTTCCCCCAAAGGGCTGGTTTATAAACGCTTTATGCTGCGTTATTGATTTCGACAAGGGAATAACCATTATCTTCAACCAATGCCTTACCTAAAGGCGTTTATAATTCCAGCTGAATCCTGCATCTTCAAGTGGAGCGGGTATATAGTAATAGATAAAGCATTACGCAAACAAGGCGGCGGCGATAAAAAAGCACTCTTTTTCGCATAAAAAACGCGAAAGTAGTTTTTCCTTTAGCGAAAAAACAAAAAAAGCGCCATAAGGCGCTTTTTTAAGGGGATACCAATCCGCATAAGACAATATTCTCGTCTTTATGCGAAATGCTATTTCATCAATTAACTTTTATATTAATTATGACGTGGTGCTTTCTCAGTACGACGACTTGTACGTTGTTGGCTAACAACAGCTTCATCTGACGTAGTGATTGCAAGTGGTTGACGACGAACACGCACACCTTTCAATTGGTTAAACAAGTCTGTTGGGATACCTTTAGGTAACTGAACAAAACTATGCTTGTCATGTAAGTTAATAGCGCCGATGTAGCTACTATCAAGTGAGATTTCGTTAGCGATAGCACCAACAATGTCACCTGGACGAGCGCCATGCTCTTTACCCACTTCTAGGCGGTAAGTTTGCCAATCAACATCACTACGGTTAACTTTAGCTTTACGTGGTCTTTCTTCACGTGTGCCACGGTCATTGCGATCATTACCACGACTGTTACGGTCATTGCGATCATTACCACGACTGTTGCGGTCATTGCCACGACTATTACGGTCATTACCACGGTCATTGCGGTCGTTACGTTCACGTGCATCACGACGAGGCTTAGGATCTTCTTTTGGTTGAAGCGGTTGCTTCATTTGCTTTTGGAAAAGTAACGCTGCAGCAAGGTCAATCATAGAAACTTCAGACTCTGCGGCCATAGCTTCAACAATTTCGCGCATGCTTGAGATATCTTTATCAGCAACAATTTTTGCTACTTCAACACGAGTACGTTCAATACGTATTTTACCAATATCTTGAATATTTGGTAAATCGTAATTAAGAACAGTACCAGACGTTAAACGTTCATAATGACGAATTGAGTACATTTCACGTGGACGTACGAAAGCAATTGACATACCTTCACGACCAGCACGACCTGTACGACCAATGCGGTGAACATATGCTTCGTTGTCACCAGGTAAATCATAGTTAATAACTAATGAGATACGTGGAATATCTAAACCACGAGCAACAACATCAGTAGCAACTAAAATAGATGATTTGCCAGATTTCATTTGTTCAATACAACGTTCACGTTGTGCTTGGTTCAAATCACCATTTAATGCTAGTGCTGGGTAACCTGCACGTTCTAGTTTCTCTGCTATATCAACAGTATCATTACGAGTACGTACAAAGATAATCATTGCATCATATTCAACTACTTCAGCAATACGCTCTAATGCAGTCATTTTAGTGATGCCACTAACTTTCCATGCATACTGAGTAATGTTAGCTTTTGCTTTTTTAACAGCTGCTACTTTAATGTGCTCAGGATCTTTTAAGAAGCGGTTAGCAATTTTACGAATCGCTGGTGGCATGGTCGCTGAGAAAAGACACATTTGTGTTGTTTTTGGTAAGTGATCCAAAATCCATTGAATGTCTTCTAAAAAGCCCATATTTAACATTTCATCGGCTTCATCAAGTACACAAACACGTAATTCATCTAGCTTAAGACTTTTACGACGTAAATGGTCCATTAAACGACCAGGGGTACCAACAACAACTTGTGCACCACGCTCTAGTTGTTGAAATTGTGGTCCGTATGATTGGCCACCGTACAATGTAGCAACACGTAAACCTTTCATGTCTTTACCGAAAGATTCGATTGCTTCAGCAACTTGCATTGCTAATTCACGTGTAGGTGCTAACACCATTAATTGTGGTTTTCTAATTGAAGTATCAATTTTTGCTAATGCAGGTAAACCAAAGGCAGCCGTTTTACCGGTACCTGTTTGTGCTTCACCTAAAACATCTTTACCTTCAAGCAATGGTGGTATGGTAAGTGCTTGAATATCAGTAGCAGATTCAAAGCCAATAGAGAGAACAGCAGATAATAAGTTTTCAGGTAAGCCTAAAGAGGCAAAAGCTACAGTTTCAGGTTCAGTTACAGTTTTTGTTTCAGTTTTTTGATCAGTCATAAATAATTTTCTTCTTCGCAAGGCAGGCGCATTACTTAAGCATAATTACTTGGGTGTAATTATAAAAATCAATCACAAAGCCGCTGCCAAATTAACGTATGTTAATTAGCTGCACTTATATATATAGCATTTGATTTAAATTGCTAAGTCTTAACCTGCGTAAAATATATACGAGGAAACCACCAGGAAGACTTAAGGCGCATAGCGTTCTATTGACGCTATATTTCTTGCTAATTCTAGGG